>Ga0213822_1001467_pt1 | contig 13281 bp, 12 predicted proteins | sample MC6MC0908MG_FD_179872 | JGI IMG/M metagenome (GOLD analysis project Ga0213822, IMG submission 179872) | Enriched soil aggregate microbial communities from Iowa State University, Ames, United States - MC6-MC0908-MG | ecosystem: Environmental > Terrestrial > Soil > Unclassified | place: USA: Iowa...
AAGGTCGGCTTCGTCTACATCGGCCCGATCGGCGACCACGGCTGGACCTATCAGCACGAACAGGGGCGCAAGGAACTGGCGGCGAAATTCGGCGACCGGATCACCACCAACTACGTGGAAAACGTGCCGGAAGGGGCGGACGCCGAGCGAGTGATCCGCAACATGGCCAAGGACAACTACGACCTGATTTTCACCACCTCCTTTGGCTACATGAACCCGACACTCAAGGTCGCCAAGCAATTTCCCAAGGTGACTTTCGAACATGCCACCGGCTACAAACAGGACAAGAACCTGGGCACCTACCTGGCTCGCACCTACGAGGGCCGTTACGTTGGCGGTTTCCTCGCGGCCAAGATGACCAAGACCAAGAAGATCGGCTACGTCGCGTCTTTCCCGATCCCTGAAGTCATCCGCGACATCAACGCCATCCAACTGGCCCTGAACAAGTACAACCCAGGCACTGAGATCAAAGTGGTGTGGGTCAACTCCTGGTTCGACCCGGGCAAGGAAGCCGACGCCGCCAATGCGCTGATCGACCAAGGCGTAGACGTGGTGTTCCAGCACACTGACAGCCCGGCGCCGATCCAGGCCGCCGAGCGACGCGGCGTCTACGCGGTCGGCTACGCTTCGGACATGGCCCACTTCGGTCCCAAGGCCGTGCTGACGTCCATCGTCAATGACTGGGGCCCGCATTACATCCAAGCGACCCAAAGCGTGCTCGACCACAACTGGAAATCCCAGGATTACTGGGGCGGCCTGAAGGAAGGCACGGTGAAGCTGCCGATCAGCGACCTGGTGCCAGCAGCGGTCAAGGGCGAAGCCGAGCAGATCATCGCCGACATCGAGAGCGGCGCCTTCCATCCGTTCACCGGGCCGATCAAGGACCAGGCCGGGGTCGAGAAAATCCCGGCGGGCACGAGCGCCACCAACGCGGAACTGGCGTCGATGAATTACTACGTCGAAGGCATGAAGGCTGAGATTCCAAAATAACCTTCAAGCCCAATGTAAATCCCAGTGGGAGCGGGCTTGCTCGCGAAGGCGGAGCGTCAGTCAACATTGATGCTGAATGTACCGCCGTCTTCGCGAGCAAGCCCGCTCCCACAATGGGGTCTCCATTCCACCTCAGGAAAGCCGCATGAACAGCCTGCCCATCATCGACATCAGCCCCCTCTACACCGAGGATTCCAACGCCTGGCAAGCCGTCGCCGAGCAGATCGACCATGCCTGCCGCCAATGGGGCTTTTTCTACATCAAGGGGCACCCCATCAGCGCCGCGCGTATCGCCCAAGTGCTGGACAACGCCCAGCGCTTCTTCGCCCTGCCCGTCGAAGAAAAGCTCAAGATCGACATCACCCAAACCCGCCACCACCGCGGCTACGGCGCCGTCGCCACCGAACAACTGGACCCGACCAAACCCAGCGATCTGAAGGAAACCTTCGACATGGGCCTGCACCTGCCGGCCGATCATCCCGAAGTACTCGCGGAAAAACCGCTGCGCGGCCCCAACCGGCACCCGAACCTGAGCGGCTGGGAAAGCTTGATGGAGCAGCATTACCGCGACATGCAGGCACTTGCCCAAACCCTGCTACGCGCCATGACGTTGGCCCTTGGCATCGAACCAGACTTTTTCGACACCCGCTTCAACGAGCCGGTCAGCGTGCTGCGCCTGATCCACTACCCGCCACGCCAGACCGCCAGTAGCGCCGAGCAGCAAGGGGCTGGCGCCCACACGGATTACGGTTGCATCACCCTGCTCTACCAGGACGCCGCCGGTGGTTTGCAAGTGCGCAACGTCAACGGCCAATGGATCGATGCGCCGCCCATCGACGGCACATTCGTGGTCAATCTTGGCGACATGATGGCGCGCTGGAGCAACGACCGTTACCTGTCCACGCCGCATCGGGTGATCAGCCCGTTGGGAGTGGACCGTTATTCGATGCCATTCTTTGCCGAGCCGCACCCCGACACGCTGATCGAGTGCCTGCCCGGTTGCCAGGATGAGCGCCATCCGCCGAAGTATCCGACCACCACGTGCGCCGAATTCCTGCTGTCACGCTTCGCCGACACCTATGCTTACCGGCGGGAGCCGCAAGCGCTGTAGTGGATCAGCCGGTCAGGTTTTACCAGACATTGCGGCCAGCCCCTGTAGAATGCCGTCATTGATTCGCTGATGAGAAAAGACCATGTACGACTGGCTGAACGCCCTGCCCAAGGCTGAATTGCACCTGCACCTGGAAGGTTCGCTGGAGCCCGAGCTGCTGTTCGCCCTGGCCGAACGCAACAAGATCGCCCTGCCATGGAGCGATGTGGACACCCTGCGCAAGGCCTATGCCTTCAACAATCTGCAGGAGTTCCTCGACCTGTATTACCAGGGCGCCGATGTACTGCGCACCTCGCAGGATTTCTACGACCTGACCTGGGCCTACCTGTTGCGTTGCAAGGCGCAGAACGTGATCCACACCGAGCCGTTCTTCGATCCGCAGACCCACACCGACCGTGGCATCCCGTTCGAAGTGGTGCTCAACGGCATCGCCGCCGCCCTCAAGGACGGTGAGCAGCAACTGGGTATCACCAGTGGCCTGATCCTGAGTTTCCTGCGCCACCTGAGCGAAGAACAGGCCGAGAAAACCCTCGACCAGGCGCTGCCGTTCCGCGAAGCCTTCGTGGCCGTGGGCCTGGACAGTTCGGAGATGGGCCATCCACCGAGCAAGTTCCAGCGGGTCTTCGACCGCGCGCGCAACGAAGGCTTCCTGACCGTCGCCCACGCCGGTGAAGAAGGTCCGCCCGAGTACATCTGGGAGGCCCTGGACCTGCTGAAAATCCAGCGCATCGACCACGGCGTGCGGGCCATCGAAGATGAGCGGCTGATGCAACGGATCATCGACGAGCAGATTCCGTTGACGGTCTGCCCATTGTCCAACACCAAGCTGTGCGTGTTCGACGACATGTCACAGCACAACATCCTCGACATGCTCGAGCGCGGCGTGAAAGTGACAGTGAACTCCGATGATCCCGCGTACTTCGGCGGCTACGTCACCGAAAACTTCCACGCCCTGCACACCCACCTGGGCATGACCCAGGATCAGGCCAAGCGCCTGGCACAGAACAGCCTGGATGCGCGGCTGGTAAAACCTTAAGCCTCACGATCATCCCCTGTGGGAGCGAGCTTGCTCGCGAAGGCGATGTGTCAGTCACCTTGTGATCGACTGACACTCCGCCTTCGCGAGCAAGCCCGCTCCCACAGGGGGTTGGTGTTTAATCGGCCACCGTGCCTTCGCTCAACTCCTCCAGCGTCTTGCCCCGGGTTTCCATCCCGAACAACCACACCACCCCCGCCGCCACAGCGAAGCACAGCGCGCCCAGGGCAAATACGCCGCCCTGCCCGGAGATGGGGAACACCAGCCCGGTCACCAATGGCCCGAGCAGCGAACCGATGCGACCGACCGCCGAGGCAAAACCAGAACCCGTGGCGCGTGCCGAGGTGGGGTACAGCTCCGGCGTGTAGGTGTAGAGCACCGCCCACATGCCGAACAGGAAAAACTGCATCAGCAACCCGCTGCCAATCAGCAGGCTGACGTTGCCACCAAACACCGCGCTCTGACCATAAAGAAACGCCATCACCCCGCCGCCCAACAGCGTGATAATGCACACCGGCTTACGCCCCCAACGCTCCACCAACCAGGCCGCCATCAGGAAACCGGGAATTCCGCCCAGGGAAATCAGCACGGTGTAATACACCGACTGAGTCACGGCGAACCCCGACTGTTGCAACAACGCGCTGAGCCAGGACGTCAGGCCATAGAACCCGAGCAAGGCAAAGAACCAGACACTCCAGATCATCATCGTGCGCTGGCGATACAGCGGCGACCAGATCTGCGCCAAGGCCGAAAAGAAGCTGCCCGGCGTACTCGCCACCCTCGGCAGGCGGATCGGCTCCGGCAGGTCTCGACGCCCTAGCGAGGCCCGGACCTTGTCTTCGATTCGCGTGAGCACCGCATCCGCTTCGTCACCTCGTCCGGCTTGTTCCAGCCAGCGCGGCGACTCGGGGATAAAGAAGCGAATCGCCAGGACAAACACCGCCGGCACCGCCAGTACCAAAAAGATGTCGCGCCAGCCAATCACCGGCAGCAGGAAATACGACAAGATGCCCGCCGCCACGAATCCCAGGGGCCAGAAGCCGTCCATCAGCGCAATGTAGCGACCTCGACGCTTGGCCGGGATCAGCTCCGAGAGCATCGACTGGGCAATCGGAAACTCCATGCCCATGCCAATACCCAACAGGATGCGAAACAGCGTCAACGTCTCGACGTCCTGGGCGGTGGAACACAAGTAACTGGCGATGCCCCACAACACGATGCTCCACTGGAACACCGGTTTGCGCCCGAAGCGATCAGCCAGCATGCCCGACAGCGACGCGCCCACCACCATGCCGAAAAAACTGGAGCTGGCGAGCAAACCGGCCTGGGCTGTGCTCAGGCCAAACTCGGTTTTGATCGACCCCAGCAGGAACGTCATCATCGCCAGGTCCATGGAGTCGAAGAAAAACGCCAGGGCAATGATGATAAAAATGACCCGGTGATAGCCGCTGATGGGCAGCCGCTCCAAACGTTCCGCCGCGCTGTAGCCTTGAATGTTCATGCCGCATCCCCCCCCGATCCGATTAATTCCCCCGGCCGAGTGTGCGCGAACCTTGCAGGTGGCTATTGCTGGATACGACCTGGCGAAAGCCCTGAGCGACTAGGCCATCTCCAAAGCATCCGCCCTGGCGAACCGATGGATTTCCTGCTGGCCGAGTACCGTCACTTGCAAGGCCCGCGAGTCGTTGGGCAGGCTCAGCCAACCGGACTGCATGAACAGTTGCAACAACGCCGCCCCCAGCGCCCCGCCCATGTGTGGACGACGCTCGCTCCAGTCTGGACAGGCGCAGGCAATGCGGGCGTTGCGATGGGCCAGCGCCTGGATGAACAGACCGTGTCCGGCCAACTGGTTAGCGCCTTTATGGGTGACGACCACCCGCTGGTCGCACTGTTCGATCCACCCGGCATCCAGCAGTCGCTGATACAGATCAGCCGCCAGGGTACCGCCCAGGTGGTCATCGCAGAGCCTGGCCCGCATCAATGAGGCGGGGGCCGACGGCGCCTTGGCAGGCAGGATGCCGCGCTTGAAAACCTCCGGAATCTGCCGGGGCGTGCTGACCAGGGTCGCGCTGGCCAGCGCCTCGACAGCGGCACCGATCTCGGGCGCGGCCAGGCGGAAAAACCGTTTGCGGCCCCGGGCTTCGACTTTCAACAGGCCTCCGGCGGACAGGCGTCCCAGATGAGCACTGGCCGAGGACGGCGACAGCCCGGCCAGTAACGCCAACTCTTCAGCCTGCCGGGCCGTGCCGTCCATCAAGGCCCACATCATTGCGCTACGCTTGGGGTCGGCCAGCAGCGTGGCGATCTGGCTGATGCAAGGTGCATGTTCCATGTATTCACTCCCTGTTGAATCATTCGTCTACTGCTCTGGCGCGTATTGACCCGCAAGGGGGTCGCCCAAAGCGGCCCAACCGCTGCAAATCGCGCGACGCCGCGCTCGATGCCGCGCCGATTCAGGCGGCCGCTAGTATAAGCGCGGCGATCAAGGTTTCCTGTCCTCCGGAAACCTTTGGAGGCGATTGTTCGTGAGGGAAAAGTCTCTATTTGCCCGCGACTAATGGCCAGCGCCTGTCGAGAGCGGAAATTGAGCCGTCAACTGACCGCAACGGGCCTGGAGCATCTCCCGCAAAAGGTTGATGGGTTTGCTCAATTGCGCCCGGTGTGCACACAGCAGATTGAGCGGCGCGCGTTCGCAGCGCAGGTGCGGCAAAAGGATTTTCAGACGCCCGGCCAGCACATCGCTGGAGACATCCAGCCATGATTTATAAGCGACGCCGGCGCCTGCCACCGCCCAGCGCCGCACCACATCGGCGTCGTCACTGAAGCGGTCACCGCTGACGGTGAGGCTCACTTCCCGCTTGCCGTCATGAAAGCACCAACGGTCATGAACCCGAGTGCCGAGCATGTACAGCAGGCAGTTGTGCTGGGCCAGTTGTTCCAATTGATGGGGCTCGCCATGACGTGCCAGGTAATCCGACGACGCGCACAGCACCCGGTAGTTATCTGGCGCGACAGGCAAGGCCACCAGGCTCGAGTCCTCCGGCTCGCCATAACGCAACGCGATGTCCACCGGCTGCTTGAACAGGTCGGCAATGCGATCGCCCAGCAGCAGTCGCACCGTCAGCCCAGGATGCTCGCACTGGAATGCATCCAGCCAGGGCAGCAGCAAGTTGCGCCCCAGGTCCGACGGGGCGGACAACTGCAACACGCCGCTGACCTGGTCCTGGCCGCTGGTCAACAACCGTCGCCCCTCCTCGAGACTGCCCAGCGCAGCGCGGGCATATTCAAGAAAACCCTCACCCTCGGCCGTCAGGCGCAAACTGCGGGTGGAACGGGCCAATAACCGGGCGCCCAAGTGTTGCTCAATCCGCTTCAACGCGGCGCTGGCCACCGCCGCCGACAGATCCATGACCCTGGCCGCGGCAGAAAGACTGCCCAGATCCGCCGCCCGGACAAACAATTGCAAGTCATCGAATCGAAGCATGACGGCCCCATTATCAAAAAATTATTGAAAGACCCTGTTGTTTTAGCCGGTTTTATCTCGCCGATAAATAACTAAACATTGGCTTCATCCAATTCACCTCACGGAGCCGCTTCATGAAAGCCATCGCCTACTACCATTCGCTGCCCATCACCGACCCGCAATCGCTGCAAGACGTCGAGCTGCCAGAACCGGTCGCCGGCCCACGGGACTTGCTGGTGGAGGTCAAAGCCATCTCGGTCAACCCGGTGGACACCAAGGTCCGCCAGAACGTCCAGCCCGAAGGTGGCGCCGCCAAAGTGCTGGGTTGGGACGTGGCTGGCGTGGTCAAGGCAGTGGGCAGCGAAGTCACGCTGTTCAAGGCCGGGGACAAAGTCTTCTACGCCGGCTCCATCGCCCGGGCCGGTGGCAACAGCGAGTTGCATGTGGTGGATGAGCGCATCGTCGGCCACATGCCCAAGACCCTCGGTTTTGCCGAAGCGGCGGCGCTGCCGTTGACGGCCATTACCGCGTGGGAGCTGCTGTTCGAACGGCTGCACATTCAGGAAGGCCATGACGACCAAGGCCAGAGCTTGTTGATCGTCGGTGCCGCAGGGGGCGTGGGTTCGATCCTGACGCAACTGGCCCGCCAGCTCACCGGGCTGAAGGTGATTGGTACCGCTTCCCGTGCGCAGACGCAGGATTGGGTGCGCGGGCTGGGTGCCGACCTGGTGATCGACCACAGCCGGCCATTGAGCGAAGCATTGAAAGAAGCAGGCCAGCCTCAGGTGACCCACGTCGCCAGCCTGACCCAGACCGACCAGCACCTGGATCAGTTGGTCGAAGCCCTGGCGCCCCAGGGCAAACTGGCGCTGATCGACGATCCCAAGGCGTTGGACGTGACCAAGCTCAAGCGCAAGAGTCTGTCGCTGCATTGGGAATTCATGTACACCCGCTCGCTGTTCGAAACCGCCGACATGATTGAACAGCACAACCTGCTCAACCGCGTAGCCGAGCTGATCGACGCCGGCACGCTGAAGACGACGGTTGGCGAGCACTTCGGCACCATCAATGCCGAGAACCTGCGCCGGGCGCATGGCTTGCTGGAAAGCGGCAAGGCCAAGGGCAAGATTGTGCTTGAAGGCTTCTGACTATTCCCTAGGCTTCGATCGTTCCCACGCTCCCGCGTGGGAACGCCGCCAGGGACGCTCCGCGTTCCGCTTCTGGAGAGTGACGCAGAGCGTCACGGGATCGCATTAACTTGGAATTGCACCGTCAGTCCGAGAATTGACCGTTGTCACAATTGCGATCGCATTCCGGTCTACACTCGAGGCCTTTGCAACGCAATCTTTTCGTGAGGAGGTCAGCAATGAAGATCCTGATAAAAGAAGTGGCAAAATCCCAATGGCAAGTACGCCTTGACCAACACGTCGTGACCTTCCGCACCGAGGCCGAGGCCCAGGCCTTTGCCACCACCCTGCAAGCACGACTACACGCGCCCCATCATTTCCCCGAACAGCAGCAGCGCGCGGCCGGCTGAATCAGCCCTCGGCCAGTGCCCGGGCATTTTGCAGGCGGCGGGTCAGCATCGCTGCAGCCACCACTAACAGCCCGCATAGGCTGATGACCAGCGCCATCGGCACGGCGGTGCCGTCATGCAGCGCCGCCACCAACGCGGCGGCCCCAGCGGCCACGGAAAACTGCAGGCACCCCAGCATCGCCGATGCGCTGCCGGCCCGGGCACCTTGCCCGTTCATGGCACAGGCCGATGCGTTGGGCAGGATGCAACCCAGGCTGGCAATGCAGATAAACAGCGGAATCAGCAGCGGCCACAAAGACGTCGGCCGCAAGGCGCTGATGGCCAGCAGGCCCAGCCCGGCGAACAGATAGATCCATACCGCGCGACTCAGCAGGAACGCCGGGCCACGCTTGGCCAACAACCGCGCATTGACCTGCGCTACCAGAATGAAGCCTGCGGCGTTGGTACCGAACAGCCAGCCGAAGTGTTCGGCTGGCACACCGTAGAGCTTGATGAAGACGAAAGGCGAACCGGCGATGTAGGCAAACATCCCGGCGATAGCGATACCCCCCGTCAGTGCATGACCGAGGAAGACCGTGTCGGTCAATAGACGACCGTATTGGCGCAGCGCACCTGACAACGGTTGCCGAGGCACATGATCCGGCAAGCTTTCCGGCAGCCACAAGGCCACGGCCGTCGATGCCAATGCGCTGAACAGGGTCAGGCCAATGAAAATCGATTGCCAGCCATACAGGTTCACCAGCAACCCACCGAGCATCGGCGCGAGGATCGGCGCCAGGCCCATCACCAGCATCAATTGCGAGAACACCTTGGCCGAGCCCACCGCGTCGCATTTATCGCTGACCACCGCCCGGGAAATCACCATCCCGGCGCATCCACCCAGGGCCTGGACGAAACGCGCACAGATCAGCCATTCGAGATTGGGTGCGTAGGCACAGGCCACGGACGCCAAGGTGAACAAGCCGACGCCGACCAGCAACGGAATGCGCCGCCCGAAGCGATCCGCCACCGGCCCATAGGCCAGTTGCCCGATGGACAAGCCGAGAAAATACGCCGCCAGGGTCAACTGGATGTGCTTCTCGTCGGTACCGAAGGCGGTTGCCATCGCCGGAAAGGCGGGCAAGTAAAAGTCGATCGCCAAGGGACCGAAAGCGCTCAAGGCGCCAAGAATCAGAATGGTACGAAGGTTCATCGGGCGTCCAGCTCAGGCGTCAGTCGGCAGCCCGACAGTCTAGCCGTGCCGGGCGCTCTTGAACATTCCGATAGGTCGCTAACTATTAAAACTTTTCAGGCGAGACTCACCTCATACCCTTCCTCCTTGATGGCCTCGACCACGGCATCGGCCGCCAGCGAACTCTGGACCTGGACGGTCTTGGCGCTCAGGTCGACATGCACATCGGCGGCTGGGTCCTTGGCCTGGAGCGCCTGGGTGATGGCCTTGACACAGTGGCCGCAGGACATGCCCTGGACATTGAAGGTTTGCATGGGATAACTCCTTGGGATTGAGGTTGCTGCCAGTCTCAAGCTTGCCATCATGGCAAGGTCAAGTTCTGACAAAAACTGCCGGGCTGGCAATCGGCATCGCCCTCAGCCAAGCTGCACACATCAAGGATTTCATACCGGAGGTTCAGCCATGCGCTGGTCAGCGTTCAGCCTGTTTTGCATGCTCGGTTTTTCAGCGGTGGTTCCCCAGGCCTTCGCCGCTGGCGAAGATTATGGCGTGCTGATCATTTCCCGCGAGCGCCTGGAAGTGGCGACTTCCTGCGAAATCGGCATTTATATCCACGATCAGCTCTCGGCTCGATTGTTCCAGGAGCAGAGCACCTCCTTCAACTTGCCGGCCGGCACGATCTCCCTGCGCTTGAAGCTGCTGCCGGGCCAGGCGCCGGCGTGCAACCCGGGCATGCTTGCGCCGGGTTCACAGGAAATCATCCTCAAGGCCGGCGATATCCTGAAGTTCCGCATCGCCATGACCGAACAAGGCATGTACCTCAAGCAGGCTGCGCTCGGTTATTGACCCCCTGTATTGAATGTAGGGGGCCAGGGCAAATCTTCTGGATTGGCGCTTGACCTTGCCAGCATGGCAAGGTTGATCCTGTGGTCATTCACTACAGGGAGCTTGAGCGATGTCCGAATCCACCACTTTCGACCTGCCGATTGCCGGCATGACCTGTGCCAGCTGCGCCGGGCGGGTCGAGCGGGCCTTGAGCAAAGTCACCGGGGCTAGCGCCGTCAGCGTCAACCTGGCAACCGAACAGGCGCGGGTCCAGGCGCCCGAGGGCAGCCTGCCCGCTCTGATGCAGGCTGTCGAACAGGCCGGCTATAGCGTTCCCGCTCAAACCCTGGAGTTGAGCATCGAGGGCATGACCTGCGCATCCTGCGTCGGTCGGGTCGAACGCGCCCTGAGCAAAGTCGCCGGGGTGAACAGCGTCAGCGTCAATCTCGCCAACGAGCGAGCCCACCTTGAATTGCTCGGCCAGGTCGATCCGCAAACCCTGATCGATGCGATCAAGCGCGCCGGCTATGACGCCAATGTCTGGCAAGCCGAGCAGCCCCATGACGCACAAACCAGCCGTCTGAACCGTGAACGCCTGGCCTTGGTGCTGGCGATTTTACTGGCCATACCCTTGGTATTGCCGATGTTGTTGCAGCCATTCGGCGTGTCCTGGATGCTGCCGGCCTGGGTGCAGTTCGCCCTGGCGACACCGGTGCAATTCATCTTCGGCGCGCGCTTTTATGTCGCCGCCTTCAAGGCCGTGCGTGCCGGTGCCGGAAATATGGACTTGCTGGTGGCCCTGGGCACCAGCGCCGGCTACGGCTTGAGCGTTTATGAATGGGCCAGCGCCCACCACGGCAGCATGCCGCATCTGTATTTTGAAGCCTCGGCCGTGGTGATTGCCCTGGTCCTGCTGGGCAAGTACCTGGAAAGCCGCGCCAAGCGCCAGACCGCCAGCGCCATCCGCGCCCTCGAAGCCTTGCGCCCGGAACGGGCGATCCAGGTGATCGATGGCCAGGAGCGGGACGTGGCCATCAGCGCCCTGCGCTTGAATGACCTGGTGCTGGTCAAGCCTGGCGAACGCTTCCCCGTGGACGGTGAGGTACTGGAAGGCCAGAGCCATGCCGACGAGGCGCTGATCAGCGGCGAAAGCCTGCCGGTGCCCAAGCAGCCCGGCGACAAGGTTACCGGCGGCGCCATCAACGGCGAAGGCCGGCTGCTGGTGCGCACGCTAGCCTTGGGCACCGAAACCGTCCTGGCGCGCATCATCCGCCTGGTGGAAGACGCCCAGGCGGCCAAGGCCCCGATTCAGAAACTGGTGGATAAAGTCAGCCAGGTCTTCGTGCCGGTGGTGCTGGTGCTGGCCCTGGCAACGCTGATCGGCTGGTGGCTGTACGGTGCGCCGCTGGAAATCGCGCTGATCAACGCCGTTGCCGTGCTGGTGATCGCCTGCCCCTGTGCCCTGGGCTTGGCGACGCCCACGGCGATCATGGCCGGCACGGGTGTGGCCGCGCGCCACGGGATTCTGATCAAGGACGCCGAGGCCTTGGAGCGCGCCCATGAAGTCGACACGGTGGTGTTCGACAAAACCGGCACCCTGACCTCTGGCACACCGCGCATCGCTCACTTGAGCGCCCTCGAGGGTGACGAAGACACGCTGCTGAAAATGGCCGGTGCACTGCAACGCGGCAGCGAACATCCCCTTGCCAAAGCGGTGCTGGACGCCTGCGCCGAGCGCGGTTTGCTCGTGCCGGACATCAGCGATAGCCAATCCCTGGCCGGACGAGGCATTGCCGGCAGCCTCGACGGTCGCCGCCTGGCCCTGGGTAATCGGCGCCTGTTGGACGAGTTGGGCCTGAGCCCCGGCTCGCTGGCCGAGTCGGCGCAGGCGTGGGAAACCGAAGGCCGGACCCTGTCCTGGCTGATCGATCAAGACGCGACGCCTCGGGTGTTGGGCCTGTTCGCCTTCGGCGACACCCTCAAGCCCGGCGCCCTCGCCGCCGTACAAGCCTTGAATGAGCGCCACATCGCCAGTCACTTGCTCACGGGCGATAACCGGGGTAGTGCACGGGTGGTGGCCGAGGCGCTGGGCATCAGCCAGGTCCATGCCGAGGTGCTGCCGGCGGATAAGTCCGCCATCGTCCAGCAATTGAAAACACACTCGGTGGTGGCGATGGTCGGCGATGGCATCAACGACGCCCCGGCCCTGGCCGCCGCCGACATCGGCATCGCCATGGGCGGTGGCACCGACGTAGCGATGCACGCTGCCGGGATCACCCTCATGCGTGGCGATCCACGCTTGGTACCGGCGGCCCTGGACATCAGCCGCAAGACCTACGCCAAGATCCGCCAGAATCTGTTTTGGGCATTCGTCTATAACCTGATTGGCATTCCCCTGGCGGCGTTCGGCTTCCTCAACCCAGTGCTGGCCGGCGCGGCCATGGCGCTGTCGAGCGTCAGCGTGGTGAGCAATGCGTTACTGTTGAAATTCTGGACACCCAAGCGGTTGGAGGACAAACGATGAACATCGGCCAAGCGGCCCGCCAGAGTGGCCTGAGCGCAAAGATGATTCGCTATTACGAATCCATCGGCCTGCTCAAGGCAGCCCATCGCACCGACAGCGGCTACCGGATCTATGGTGCCGAGGACTTGCATACCCTGGCCTTCATCAAGCGCTCCCGGGACCTTGGGTTTTCATTGGAAGAAGTCGGGAAGCTGCTGACTCTTTGGCAGGATCGCCAACGGGCCAGCGCCGATGTCAAGGCCTTGGCTCGGCAGCACATTGATGAACTGAACCAGAAAATCCGTGAGCTGGGTGAACTGCGTGACACCCTTCAGGATCTGGTGGAGCACTGTCATGGTGATCATCGTCCGGATTGTCCGATTCTCAAGGAGTTGGCTTCGGGGTGTTGTCAGGAGGTTGTAGCCGGCTGACAGAGAGGCTGGTTTTGGGGGCCGTAGCTTGTGTGTATATCCATTTTTGCGGTAACGGCTGCTGGCGGTTCCGCTCTTACAGCGGCTCACTTTTGTGAAGCGCAAAAGTAAGCAAAACGCTCTTACCCCACCACTCGGTGCCTCGCCTAGGCTCGGCATGCCCTCTCTCCGGCATTGCTCCGGGGGCCGCCGCGAAGGGCCATCCATGGCCCAG
>Ga0213822_1001469_pt1 | contig 13276 bp, 12 predicted proteins | sample MC6MC0908MG_FD_179872 | JGI IMG/M metagenome (GOLD analysis project Ga0213822, IMG submission 179872) | Enriched soil aggregate microbial communities from Iowa State University, Ames, United States - MC6-MC0908-MG | ecosystem: Environmental > Terrestrial > Soil > Unclassified | place: USA: Iowa...
TCGAGCCGCGCTTTCGCAATCAGATCGTCTACCTTTCCGGCGACACCGTGACCTACGGACAAATGGCGAGCATCCTTGAACGGGTGCTTGAACGTCCGTTCAAACGCAACGTCTGGACTGTTGAGCACCTGATCCAGGAACTTGAAAAAGATCCCACCCACCACATCAAAAAGTATCGCGCCGTGTTCGCACAAGGCAGAGGCGTGGCTTGGCCGAAAGCTGGCACGTTCAACGAACAGCAATCCATTCAAGTCACCAACGCGGAGCAATGGGTTCGAGAAAACCTCGTGAGCCGCTGAAATCATCTGGCGCTCACCGGTCCTGTCGGATTGATGAGCGCAACTCATAAACCCTTGCCGATTTACCCGTCTAGTCCCCTCTCCTGCGCTCGCTTACTGTTCCCCCAACGCCAAACCACGGGAGATCAGAATGCATAAGCGAACACTCGGCAACAGCTCACTCACCGTATCGGCCCTTGGCTTTGGCTGCATGGGTCTGAGCCATGGCTACGGCCCCGCCACTGATACTCAACAAGCCATTTCCCTGATCCGCTCAGCGGTTGATCAAGGCGTGACGTTCTTCGATACCGCCGAGGTCTACGGGCCCTATCTGAATGAGCAAGTGGTGGGCGAAGCGCTGGCGCCGGTCCGCGATCAAGTGGTCATCGCCACCAAGTTCGGCTTTACCTTCGGCGACGACAATAAACAGCAGATCCTCAACAGCCGCCCCGAGCATATCCGGATCGCTGTCGAGGGTTCGTTGCGCCGGCTGAAGACCGATTACATCGATTTGCTCTACCAGCACCGGGTCGATCCGGACGTGCCGATCGAGGACGTGGCCGGTGTGGTGAAAGCGCTGATTGGCGAAGGCAAGGTCAAACACTTCGGCCTGTCGGAGGCCGGTGCGCAAACCATCCGACGCGCCCACGCCGTGCAACCGGTCACGGCGCTGCAAAGCGAATATTCGTTGTGGTGGCGCGAGCCGGAGCAGGAAATTCTGCCAACGCTTTGGGAGTTGGGCATCGGCTTCGTGCCGTTCAGTCCGCTGGGCAAGGGTTTCCTCACCGGCACCGTGTCTGCCGAAACCACTTACGGCAGTGACGACTTTCGCAGCATTGTGCCGCGTTTCAGCCAGTCGGCGTTGCAGGCCAATCAGGGGCTGGTGGTGTTGATCCGGCAGATCGCCGCGCAGAAACAGGCGACACCGGCGCAGATCGCACTGGCCTGGCTACTCGCGCAGGCACCGTGGATTGTGCCGATTCCCGGTACAACCAAACTGCATCGCCTGGAAGAAAACCTCGGAGGCGCTGACATCACGCTCGACGCCAGCGAACTCAAGGCGATTGATACGGCACTGGCGCAGATCCATATCGAGGGCGAGCGCTATCCCGAAGCGCTCAAGGCGAGGGTCGGCCGATGAACCGACTGATCGCGCCATTCGTTGCCTTATCGCTCATCAGCGCAGAAGCCCCAGCCGCCAGTGAAATCCGCATTACCCCGAAAGGCTCTCAACCTTCTATCCAGGGCGCACCCGAAAACTTCACCGGCACAGTGCGCGTGGACGGCCTGTTCAAGGGCGAGCTGCCGGCACGTGTCGGTGGCGGCACGGTGACCTTCGAGCCTGGCGCACGCACCGCGTGGCATACCCATCCGTTGGGGCAAACGCTGATCGTCACGGCCGGGGTTGGCTACGTGCAGCAAGAAGGTGGCCCGCGTCAGGAAATCCGCCCGGGCGACATTGTCTGGATCCCCCCGCTCACCCGTCACTGGCATGGCGCCACAGCGAGCACCGGCATGACGCACATTGCGATTGCTGAAGCCGAGGACGGCAAGACGGTCACCTGGGCCGAGCAAGTCTCGCAGGCGCAATACGATCCAGCGACACCGCAAGACATTTCCAGCACACAAGCCAGCATCGACACACTGTCGAAAAAACAGCAAGCCATTCCCCTGATCGCCGCGTTCATGGCGACCAGCGACATGCCCAATCTCAACGTGGCGCTCAACCAGGGGCTCGACGCGGGTCTGACCGTCAGCGAAGCACGGGAAATTCTCGTGCAGCTCTACGCCTACGTCGGCTTCCCGCGCAGCCTCAATGCGTTGAATGAGTTGATGTCCGTCGTCCAAGCGCGCAAGCAACGCGGCATCGAGGATGCGCCGGGACGTGAGCCAAGCCGGGCAATTCCAACCGGCGAAGAACTGCTTAAAGCTGGCACCGCCAATCAAACGAAGATTTCCGGCGCCCTGGTCAAAGGCCCGGTGTTCGAGTTTGCTCCGGTGATCAACCGGTTCCTGCAAACCCACCTGTTCGGCGACATCTTCGAGCGTGACAACCTCGACTGGCAAAGCCGTGAACTGGCGACCGTCGGCGCGCTGGCGGCGACTCCGGGCGTGGAACCGCAATTGCGCTCGCACATGCTGGCGAGTCTGCGCGTGGGGCTCAGCGCAACGCAGTTGCGCCAAGTCACCGAGCAATTGAAAAAGCACAGCGATGCACAGACCGTCGAACGGGCCAACACGGCGCTGACCCAGGCCCTCGCGGCTTCGGTGAAATGACATGAAGCCTGCCAAAACCCTGCCGGTTATCACCCTGCTGGGCCTGTTGAGCGCCTGCGCGAACCAGCCCGAAAGCCCATTGCTGATTCAGAAACAAGGCAGCTTCGCCGCTGGCGGAACCATGACCACCGCACCGGGCACCTTCGATCCGCGCAAACCGCTGACGCCCGACGGCCAGACCTACCACGGCGACCACGCCTACGCGTTCTACCAGACCCCGGTCGATGCGCGAAAACTGCCCATCGTCATGTGGCACGGCGCCGGTCAGTTTTCCAAGACCTGGGAAACCACCGCCGATGGCCGCGAGGGTTTTCAGAACCTGTTTCTGCGCCGCCACTATGGTGTCTATCTGATCGATCAGCCTCGGCGTGGCGATGCGGGTCGCAGCAGTGTCGAGACGACCATCAAGCCTGTGCCGGACGAGCAGCTGTGGTTCAACCAGTTCCGCATCGGCCTGTGGCCGAACTATTTCAACGGCGTACAAGTGGCGCGGGACGCGCAGAGCCGCGAGCAGTTTTTTCGTGCGATGACGCCGAACACCGGGCCTTTCGACATGGGCGTGGTCTCCGATGGTGTGTCAGCCGTTTTTGATCGAATCGGCCCGGGCATCTTGTTCACCCATTCCCAGGGTGGCGGACCGGGCTGGTTGACGGCGATCAAGAACGACAAGGTCAAGGCCATCGTGGCGTTCGAGCCTGGCAGCAGCTTTGTGTTTGCCGAAGGTGAAGTGCCGGCGCCGATTCCCAGCGCGTTCGACACGGTGCAAGGCGCAGCCGTGCCAATCGAGCAATTCATGGCGCTGACGCGTATTCCGATTCTGATCCTGTACGGCGACAACATCCCCGAACAGGCCGTCGACCTGCCTGCTCAGGACAGTTGGCGCGCCCGCCTGAAGATGGCCCGGCTATGGCGTGACGCGGTCAATCGGCACGGCGGCGATGTACGCCTGATTCACCTGCCGGAGATCGGCATCCACGGCAATACCCACTTCCCCATGTCGGATCTGAACAACGTGCAGATCGCCGATCTGGTGGCGCAACTCCTCAAAGAAAAACAGCTGGATTGACCCGTCCCCTTCTTTCGACTGCCGCCCTTTTGATTGCTCAGGAGCTTCACGTGAAAAACACTCTCAAAGCCACGGTCATGTCGGCATTGGTCGGCCTCTGTGCCGGCGAATCCCTGGCCGCCGACTACAAAAAGAACCCGTTCACCCTCGCCTATGACGGCGCGCTCACCAGGAACGAACCGGGCAAGGTCAACATTCATCCGGTCAGCTACAAACTCAACGGACTCGACATCGCCGCCAACGTCTACACCCCGGCCAACTACGACGCGAAGCGAACCTACCCGACCGTGGTCGTCGCACACCCGAATGGTGGCGTGAAAGAACAAGTCGCCGGTTTGTACGCCCAGCGTCTGGCCGAACAGGGTTACATCACCATCACCGCCGATGCGGCGTATCAGGGCGCCAGCGGTGGTCAGCCGCGCAGCATCGATAAACCCGCGTATCGCATCGAAGACATTCACGGCATGGCCGACTTCATCAGCCAGTTTGCCGGCGTCGATGACAAACGCCTGGGCCTGCTCGGCATCTGTGGCGGTGGCGGTTATTCGCTGGCGGCGGCACAAACCGACAAGCGCTTCAAATCGCTGGCGACCGTCAGCATGTTCAACTCGGGCCGGGTGCGCCGCAACGGCTACAACGACTCGCAGATGGACAGCATTCAGCAACGTCTGCAACAGGCATCGGCGGCCCGCGCGCAGGAAGCCGCCGGTGGCGCGGTGTTGTATTCCGGTGATGCCAACCTGACGGATGAGCAGATCGCCAAATTGCCGTTCGAACTCTATCGCCAGGGCTACGAGTATTACTGGAAGACCCACGCGCACCCGAACTCGACGTTCAAATACACCACCAGCAGCCTCATCGACCTGATGCGCTTTGACGCCACCAACCAGATCGAGCTGATCAATCAACCGTTGCTGATGATCGCCGGCAGCAAGGCCGACAGCCTGTACATGACTCAGGACGCCTTCCCCAAAGCCACCGGCACCACCGACAAGGAAGTGTTCATCCTCGAGGGCGCCACCCACATCGAAACCTATTGGGTGCCGCGATATGTCGACGCTGCCATCAGCAAGCTGAGCGCGTTTTACGCCCGTACCTTGTAATGAACTCTGTGGGGGTCGCGCATCCGTGCGCAACCTGCTTTCATGGATCAATCCCGCGCCCCTCATGAGAGGTTCTCATCAATGTCCCGCGCCAATCTCAACGACCTGCAAGCCTTCGTGGTCATCGCCCGCGAAGGCAGTTTCACCCGCGCGGCCGCACAACTGGGCGTCTCGCAATCGGCGCTGAGCCACACCATGCGCACTTTGGAAACCCGGCTGGGCGTACGCCTGCTGACGCGAACCACGCGCAGCGTTTCGCCGACCGAAGCAGGTCAACGCCTGTATCAATCGATGGCGCCGCGCTTCGATGAGATCGAACTGGAGCTGGCTGCGGTCAGCGAGTTTCGCGACACCCCGGCCGGCAATGTGCGGATCTCGGCGTCCGAACATGCGGCGAACAATATTCTCTGGCCCAAGCTGCTGAAGGTGTTGCCTGACTACCCGGACATCAAGGTCGAAATCACCGTCGACTACGCCCTCACCGACATCGTTGCGCAGCGCTTTGACGCCGGTGTTCGCCTGGGTGAGCAGGTAGCCAAAGACATGATCGCCGTGCCCATCGGACCTTCGTTGCGTATCGCCGTCGTGGGCTCCCCCCAATACTTCAAAGACCGACAAATTCCCATGACGCCGGGCGATCTGGCCGCGCACAACTGCATCAACCTGCGCCTGCCCACCCACGGCAGTCTGATGCAATGGGATTTTGAAAAGGACGGCCACGAACTGAAGGCCCGGGTCGAGGGGCAATGGACGTTCAACAGCAGCGTGCCGATCCTGCGCGCGGCGGTGGCCGGATGCGGTTTGGGATTTCTGCCGGAAGACATGGTTGCCGGGGAAATGGCTGACGGCAGTCTGGTGCGGGTGCTTGAGGATTGGTGCCAACCCTTTGCGGGCTACCATCTTTACTATCCGAATCGCCGGGAGCAGTCGTCGGCGTTTGGGGTTGTGGTGGATGCGTTGCTCTATAAGGGCTGAATGAGCGTTGTGGCTGCCATGGATTTAATCGGTTGCCCCGGCCAATTGAGCTAACACTGACACCAGGGCGGGTACAGCGGAGAGCTGCAACTCGGCATCGTACAAATGTCTCGCTTCGTATGGCGATCAGTGGCGGGCGCCATCGGAGGTTGTTTAAGGGTTTCGGCCTCTGCTGTTTAAAGACACTCAGCGTTACTTCCTCAAGGCTACAACGCCTTGCGTCATTGCCTACGACTACGCCAGAATCCGCCGGCTTGTGCGTCTGGGACGCGGGTTCTATCGTTTCCGGGTCACTGAAAAACAGTGATGGGGTTTGGTAGCCCGCTTCGTTCTAGACTCATGGCGTCACCGTGTGCAGCCCTTTCTCAGGGCTCGGATTTCATGGTGGTCATGCGTGGGGCTCATTCGTGGGCGCCGGGTTCTAGTGCGACCGGTCTACCAACCCGCGTATGGCCGCCACCCAACGTTTGGTAGCGAAGGGTGATGGTTCCTTTTGGTAATCGCGCTAGAGGATTCATCCATGTTCAAACCAACACCGAACCCACCGGAAACCGATCCGGTTTCTCCCTACAAATTCCCCGATTCCCGAACCCTGAACGAAGCGGCAGAACGCGCGCTCGATCACTACCTCACCCCGCAGCAACGGATCATGGGCAGCCATCACAAGCACGACCCCATGTATATGGCCAACCCGGCCTACAACACTGAATCCCTACTGGCCAATGCCAGCGAATCGCTGGGGTCCGCCAGCGAAATGCTTAATAACTTTGCTGCCACGCTGGAGCCTGCCCATCGCAAGACTGCGATCGGGATTGCGCAGCTGGTGATGTTGAGTGAGTTGGCGGTGAATCAGGCGTTGGATCATGTTGAGGTGAAGGGCTAAACGTTTGTCTTCTGCGGGCGGGTAAACGCGTCGGCAGAAAGAGTGAGCGTCGACCGAAGCTGCCATGGGGAATGGCAGCTTTCGCCCAAGAGTGGACATTCGGATCAGACTTTCTTAAGGAGCCAGTAAAGTCAAATTATCAAGAGAAGCAGAAGCGATTCAACTATCGGAATGAAAATGTATTACCTACCGAACTTTCTAATTTATCTTCTGCCTCTGGCAGTGGCAACCCTCCCACATCAACTCCCCAGGTTTGAAGCTGATACCTCAATGATTCCAAATCTCCGATGCCGCTTGAGAGCCATCGCTCTCGAGTCACTGCTCCCCAGCACGCTTCAATTATTTTTATGTGTTCAATGGCGAACGATGAAAACCCTGTCATCCGATTGGCTACCATATTGAGATAGTCTAAAGAGTTTTTTGCAAGAATACTTTGCTGCTCTGAAGAGCCGACATTCTCCCATAAATTTAGAAGCTTAGATTTGTGGCTATGGGAATATAGCAAAGAGTCCTTATCCCGAAGCAAGGCCGCGCGTTGATTTTCTTCGCCCTCCAAGTGGGACAGATAAATACCGTTGGCTGTCGTGAATAACTCCAAAGCATTGTCTACCGCCGCATCCGCAGTTAGCTGCTGAACGATCATAGCAAGTTCAGGCAACCCCGACTGCCTATTGTGTCTAAAACACCGATAAAACAATGATACTTTGTTTGAGCAACGCTCCGCCGTGTGCCTCACAAGCTGACGTTCTAGCACACGCAGCAGTGCCTCATCAGCATTACAATACTGTGAAAGATCAATGCTAACGTCCAATGCGCGGCTACAGAACTCTAAACCACCAGAAGCAACTACGAGAGCACTTATCTTGTCCTGTTTAATTAGATTAATGAGAAATTGAGCAATTCGCTCTGCCAACACAAGCGAATTTTCCCTGCCAGCCTTTATCTTTGGCAACCTTAGTTGGCGAGTACAGATGACGTATTGATCAAGCGTCATATTCAATAATTTATGCGAAGCTTCAAGCGAGTCTGTAAGCGCTCGCTCTGCGGATAGATCTAATGCGCAAGCCAAACATTGATCATCAACATCCGTACTCCACTTCTCAATTAGTTGGCCAATCTCTTGCTGTGTAAAACACGGTGCGTGCGTCCCTAACTGCATCTCATAATTTATTTGTTCTGGGTCCTGAAACGTTCGCAACCCTTGAAGCTTAACGATCAACTTATACAAGCGATCAAACTCTAGGCTACCCTGCTCGCACCCTGATGCATTCATAGCGTTGTTCAACAGAGTGGCAGCTTCAGTTTTTCTCTCCCGGTCAAAGGCAATCCCTAACGATGGCTTTCCCTTGCCCAGCAAGGTTCGTTCAACAATCTCTACCAACGCTTCAGATTCACGCCTAAACAAAGTCTGAATTATGATTGCCTCCCATCTCAACTCACCCTCTCCATGACGAACTGCTGACTGTCTGAGTCCGCTCAATTCGCGTGCGATGCTTTTTATTTGCCTTGGATTATCGGGGAACCATTGAGCGGCAGCATTCCTTGCATTTACTGGAATGAATTCGCAGTACTGGTCCAGCACCTGTTCAGCCATGCGTACCGAAAAATGCTTTGGTGGTACTTTGAGGTCATAAGTCACATCAATTATTTTTTCCAAAAATGGCTGACGGACAGATGAAAATGCAGCAGAGTAATCATCGAGAGAACGAGTTATTATTTCCTTATCAAAAGCCAGCACAAAAGCAAATCCCGGCCAATCCAAATATTCGCGTAGAGTCATCAGGGTTTTAGGTAATATTCTCGGATCTGCACGATCAAGATCGTCAACAAACACAATTACCTGATGTTCTTTCAGTAATTCCCGGAGTTGCTCAACCGTCTCTGAGCTCAAGCTTAAACGTTGCTCCACAGACTTAGCGATTGCTCCTGTAAACGCCGCACTGGCTGTGATCATCTGGGAGATATCACCGTCAAGCTTTCCTGACGCCTGCCCTGTTGCTTCAGCAATACTGACATAGCCTAAAGATAACTTGTGAACAAGACGCTTAAGCTTAAACTTCAGCGAGGTTTTTTTATTACGCTTTTCAATTTCTGAATTCATTTCACGACTAAGAGTAGTCATAAAACTGTCAGCTTCAGCCGCTCGCCAAGCAGAAACATGGATTACCACATCACCCTGCGCCACTGCGATGTCACGCAAAAGGTTGAGTAAACTGGTCTTCCCTGCGCCCCACTCCCCGTACAACCCCATGCGTGTAGAATATCCACCATGTGCGGATTTTATGGTTCTATACATTGAATGTGCAATCGGCAATCGGTCGAGGTAGTCTTCGCTGGAAGTGGATATTGCTGCATCGTGGCCAGCTTGTGTGTTGGCAACCTCGAAACCCTCGACATGGAGGTTGTTTTGATCGTTTCTCCTCCCGAAACTTCGCCGTAACGCCACCTTTACCACTCCTACCTAAGTTCATGTAAAAGCGGATGATAACGAAATACTTGGATTTTTGCTTGTTCTGTCTCGATACTTACCACGATAGACACCGCTTAGACCCATGTAAAAAGGGGACGAAAAAACGACGAAAAAGTGGACTGATAAATTTATCAAAAAAAATCAGCCCCTATTTTTTAGCTGACGAAAAATTTTGCTAATGAGGCGCCAGCGAAAGCGGCAAGAGCGATTGGAAACGCAATTTCAATCAAAAAAATCCTGAGATTCTGAGACTTAAGAAGAAGCCCGAATCGTCGATCAAATCGAGCGAGCGAAACAGGTACACGTGCTTGCGTCAAAATAGACTCAGTAGAGACTATCGATGAGTGAATCTGACCCATAGTAGTGTTTAACATAACTATTGCCTGATGGGCCATCGCCCCGTTTGCGTCTGGGTTTTCATTCTTAATGATTTCATCGATTCTCAAATTTATTTGTGAAACTTGCTCATCGACTTTTGAGGCGATCTCTTTGTAATCAACCAGCGCCCTAGACTGCTGGCGCCACCAATTATAAAGCGTCGACTGTTTCGGATCGGAAGGATAATCCATACCCTCTGCGCCGAATGTTCCGGCAGTTACGAAACCAAGCTTTGCGCCAGTTAATCGAATCGCCCACTCGCTATAAAGCTCATAACAATACCAAAGATAATGTGTCAACGAGTAAAGAAATACGACAGAAAGACCAATCATGAGCTTCGTTGAAGTCACACCAGTTAATGACACTCCAAAAATAGAAAAACCGGGAGCCGCTTCAACCCCTCCAAATATCAGAACAAGAACTACCGAAGAAACAAGTATTAGATTTCTTTTTATCTTCGCAGCAGCTTCAGATATATCAAAGCCGACGGGCTCCCCCATCGTTTTTTGCAGCGCGTCAATTTTTGCAGCATCGGTCATAAATTCACTCCGCTATCCCGCCCCTTTTTTAGTCCCCTTTTTTGAGAGCTGCATCGGGTCGTTCTCTTCCGTCACGCGACGAGCAGAAGACGCCCAAAAGCAGTCCTTCGGGGGCTCAAGTCGAACCTACTTCGAAAGCCCGTTTGCTCGGTCGTCGACCTCACGCAAAATTCTCATCAGCTCAGGCCGCGTCCACTTCTCCCAAGGAAATACTTCCCGGTCATCGTCGCTGTGCCAATACTCGCCTGCATCGAATGCCTGGTAGATAGAAAATGCCGGCTGGGGCATTTCTGCGTGAATGGACAAATCGACGATATCGCTGATGACAATATTCATCACCTCATCACAGTAATGAAAATCGCGGGTGCCCGTGATAAACAGTCTTGCTACTGAGATCGCCAATTGATTCAACAGATCGCGACTGTCAATCTGCAGATGCTCACACATCACACTTAATTCCGGATTTGGGGCCTTCTCAATGACCGCAAGTACGTAATCAAGGTTGTCGTCACTCAGACCTTTGCTCATGGGGTAAAAGTACTCGCCAATTCAGTTTTGCCATGGATTCAGGACAGGTTTGTCAGAAAACCATACTGCCAGATGTGCTGTCGAACTTCCGCTTTGGCTCGAAAGCAGCCATTCCCACCCGAACCACCAACGGAGAGCCCCCCATGAAAACCGCCCTGATCTCCGACACCCACAACCTCGTCCGCCCCGAGGCCCTCGCCGCGCTCCATAAAAAAGGGGACTGATTATTTCTCAGATGCGGAAAATAAATCAGTCCCTTTTTTTCCATGACCGGCTAGTTCCAGGGCGCTGTATTCGGCTCTGGTAGGAACATTGGCTCAATCGGAGTGGATCGCCCTACTCGCCTTGGGCGTCCACCACTTCGATTCGAGTGATTCCGACCAGACTCGTCTGTTCGATAATCTCCTCAGGTGTCGAGTCTGCATCAGGCATGATCAGACTGTTCTCGCCATCCCCGAAATGTAACTGCAACTAGTGCATGGCCGCGTCCTGAATGGGCAACTCAGGCTGCTTCAGTTCGAGCTGATGGGTACGGGGCTGGTCGTTGAACAGGTACGTGATCGTGTAATTGCGCATCAAAAAAGGGGACTGATTTATTTCTCAGAAAATAAATCAGTCCCCTTTTCTCCTGAGTGGATCGCCCTACTCGCCTTGAGCATCCACCACTTCGATTCGCGTGATTCCGACCAAACTCGCCTGCTCGATAATCTCCTCAGGTGTCGAGTCTGCATCAGGCATGATCAGGCTGTTCTCGCCATCCCCGAAATGTAACTGCAACAAGTGCATGGCCGCGTCCTGAATGGCCAACTCAGGCTGCTTCAGTTCGAGCTGATGGGTACGGGGTTGGTCGTTGAACAGGTACGTGATCGTGTAATTGCGCATGGATGACACCCTCAGAATAGTAATCGGCACCTATCCCGACTGAGTGGTCAGCTTATAGTTCAAGCAGATGACTGTTCATGAATTTCGATCCAGTGACCTGATCTGATCAGCCTCGCGACAAGGACTTCAGACGCTCCACCAGTGCGGCTTCAAAAATGATGTACAGCCGCTCGGCATCGCCGGCACGCAACGCCCCGCCGGTTTCCAGTCCCAGCACGAAGCCATCCGCTCGCGCCCCTGCCTTGACAGCAATGATCATCGAATCTGCCCGGACAATCTGCGCCAGTAGCCGATCCGCCTCTCGCTGAATTTTCTCGCCCAACACCACGCCTTCCACATCGCCACCCAATACCCTCAATTCGACATCCAATACACGACAGCGATAACTGCTGAAACCCAAATGATGGTCAACACAATCGAATAGCCAGCCAGTTGCTTGTCCATCTGCACCACTGCATCAATATGAATCTAAATGATGGGTCAGGATCGTTCAGCCCGCAACCACACCTCACATCGCCGTTGGGACCACAGGTTGCGCGATCATCTACGACTTGTAATAGAACCCCCTCCAGAAAGGACGGTCTGCTCTTTTATGACCTCTCGGAAGCAAATCCAATGTCCGCGCAGCGCAACCTAGTAATACTCGCTCGGGGTGGATACGCCTCCCGCGGAATGCTCTATTTGATCATCGGTATATTTGCCTTGATGGCAGCCCATGACTCGACAAAACCAAAGGACAGTCACAAGAGCCTGGAGGCCTTGCTGAGCCAACCGTTCGGCTATTTTCTGGTGGGACTTGTGGTCGCGGGTCTGCTTGCATTTTCGGCTTGGCGTGTCCTGCAAGCCGTACGCGATGTCGATCATCACGGCGTGCAACTCAAGGGGCTGGTGATTCGTGCAGGCCTGTTTGCAGGAGGTTTGGTCAACGGTGCTCTGGCGTTTTTCGCATTGGGCCTGCTGGTGAGCGGCACCCGAAGCTCGAGCCATTCAGGAGAGCAGACCAAAGATTGGCTGGCGCATCTTCTGTCGTGGGAGCACTCGAATTTATTGTTGTATCTGATCGCGCTCATACCACTGGGCGTTGGAGTGGCTCACATCATCAAGGGATGGAAGGCTTCGTTCGAAAAGTATTTTGAGGCCGACGACGAGGTCATGCGTTACGTCCGTCCGGTGTCACAATTCGGCCTGATCGCCCGCGGAGTCGTGTTTATGGAAATCGCTTTGCTGCTGGCATTCAGCGGTTCCGCTTATCAAGCCATGGACCCACCCGGCATGAAGGAAGCGCTGGACGCACTCCAGAATCTACCCGCTGGATGGCTTGTCTTGATGGTGATGGCTCTGGGGCTGATTGCCTTCTCGGTTTACAGTTTCTCTGAAGCGTGTTGGCGCAAGATAAACATGGATGTGCCAGGCGTAGCCAAATGAAAAGCCCGGCATTAAGCCGGGCTTTTGATTGCGCCGCAGGTCCGTCTATCTATTCGTTCAGGCCGCCATATTCGAACCGCTGAGGCTTTTCTTCAGTGAAGCCTTCATCACTTCCATTTCCTTGCCCAACTCATCGAGCTTGGCATTGCCCAGCAGCTTTTTGGCCTGGGGAAACATCTCGGTTTCCTCTTCCTCGATATGGTGTTCCAGAAGCTCCTTGACCACCTTCACGCGACCGGCGAACTCGGGTGTAGAAGGATCGGTGGACTTCAGGTCTGGCAATACCAATGAATCTACCGTGCGGTGTTCTTCTTTCGCCTCGTAGTACATCTCATCCTGCTCCTTACCGCCTGCTTCCTTGAAAGCCGGATACAGAATCTGCTCCTCGAGCTGGGTATGAATGGTAATTTCCAGTTCAAGCTTTTCCAGCAACTCCGCACGTTTTTTTAATGCGCGATCGGTGGATTCACTG
>Ga0213822_1001471_pt1 | contig 13257 bp, 10 predicted proteins | sample MC6MC0908MG_FD_179872 | JGI IMG/M metagenome (GOLD analysis project Ga0213822, IMG submission 179872) | Enriched soil aggregate microbial communities from Iowa State University, Ames, United States - MC6-MC0908-MG | ecosystem: Environmental > Terrestrial > Soil > Unclassified | place: USA: Iowa...
TTTTAAAAGTAGCAGCTGGAATTCAGTCTGGTTCAGGTGAACCTAACCGTAATAAAGTAGCAACAGTAAAGCGTGATAAAGTACGCGAGATTGCGGAACAAAAAATGCCTGACCTTAACGCAGCTAGTGTTGAAGCAGCAATGCGTATGGTTGAAGGTACTGCACGCAGCATGGGTATCGTCATCGAAGACTAATCCATGTAAATTTTATTGTTGTAATGAAGGGGTTGCGTAGCTGATTGTTCACTCGCAACCTTTTTCGTGGGAGAGTAATTCGCTAAAACCACAATCTAGGAGGAAATTAAAATGGCTAAAAAAGGTAAAAAGTATTTAGAAGCTGCTAAGCTTGTAGATCGCTTAAAAGCTTACCCAATTGCAGAAGCAATTGATCTTGCAAAGAAAACAAACTACACAAAATTTGATGCGACTCTTGAAGTAGCTTTCCGTTTAGGCGTTGACCCTAAGAAAGCTGACCAACAAATCCGTGGTGCGGTTGTACTTCCAAACGGAACTGGTAAAACTCAACGCGTTTTAGTATTCGCGAAGGGTGAGAAAGTGAAGGAAGCAGAAGCAGCTGGTGCTGATTATGTAGGTGATTCAGAATATATCAACAAAATCCAACAAGGTTGGTTTGACTTTGATGTAATCGTGGCAACTCCTGACATGATGGGTGAAGTTGGTAAACTTGGTCGTGTATTAGGACCTAAAGGCTTAATGCCAAACCCTAAAACAGGTACAGTTACATTTGATGTAACAAGAGCAATCAATGAAATTAAAGCAGGTAAAGTAGAATATCGGGTTGACAAACAAGGAAATATCCACGTGCCAATCGGTAAAGCTTCTTTCGAAGATGAAAAACTTGTTGAGAACTTTAAAACTGTGTTCGAAACAATGCTAAAAGTGAAACCATCTGCAGCAAAAGGTACCTACATGAAGAACGTTACTGTTGCTTCAACAATGGGACCTGGTGTTAAGGTAGATCCTTCATCTGTTGTAGTTAAATAAATTTTTCCAATTGACAAAACAAAATAGATTTACTATAATCAATTTTGTTGTTTAAATAATAAACATTTGTACTGTAGACAGCAGGTGCCATTAGGCTTAATGTCCTGCCGAGGTGTAGCGGATAGAATTGGCTGATATTTCAGCTATAATATGCTGCCTCCATGTCTAGTTTGATATGGAGGCTTTTACATGCCGGGTATAAATGTAGATAATCTACAGGAGGTGTAAAGATGAGCAGTGCAATCGAAGTAAAAAAACACATCGTTGACGAAATTACTGATAAGTTAAAGAATAGTGTATCAACTGTTGTTGTTGATTATCGTGGTCTTACAGTTTCTGAAGTAACTGAACTACGTAAACAACTTCGCGAAGCTGGCATTGAGTTCAAGGTTTACAAAAACACGATGACTCGCCGTGCAGCTGAAGCAGCTGAACTTTCTGGCTTAAACGAAGCATTAACAGGTCCGAACGCGATCGCGTTCAGTACTGAAGATGTAGTCGCACCAGCTAAAATCTTAAATGACTTTGCGAAAAAACATGAGGCACTTGAACTTAAAGCAGGTGTAATCGAAGGGAACGTCGCAACGGCTGAAGAGATTAAAGCTCTTGCAGACCTACCATCACGCGAAGGCTTGCTTTCTATGCTACTCAGCGTACTACAAGCTCCAATTCGCAATCTTGCTCTTGCTGCAAAAGCAGTGGCAGATCAAAAAGAAGAACAAGGCGCATAGAAAAGCTGAAGCGACCGTTTAGCAGCGTATGGCCTGGAGCACTTCGAACTGAGATAAAGGAAACACGGAGAGCGCAAGCGAGCCGATGTTGACTTATCGTAGGGAGAAGAGCGAAGGACACTAGCTGCTGGGAGCTGAAGCTGGACAGTTTAAAGCGTTAAACTAATAAATCGTAACGAAAACTAAGGAGGAAAATTAATCATGACTAAAGAACAAATCATTGAAGCAGTTAAAAATATGACTGTTTTAGAACTTAACGATCTTGTAAAAGCAATTGAAGAAGAATTCGGCGTAACTGCTGCAGCTCCTGTAGCAATGGTAGGCGGAGCTGGTGCTGCTGCTGCTGAAGAAAAAACAGAATTTGATGTAATCCTAGCTGGCGCTGGAGATCAAAAAATCAAGGTTATCAAAGTTGTTCGTGAAATCACTGGTCTTGGACTTAAAGAAGCAAAAGACCTTGTTGACAACACTCCAAAACCACTTAAAGAAGGCATCTCTAAAGAAGACGCTGAAGCAATCAAAGCTAAGCTTGATGAAGTTGGAGCTAACGTTGAAGTTAAGTAATTTTTCTATAAAAAAGCTCGCTGTATAAGCGGGCTTTTTTTGGCTTATCAAAAAGCACGCATAATATCCTCGAATATCTTCAATTATCTACTCTCCGGAGGTGAGTCTAATGTCCGAACACTACTATTCTCGAACACAAAAGGTTGAAAGTGATCCGAAATATTGGGATTACACCTTAAGAAATCATCCATTTCGCTTTAAAACCGATAACGGTGTTTTTTCAAAAAGAGAAGTAGATTTTGGCTCACGTTTACTAATTGAGTCTTTTGTGATGCCGGCGGTGGAAGGACTTGTGCTCGATGTAGGCTGCGGCTACGGTCCGATTGGATTATCAATTGCTAAAGACAACCGCTGTCGTACGGTTCACATGGTTGATGTTAACGAAAGAGCAATCCAGTTAGCGAAGGAAAATGCAGCTCTAAACCGGATTGATAATGTTGACATCTATGAAAGTGACCGGTTGTTATCGGTTGAAGGAAATAACTTTGCTGCCGTTTTAACAAATCCACCGATTAGGGCGGGAAAACAGACGGTTCATGATATTTTTGAACAAAGTTACGAGCATCTTGTTCCACATGGTGAGCTTTGGGTTGTGATTCAAAAGAAACAAGGAGCACCATCTGCATTAGAAAAATTAAAGTTACTATTTTCCGTTGTTGAGACTATTGACAAATCAAAAGGCTATTTTATTATTAGAGCAATAAAATAGTTGACTCCAATATGTCATTGTGGTAGCATTATAAAATGCCATCATAATAATTTCCGGATTATTCCTTTAAATACTTATTTTTTAGTATAAAAACGGAATTAGAAGGAAATGATGACAAAATAATAGTCGAAATGTGAAAATGTGGTTTTTGAGTAAAAAACCCTTTTTCTTTTTGTCTAATAGGATGGACCATAGGTTTCTCCTGATAGACGTAAATAGATTTATTAAATAACGCTTGATTTGAGGGGTGAATCAGTTGACAGGTCAACTAGTTCAGTATGGACGACACCGCCAACGAAGAAGTTACGCACGAATCAGTGAAGTTTTAGAATTACCAAATCTTATTGAAATCCAAACCTCTTCATATCAATGGTTTCTGGATGAGGGATTGCGTGAAATGTTCCAGGATATTTCACCGATTGAAGACTTTACTGGTAACCTATCACTAGAATTTATTGATTACAGCCTTGGCGATCCAAAGTATTCTGTTGAAGAATCAAAAGAACGGGACGTTACATATTCTGCTCCATTACGTGTAAAAGTACGTCTTGTAAACAAAGAAACAGGCGAAGTAAAAGATCAAGATGTGTTCATGGGTGATTTTCCACTTATGACGGAAACAGGTACGTTTGTCATTAATGGGGCAGAACGCGTTATTGTTTCACAATTAGTGCGGTCACCGAGCGTTTACTTTAGCGGGAAACTTGATAAAAATGGCAAGAAGGGCTTTACAGCGACTGTCATTCCGAACCGCGGCGCTTGGCTTGAATATGAAACCGACGCCAAAGATGTCGTTTATGTGAGAATAGATCGTACTCGGAAACTGCCCGTTACGGTTCTTTTGCGTGCACTTGGCTTCGGTTCCGATCAAGAAATTATTGATTTAATTGGCGATAACGAGTATATCCGTAATACGCTTGAAAAGGATAATACGGAAGGTGTCGACAAAGCGCTTTTAGAAATTTATGAGCGACTTCGTCCGGGTGAACCGCCAACCGTTGATAATGCAAAGAGCTTATTAGTGTCTCGTTTTTTTGATCCAAAGCGTTATGATTTAGCCAATGTAGGCCGTTATAAAATCAATAAAAAACTTCATATTAAAAACCGCCTATTTAATCAACGCTTAGCGGAGTCGCTTGCCGATCCGGAAACAGGTGAAATTATTGCTGAAAAAGGAACAGTCCTAGATAGGAGAAACCTTGACAGAATTTTACCAGCTCTTGAAAAGAATATTAATTTCAAAAGCTTTAACCCTGTTGGCGGCGTAGTGGAGGAGGAAGTTATCCTTCAAGGCATAAAAATCTATGCTCCCGGCGACGAAAATGAAAAAGTGATTAATGTCTTGGGTAATGCTTATGTAGCAGAACCAATTAAAAATATTACATCGTCGGATATTATTGCTTCAATTAGCTACTTCTTCAATTTATTACATGGAGTAGGCGACACCGATGATATCGACCATTTAGGTAACAGACGACTTCGTTCTGTTGGCGAACTGCTGCAAAATCAATTCCGTATCGGCTTGTCCCGGATGGAGCGTGTTGTCCGTGAAAGAATGTCAATTCAAGACACGGCAACAATTACACCGCAGCAATTAATTAATATTCGACCGGTTATTGCTTCGATTAAAGAGTTCTTTGGAAGCTCACAATTATCACAGTTCATGGACCAAACCAATCCGCTTGCAGAATTAACCCATAAGCGTCGTTTATCTGCACTAGGACCTGGTGGTTTAACACGTGAACGTGCCGGTATGGAAGTACGTGACGTTCACTACTCCCACTATGGCCGTATGTGTCCAATTGAAACACCGGAAGGACCAAACATTGGTCTGATTAACTCGCTGTCATCGTACGCTAAGGTAAACCGATTCGGCTTTATTGAAACTCCTTACCGCCGTGTTGATCCGGATACTGGAAAGGTAACAAGCCGTATTGATTACTTAACAGCTGACGAAGAAGATAACTATGTAGTAGCACAGGCGAATTCCCGTTTAGGAGACGACGGTTCCTTCCTTGATGATGAAGTTGTTGCCCGTTTCCGTGGAGAAAACACGGTTGTAAAACGTGAACGAATCGATTACATGGACGTATCGCCAAAGCAGGTTGTTTCTGCAGCGACTGCATGTATTCCGTTCCTTGAAAATGATGACTCAAACCGTGCCTTGATGGGTGCGAACATGCAGCGGCAGGCAGTACCGCTAATGCAGCCGGAAGCGCCTAGAGTTGGTACAGGTATGGAATATGTATCAGGGAAAGACTCCGGTGCAGCGGTTATTTGTAAGCATGATGGTATTGTCGAACATGTAGAGGCTCGTGAAGTTTGGGTTCGTCAAACAAAAGAAGTAGATGGCCAAGAGGTAAAAGGCGATCTTAAAAAATATCGACTTTTAAAATTTATCCGCTCTAACCAAGGTACTTGCTATAACCAACGTCCAATCGTTGCTGTCGGCAATCGTGTAAAAAAAGGTGAAATTCTTGCTGATGGTCCATCAATGGAGTTAGGTGAATTAGCTCTTGGACGGAATGTTCTTGTTGCCTTTATGACATGGGATGGCTATAACTATGAAGATGCCATCATTATGAGTGAACGTCTAGTTAAAGACGATGTTTATACATCGATTCATATCGAGGAATATGAGTCAGAATCTCGTGATACCAAACTAGGGCCAGAAGAAATAACTCGTGATATTCCAAACGTTGGGGAAGATGCCCTTCGTAATTTGGATGAGCGCGGTATTATCCGTACTGGTGCTGAAGTAAAAGACGGAGATCTCCTCGTTGGTAAAGTAACGCCTAAGGGTGTAACAGAATTAACAGCTGAAGAACGTCTCTTACATGCTATTTTTGGTGAAAAAGCTCGTGAAGTCCGTGATACTTCACTTAGAGTTCCGCACGGCGGCGGTGGTATTGTCCATGATGTCAAAGTCTTTAATCGTGAAGATGGCGATGAGCTTCCACCAGGTGTAAACCAGCTTGTTCGTGTCTATATTGTTCAAAAACGTAAAATCCATCAAGGGGATAAAATGGCAGGACGTCACGGTAATAAAGGGGTTATCTCTCGAATTTTACCTGAAGAAGATATGCCTTATTTACCAGATGGTACACCTGTTGATATCATGTTAAATCCTTTAGGAGTTCCATCGCGGATGAATATCGGTCAGGTGTTAGAGCTTCATCTTGGGATGGCAGCACGTTACCTTGGTATTCATGTGGCATCTCCGGTATTTGACGGGGCCACTGAGGAAGATGTTTGGGGCACGATTGAAGAAGCCGGTATGGCTCGCGATGCGAAAACTGTCCTTTATGATGGCCGTTCCGGTGAGCCGTTTGATAACCGTGTCTCTGTTGGTGTCATGTATATGATTAAACTGGCACACATGGTTGATGATAAGCTCCATGCTCGTTCAACCGGACCTTACTCGCTTGTTACACAGCAGCCACTTGGCGGTAAAGCCCAATTTGGCGGTCAGCGTTTTGGTGAGATGGAGGTTTGGGCACTTGAGGCATACGGTGCCGCATACACGCTGCAAGAAATTCTTACTGTTAAATCAGATGACGTTGTTGGCCGTGTGAAAACATATGAAGCCATTGTAAAAGGTGAAAATGTTCCTGAGCCAGGCGTCCCTGAGTCATTCAAAGTATTAATTAAAGAACTTCAAAGTCTTGGTATGGATGTCAAAATTCTTTCCGGTGATGAAGAAGAAATTGAAATGCGCGATATGGAAGATGATGATGACTTACAGCAAGTCGACACATTAAACATTGTCCCTGAAGCGCAAAGCTTTGAATCAGAAAAGGTTGGTTCAAAAGAGTAACTCATGCATCATTCCAGCTGCAGCGCGCAGCCCCTCGGGGTCGTAAGCCAAAAAACGCATCTAGCGTATTTCGTCTTACGCCGTCGGGACTAAGATGCGCGCTTCCGCTTTATTGGCTAGCCGCAGCGCACGCTGGGCCGTGCACTGCGGCTTTATTTACGCAATAAGGGTAAAACCTGGAGATCAAAAGGGAGGTAGGCCCCTTGCTAGACGTTAATAATTTTGAGTATATGAAAATCGGTCTTGCTTCACCGGATAAAATCCGTTCATGGTCATTCGGAGAAGTGAAAAAGCCAGAAACCATTAACTATCGTACGTTAAAACCTGAAAAGGACGGCTTATTCTGCGAACGAATCTTTGGTCCTACGAAGGATTGGGAATGTCATTGTGGAAAGTACAAGCGTGTCCGTTATAAAGGTGTTGTTTGTGACCGCTGTGGTGTTGAAGTAACTCGTGCAAAGGTCCGCCGTGAGCGTATGGGTCATATCGAACTAGCTGCACCTGTTTCGCATATTTGGTACTTTAAAGGGATACCAAGTCGAATGGGTCTTGTTTTAGACATGTCACCACGTGCCTTGGAAGAAGTCATTTACTTTGCTTCTTATGTTGTAACAGAGTCTGGCGATACTGCTCTTGATAAGAAACAGCTTTTATCAGAAAAAGAATATCGTGCCTATCGTGAAAAGTATGGAAATAAATTCCAAGCTTCCATGGGTGCTGAAGCAATTAAAAAGCTTCTTTCCGATATTGATTTAAATAAAGAAGTAGACATCTTAAAAGAGGAATTAAAAACAGCACAAGGTCAACGACGCACCCGTGCGATTAAGCGCCTTGAAGTGTTAGAAGCATTCCGTGGTTCAGGAAACGAGCCATCTTGGATGATTCTAGACGTACTTCCTGTTATTCCTCCAGAACTTCGTCCAATGGTTCAATTGGATGGGGGAAGATTTGCAACTTCTGACTTAAACGATCTTTACCGCCGTGTGATCAACCGGAACAACCGCTTAAAGCGTTTGTTAGATCTTGGTGCACCAAGTATTATCGTTCAAAACGAAAAACGGATGCTTCAAGAAGCGGTAGATGCTTTAATCGATAACGGCCGCCGCGGCCGTCCGGTTACTGGACCTGGTAATCGTCCGTTAAAATCACTTTCTCATATGTTAAAAGGGAAACAAGGTCGTTTCCGTCAAAACTTGCTTGGTAAACGTGTTGACTATTCCGGTCGATCTGTTATTGTTGTTGGTCCGAACTTAAAAATGTATCAGTGTGGTCTTCCAAAAGAAATGGCATTGGAACTATTCAAGCCGTTTGTGATGAAGGAGCTTGTTGAAAAAGGTTTGGCTCACAACATTAAATCGGCAAAGCGAAAAATTGAACGCGTATCTCCTGACGTTTGGGACGTTCTTGAAGATGTAATCAGAGAGCATCCGGTTTTATTAAACCGTGCACCTACATTGCATAGATTAGGAATTCAGGCATTTGAACCAACACTTGTCGAAGGACGGGCAATCCGCCTCCATCCACTTGTATGTACAGCATACAATGCAGACTTTGATGGTGACCAAATGGCTGTTCACGTACCGCTTTCATCAGAAGCACAAGCGGAAGCTCGTCTTTTAATGCTTGCAGCACAAAATATCTTGAACCCTAAAGATGGTAAGCCTGTTGTTACTCCTTCTCAGGACATGGTATTAGGTAACTATTACCTAACCCTAGAGCGTGAAGGTACTGTCGGCGAGGGTATGGTGTTTAAAGATACAAGTGAAGCCATCCTTGCTTACCAAAACGGGTATGTTCACTACCATACACGTGTTGCTGTTCATGCAGGATCCTTAGGAAATGAAACGTTTACAGAAGAACAAAACAATAAGTTATTAATAACAACTGTTGGTAAACTTATTTTTAATGAGATTCTTCCTAAATCATTCCCTTATATCAATGAACCAACTAGAAATAATTTAGAAGTCGAAACACCTGCAAAGTATTTTGTTGAAAAAGGTGAAGACGTTAAAGCAAGAATTAAAGAAATGCCGTTAATTGATCCGTTCAAAAAGAAAATCCTTGGAAATATCATTGCAGAAGTATTTAAACGTTTCAAAATTACTGAAACGTCTAAAATGCTTGACCGCATGAAGGACTTAGGATTTAAACATTCTACTAAGGCAGGTATTACTGTTGGTGTGGCAGATATCGTCGTACTAGGAGAGAAGCAGCAAATTCTCCACGATGCCCAAGCCAAAGTAGATAACGTCATGAAGCAATTCAGACGTGGTTTGATTACGGAAGACGAGCGTTATGATCGTGTAATCGCCGTTTGGAGTGCGGCTAAAGACACCATTCAAGGGAAACTGATGAAATCCTTGAACAAGACGAATCCAATCTTTATGATGAGTGATTCCGGTGCCCGTGGTAACGCCTCTAACTTTACGCAGCTTGCAGGTATGCGCGGCTTGATGGCCAACCCGGCTGGACGGATCATCGAATTACCGATCAAATCAAGTTTCCGTGAAGGATTAACAGTATTAGAGTACTTTATCTCCACTCACGGCGCTCGTAAAGGTCTTGCTGATACAGCCCTTAAAACGGCTGACTCTGGTTATTTAACACGCCGTCTTGTTGACGTTGCTCAAGATGTCATTGTTCGAGAAGACGATTGCGGTACCGACAGAGGATTTACTATCAGCGCCTTAAAAGACGGTACAGAAATCATCGAAGGATTGGATGAACGTTTAATTGGCCGTTATGCACGTAAAGCTATCAAGCATCCTGAAACAAACGAAATACTTGTTCCTGAAAACGGACTGATTACTGAAGATTTAGCAGAAATTATCGTTGGAGCCGGCATTGAAGAAGTTAAAATCCGCTCTGCGTTTACATGTAATACTCGTCATGGTGTATGTAAAAAGTGTTATGGCCGTAACTTGGCAACTGGTCAAGAGGTTGAAGTTGGTGAAGCAGTTGGAATTATCGCTGCACAATCCATCGGTGAGCCAGGAACACAGTTAACGATGCGTACGTTCCATACAGGCGGTGTTGCGGGAGACGATATTACCCAAGGTTTACCGCGTATCCAAGAGATTTTTGAAGCTCGTAATCCTAAAGGTCAAGCTGTTATTTCTGAAATTGAAGGTGTTGTTGTTGGCATTAATGAAGGCCGCGATCGCCAGCATGAAATTGTTGTACAAGGCGAGGTTGAATCCCGTACCTACAATGCTCCATATACAGCACGCTTGAAAGTTGCTGTCAATGACCATATTGAACGTGGTCAGGAACTAACAGAAGGTTCGATTGATCCGAAGGAATTAATTAAAGTAAAAGACGTGACATCTGTTCAAGAATACCTATTGCGTGAAGTTCAAAAAGTTTACCGCATGCAAGGGGTTGAAATTGGCGATAAACACGTTGAGGTAATGGTGCGTCAAATGCTGCGTAAAATTCGTGTCAGCGATGCAGGTGAAACGGATGTTCTTCCAGGTACACTCCTTGATATTCATCAATTTACTGATGCAAATGCAAAGGCATTACTTGAGGGTAAATTGCCTGCGACAGGACGTCCAGTGTTACTTGGTATTACAAAAGCATCTCTTGAAACGGATTCATTCTTGTCTGCGGCATCCTTCCAAGAAACTACAAGGGTTCTTACAGATGCAGCAATCAAAGGCAAACGTGATGAGTTGCTTGGCTTGAAGGAAAATGTAATCATCGGTAAGCTTGTCCCTGCTGGAACAGGAATGCAGAGGTACCGTAAGGCGGAGCCGGTATTGCGCGATACAACTTCCGAAGAAACAGTCACGGTTGACTAAAACTTTTTTATACGGTATCTGCCTTCATGGCAGATACCGTATTTTAAGAAAAAATGTTAATGTCTTGTTGACATCTAATTCTTAAGATGTTACTATACTAAAGGTGCTCCTATTCACCTGATACTTTGGAGGATATGATCATATGTCTTATGAAAAAGTATTACAGGCACAACGATTCGTTATAGGAACAAAACAAACAGTGAAAGCACTTAAAGAAGGAAATGTTCAAGAGCTAATCGTGGCAAACGATGCTGAACCAAAGGTTACGGCAAAAATTGTTGGTGAAGCACTCTTGTTAGGCGTTCCGGTTCTATATGTGGATTCGATGAAAAAACTCGGAAAAGCGTGTGGAATAGAAGTTGGTGCGGCAGCTGTTGCAATTATTCGTTAAAAACTGTTTTTGTAGATAGTGTAGTCTGCAAAAACTTTGTTTTTGCAAAAAAATGAACCACCTGGATGTGTGGGCTTACAAAAAATGAAGGGAGGAAACAAATCATGCCTACTATTAACCAACTAGTGCGCAAGCCACGTCAATCAGTGACAGAGAAGTCAAAATCTCCTGCGCTAAATAAAGGTTATAACAGCTTCAAAAAATCACAAACAAATGTATCTTCACCACAAAAACGCGGAGTATGTACTCGTGTTGGTACAATGACTCCAAAGAAACCGAACTCAGCGTTACGTAAATATGCTCGTGTACGTTTGACAAACGGTATTGAGGTGACAGCATACATTCCTGGTATTGGCCACAACCTTCAAGAGCACAGTGTTGTTCTTATTCGTGGAGGACGTGTAAAAGACTTACCGGGGGTACGTTATCATATCGTACGTGGAGCGCTAGATACTGCTGGTGTAAACAACCGTATGCAAGGCCGCTCTAAATATGGTACTAAGAGACCAAAAGCAGCGAAAAAATAATTACATTAAATAGAAGCTTCTTTGAAAGGAGGAAAATACATGCCACGTAAAGGTCCTGTAGCAAAAAGAGACGTGTTACCAGATCCGTTATATAATTCAAAATTAGTTACTCGTCTAATCAACAAAATGATGATTGACGGTAAAAGAGGTAAATCACAAGAAATTCTTTACTCAGCATTTAATACTATTCGCGAACGTTCTGGCAAAGAGCCAATGGAAGTATTCGATGCAGCAATGAAAAACATCATGCCTGTACTAGAAGTTAAAGCACGCCGTGTCGGTGGTGCTAACTACCAAGTTCCAGTTGAGGTGCGTCCTGACCGTCGTACAACACTTGGTCTTCGCTGGTTAGTTAACTATTCACGTCTTCGCGGTGAAAAAACGATGGAAGAGCGCTTAGCTAACGAAATCATGGATGCAGCTAACAACACTGGTGCATCTGTTAAGAAGCGTGAAGATACACACAAAATGGCAGAAGCAAACAAAGCGTTTGCTCACTATCGTTGGTAATTTAACCTTCAATATAAAAACACTTTCATACTAGGAAGGAGAAAGACCCAATGGCAAGAGAGTTCTCCTTAGAAAACACTCGTAATATCGGCATCATGGCACACATCGATGCCGGTAAAACGACGACCACTGAGCGTGTCCTTTATTACACTGGTAAGATTCATAAAATCGGTGAAACACATGAAGGTGCATCTCAGATGGACTGGATGGAGCAGGAACAAGAACGCGGAATTACAATCACTTCCGCAGCAACCACTGCATCATGGAAAGGTCACCGCGTAAACATCATCGACACACCAGGGCACGTAGACTTCACAGTTGAAGTTGAACGTTCCCTTCGTGTACTTGATGGTGCGGTAGCCGTACTAGATGCGCAATCAGGTGTTGAGCCGCAAACTGAAACAGTTTGGCGTCAAGCAACAACTTACGGAGTACCACGTGTTGTATTCGTAAACAAGATGGACAAAATTGGAGCAGACTTCTTATATTCTGTTGGAACAATTCATGACCGCTTGCAAGCGAATGCACATCCAATTCAGTTACCAATTGGTGCTGAAGACCAATTCTCAGCGATCATTGACCTTGTGGAAATGAATGCTGTATTCTACGGAAACGACTTAGGCACGGATATTGAAGTGCGTGAGATTCCTGAAGAACACCGTGAACTCGCTGAAGAATACCGTGAGAAATTAGTTGAAGCAGTAGCAGAATTAGACGAAGAATTAATGGAAAAATACCTTGGCGGTGAAGAAATCACTAAAGAAGAGCTAAAAGCAGCGATTCGTAAAGGTACTGTTAACGTTGAATTCTATCCTGTTATCTGTGGATCAGCATTCAAAAACAAAGGTGTACAGTTAATGTTAGACGCTGTCATTGATTATCTTCCATCTCCACTAGATGTACCGGCTATCAAAGGTCATGCACCTGATGCAGAAGATGAAGTAATTGAACGTCATTCAAATGATGAAGAGCCATTCTCTGCTCTTGCGTTTAAAGTTATGACTGACCCTTATGTTGGTAAATTAACGTTCTTCCGCGTTTATTCTGGTACTTTAGAGTCTGGATCATATGTCCAAAACTCAACAAAAGGCAAGCGTGAACGTATCGGACGTATCCTGCAAATGCACGCAAACAGCCGTCAAGAAATCTCTAAGGTTTTTGCTGGTGACATTGCTGCTGCTGTAGGTCTGAAAGATACAAC
>Ga0213822_1001473_pt1 | contig 13245 bp, 11 predicted proteins | sample MC6MC0908MG_FD_179872 | JGI IMG/M metagenome (GOLD analysis project Ga0213822, IMG submission 179872) | Enriched soil aggregate microbial communities from Iowa State University, Ames, United States - MC6-MC0908-MG | ecosystem: Environmental > Terrestrial > Soil > Unclassified | place: USA: Iowa...
AGACGCCAAAGGAGTTTGAGCAGGAAACTGGCACGAGCGTGCATATGGATGCGTTCGACAGCGCCGAAATCATGCAGAGCAAGGTCATGGCCGGGCGCACCGGGTATGACGTGGTCGTGGCGACTTCCAATGTGTTGCCAAGCCTGATCCAGGCGGGCGTTCTTCAGCCATTGGATCGTCATCAACTGAGTAACTTTTCACATATCGATCCTGACATCCTGGCCCAACTCGCGGTCAATGATCCTGGTAACCGCTACGCGGTACCCTATTTGTGGGGCACTACTGGCATTGGTTATGACGTTGACAAAGTCAGAGCGGCATTGGGTGATAATGCTCCGGTAAATAGCTGGGATCTGATCTTCAAAGAAGAAAACATCAGTAAGCTACAGTCGTGTGGTGTGGCAATGCTTGACTCGCCAAGCGAGATCATTTCGATTGCCTTGAATTACCTTGGGCTCCCGAGCAACAGCAAGAACCCGGATGATTACCAGAAAGCTCAAGCCCTGCTGTTGAAGATCCGGCCTTATGTCCTTTATTTCGACTCGTCCAGAATCGACGCCGATCTGGCTGACGGTAATATTTGTGCAGTGGTGGGATGGGCCAATGGTGCCCTGGCGGCACAGGCCATCAACGAGAAGGCCAATACGGGACGCAAGATTACCTACAGTCTTCCCCGCGAAGGCGCGTTGTCCTGGTCGGAGAATCTGGTTTTGCTAAAAGATGCGCCTCATCCCAAGGAAGGCATGGCGTTCATCAATTATATGTTGCGACCAGAAATTATCGCCAAGACCTCAAACCACACGCTATACCCTAACGCAAATAAGGATGCCGCCGAGTTTGTCGAGCAGAAACTGCGAGACAATCCATGGATTTATCCAGACAAAAAGACGATCGCTACACTTATTCCACTTGAACCACTGCCATTGAAATTGGAGCGCATCCGCACGCGGATCTGGACCAAAGTGAAGAGTGGCGTGTGATCCGGCTTTGATTTGGATACCTGGAAAGTAAGACGTAAACGCTGATATACAGGGGCGCAGGGCTGGTTGGTTGGTATCTGTCAACTCATCAGGCCGGTGTCTTCCGGTCCATTGCGCCGCCTTATGTAAAAAGAGAACAGCGGATGTTCAGCTCAGCCAATCAAACGCAGTTCAGTTTGACCATCAACGGTTTCGAGCACGATGTTCAAGTGCTCGCATTCACTGGAGAAGAGGGAATCAGCAGGCCTTACCTCTTCAACGTGGAGTGTGTTAGCGAACGGTCTGACCTGGATCTTGCAAGCCTTTTCGACAAAGAGGCTTTTCTGACGTTGGGCGCTACGGGCAACGGCATTCATGGACGGGTCTACCATATCGCACAAAGCGGTCATGGCCCGGGTTTGACACATTACAGCCTGGCCCTCGTACCGCACCTCTCCTACTTGCGGCACCGCATCAACCAGAGGATCTATCAACAGTTCTCGGTGCCGAGAATCGTCGCCTTGATCCTGGAAGAGCACGGCATTCTGGGCGATGCCTATCGGTTTCGCCTGGGGGCGACCTACCCAGAGCGTGATTACTGTACCCAGTACGGCGAAACGGATTTGCACTTTATCCAGCGCTTGTGCGAAGAAGAGGGTATCCACTTTCACTTCCAGCACAGTGTCCAAGGCCACGTGCTGGTGTTTGGCGATGACCAGGCGATTTTCCCCGGGATCGGACAGCCCACCGCTTATGGGCAAGCGCGCGATACGGTGACCAACGAGCCGCTGATCAAGCGCATCAACCTGCGTCTGGGGCAGCTCCCCCGTCGTGACTCGCACCGCAACGATGATGTCGAGCGACACCTGGACATTGAAGACGATGACAGGCTGGAGCGTTTCACCGGTCATGAGCACGGCGAGCAGAGACGTCTTCGCACTATGGAGCGTCGCCATGCGGCTTATCGTCAAGCCGAAGGGCAGAGTGACCAGACTCGCTTAGCCAGCGGCCATGTGCTGGAAATCTCGGGTCATCCGCGCCAGGAGTGGAACGCCCTATGGCTACTGACCCAGGTCATCCACGAAGGTCGGCAACCACAGGTATTGAATGAGGATGTCGCCAGTGGCAACGCTGCGCACGAAGGTGACTTCCATCAGGGTTACCGCAACCGCTTTATCGTTCTTCCATGGAATGTGTCCTATCGTCCGTCGTTGGCCCACAAGAAGCCTCGGGTGCCAAGCGACCAGACGGCTGTTGTCATCGCCTTGCAAGACGAAGAGATCCAGAGTGATGGGTGCTTGGTAAGGATCAAGGTCAAGTTCCCTTGGGACCGCGACGACAGATTTGATGACAAGAGTCGGTGTTGGCTGATGGGACCCTCCGATTGGGGGTGTGAAGTCGGGCCCCTGCGGACGGGCATGGAAGTCATGGTTACATTTCTTGAAAACGACCCCGATCAGCCGCTGATCCGCGGTTGCTTGTGTTGTCGCTAAGGCGGGCTTGCCACTGCCTTCGCCATTGTTCAGTGCTCCACGGACGTACCCTTTCGATTGGTGCGGCGCTCTGTATTCAAGTTTTCGGTATCGAAGAATCGACACCGCTACCATGATGGAATGCGCCGGGATTTCGCTATTGATGGGAGTACAGTTTCGCAGCATTGGCAAAGCCTTTGGCTCTGAAAATAGCGCTGCCTTCGCCGAGGCTGCCGTCATTGCTCACGAGATAAACCTCGTTGGTGTCGGGCTTGAGCGCCATGCTCGTCGAGCGAAGAAAGTGGCCCTTTTCGCGCCCAGGAATCAAGATCTGGCCGATGGGCAAGCCGTTAGGATTGAGTACCAGCACGCGGCCTTGGCTGTACAGGGCCACGTACAGATTGCCATCTTGATCGACACGCATTGAGTCAGGTGATGGGCCGCTAAACCGGTAAACAACGGCTTCCCCGAAGGGAGCGATTGTCTTGGCATCTTTCAGTTCGATTCGGTGCAGCAGCCCCGTCGCGAACTCAGTGACCCAAAGGGTCTTGCCGTCGGGAGAGAGCGCAATGCCGTTGGCGATCGCGAGATTGGGCAGGATCGAGACGATTGTCTTGCCGCCAGCTGGGACGTAATAGACGCCGCCGGTGGGCTGAGTCGATGTACCCTTGAAATCGGTGAAATAAAATCCCCCTGTGCTGTCGAAAACGAGGTCATCCACCAGATGGTTTTTGCTTGCCGGGATGATGACTTGCTTTCCTGAGCCATCCGGTTTGTAGGCTGTCAGGTTGCCGGTGTTTTTGAAATTACCCAGCCCTGCCACAAACAATCTGCCGTCTTTATGAATAGCCAGTCCCGCACTTCCCAGCGCGTTTTTCGGCACAACGACACTGAGTTTCTTGTCGGGATCGACCTTTAGAACCTGCCCCCCGAACACCTCGACAAACAGCAAATTGCCGGCCCTGTCGAACGATGGACCTTCCAGTTGCAGGGGGCTGTCGGACACCTTCAGCCACAGATCGGCTGTCACCGTCGGCAACTCTTTTTCGGGTGATCCAATGGCCTGAAGTTGCTGGCCCTCCGCCGGGTAGTTCAGGGTGGGGATAGCGTCCGCGTGGGCTTGTAGGATGCCAGCGCTGAAGGCCAGGCACAGGGAAGCCAAGAGTTTTTTGCGCATGTGGGTGACCTTCTTGTTGTTATGTTGAATTGGCTCATGCGTTCAATAGGGCGACGATGGCGGGCACCGTCAGTACAGCGGTGTAATACCCCATGAATTGCACGCCGATGTTGAAGCCAAGGAAGCGCGATAGAAAACCACCCAGCAGGCCGACGGTGACAATGACCAGTAGGCCGAGTGCTCCGCCCTCCCAGATACCGATCACCAGAATCAGGCCGACAAACGTCGAGATCACCGCTTCGTGACTGATTTTGCGTGAGACGAAGGACGCTGCCCGGTGGGCGTAATTCATCGTGAAGGGATAGGCAATGAGGATCGCCACGATCACCGCCAGCATCCCATAACCCAGAAACTCCCACGTGCTGAGCAGGGTATGGAGGTTGTTGACCTGCCCGGTGGCGGTGTCAACGCTGAAGCGAGGTGGGGCGTTGAACAGCGGTGCGGCCGGCCCTGCGGCGACCGGACTTAACGGCAAGCCAAACGCGATCAACGGGATCAAGGCTTCAGCGATGTATGTCGCTTCAGTGACGCCGTTACGGGCCGTGATCACCGTTGTCAGCCGATGGTAGACATGCTTGACCCGTGACCCGACGAGTTCGCCCATGATCACGGTCATCGCAACGGGGCTGAAGACGAACGTTGCACTGGAGATAATGGCCGTGATCGCAGTCCACAGGCTTTGTTTGCTGTCCAGCACCTTGAGCGGGTTGGGGAAAAAACCGCCCCAGCTTTTCACATCCGCAGACAGCGAGAAGGTGCGCACCTGCTGGCGTCTCATCGTCTCCCGTTCAGCGGGGGCGAGCATTGAAAATAGCGCGGCAATCAGCGGGCCAATGGCGATACCGAGGAAATAGCTGACGCTCAGCTTGACGCCGTATTGTCCGGTGATGCTTTGCAGACCGACGATGACCATCACGAAGGGGACAAGCGCGAGCACCGCCGCAAGTCGCCCCTTGGAAAACCATGCAATGGCGATCGCCGCGAGCAGGAAAACCCATGGGGCGGCGCGTTTGATCGTGTCGCCAAAAGGCGCAAGCATCACGGCGAAAAGCACCGCCGTGGGGACTGCGATCAGCGCCGCGATAACCGCGCCTGAAATCATCTTGCGCAGGGCGACGTGCGGTACACCCAGATTGCGCAGGAAGTTGGCCTCGCGCATCAGGGGCGTTGCCAGGGTGTCGCCGGGGATGCCGAGTAATGCCGTGGGCACGGCGTGAGTCATGTGTTTGGCCACTGCACCTGCGAGAAAGAACGTCAGGACACCGGGCGCAGGTACACCCAACAGCACCACGAGCAATGTGAGTGGGGCGAGGGTGGTGGTTTCATCGCTGCCCGAAATGAGGCCAATCCCGGCGAAGATCACTGCACCTAATATGCCCATCCCGAACGCAATGAGAATCTGCTCCAACAGGGGTGTCATCATGACCGGCCACCGTTGGTCCGGATCGGAGCGACCGGGGCTACCGTTGCGTCCTTTTGAGCGTTAGCGGGGCGGGTGAGGTTTGTCTCGTACTCTGCAAACACCTCATAAAGATCCATTTCACGCAGTTCAGCGAGTGTTTCTGCGGGTAGATCCGACAGGCTTCCAAGGTCTCCGAACTCGTCCTGCAATTCCGATAAAACCTTTGCTCGCCATGCAGGATCTGCCTGGTGCTCTACCACATTGCGGTTGGGTTTGAAGAGCTTTGCACTGATGGTTCCCCCCACCAGGCAGCCGACGATGCCCACCAGCATGGCGTAGGCCTTGGCCATTTGGACATTGTCTACCCACCCCACGAGCAGGTGTTTGGCCAAGAAAAAAGCACCCAGGCTGACGGATGCGCCTATGGCAATGGCGTAAATCAGGTGACGACCGTTTACGGTGTCACCCCATAACTCATAGAGATCGGATTTCAAGGATTCCTCCTGCTGCCCTTGCGAGCTTTTATTGTTATGAACATCAAGGAATGTAGCGGAGTCAGGCCTCTCGTCGTCGTTTCGCCAAGAGCGCCCGTGCAACTCTGGACGCCGTTTCTCGACCCAGATGAGCGTCAATGAACTCCCCGGCGTCAACGACGGCATCCAGGTCGACGCCGTGTTTGATCCCCAGGCCATCCAGCAGATAAAGCACATCTTCAGTGGCCACGTTTCCGGTCGCGCCAGGGGAGTAGGGGCAACCACCCAGCCCGGCCACGGAACTGTCGAACACACGAACACCCATCCCCAGCGCGGTATGGATGTTGGCAATCGCCATTCCATAAGTGTCATGGAAATGACCTGCCAAGGCGTTCACTGGAACCACCCGGGTACAGGCGTCCAGCAACGCTTTGGTGGCCGCGGGCGTTCCTGTTCCAATGGTGTCGCCCAAGCTGATTTCGTAGCAGCCCATCCCATAGAGAGCGGCACTCACGGCAGCCACCGTTTCAGGTTTAACGTGACCTGTGAACGGGCAACCCATCACGCACGAGACATAGCCTCGCACCCTGACGTCGGCATCCCGGGCGCGCACCATGACTGCCTCAAAGCGCTTGAGGCTCTCGGCTATGGAGCAACTGATGTTCTTTTGAGAGAACGCCTCGGAAGCGGCGGCGAATACCGCCACCTCGCGGCAACCCGCTGCCAGCGCTTCCTCCAGTCCGCGAGCGTTCGGGACGAGCGCGGTCCAGGTGACATCCGGCAGGTCCGGCAACGCTTTAAAGACGTCACCTGATCCTGCCATGTGCGGCACCCATCGTTCTGAGACAAATGCACCGGCTTCGAGTGTCCGCAGGCCCGCATTGGCGAGTTTTTTAAGCAACTCGACTCGTATGGCGGGGGCGAGTGTCCGGTTCTCGTTTTGCAAGCCGTCGCGGGCACCGACTTCCACCAATCGAACGGACAGTTCGAGATGGCTATTCATCACTCGGCCCGCTTTTGCTTGAGAAGCTCCGCCGCTTTGTCGGAGCGAACGTCGCGTGCATCGACCATCTCTTTGACCAGCCAAGTCACTTCATCGCCTTTCGCGCCGGCTGACAGTGCAATATTTCGTGCATGCAGCGCCATGTGGCCACGCTGGATGCCTTCCGTAGAGAGGGCTCTCAAAGCTCCGAGGTTTTGTGCCAAGCCGACGGCGACCGCGATTTCGGCGAGTTCCTGAGCGGTTTTCACCCCCAGAATGCGCAAGGAGAGTTGCGCCAGTGGGTGGGTTTTCGTGGCACCGCCGACCAGTCCGACAGGCATCGGCATTTCGAGAGTGCCCACCAGATTCCCTTTGCTGTCTTTTTCCCACGTTGTCAGCGAGCCGTAGTGTCCATCGCGGCAAGCGTAGGCGTGAGCCCCCGCTTCCACTGCGCGCCAGTCGTTACCTGTGGCGACGATCAGCGGGTCAATCCCATTCATGATGCCCTTGTTGTGGGTCGCGGCACGGTAGGGGTCGATGACGGCAAAGTTGTAGGCGTCGAGAATGCCTTCGATCACGTCCTCACCTTTATAAGCGCCAGTGGTGAGCAACGCTGGGGCAATACGGACCTGGGCACGGGCCAGGCGCAAGTCGGCGAGGTTCGAGAGAATGCGCAGGCGTACCTTCCCGCCGGTGATTTCCTCCATCAACGGGGCGACGGCTTCTGCCATCGTGTTCACGGTATTGGCACCCATCGCGTCACGCACGTCCACGATCAAGTGAGCCACGAGCATGGGGCCTCTCGGGCTTTGAGCAAAGGTGTGGACTTCGATATCCCGGCAACCGCCCCCTAGCTTATTGAGCAATTGATCCTTGCGGTTTGCCAATTCAATGATGTCGTCTTTGTGACGCAGGAGGCTGAGCCGGGCATTGAAGGGGTCTTCAATGTCTACGATCTGAACTTGTGCGCGCATCAGCGGTTGAGAACTGGACGTCAGGAATCCACCCGCGTCCCGGGCAAGCTTGGCCATGAAAGAGGCAGCGGCAACGACTGAAGGCTCTTCCACGACCAGCGGGACAATGACGTCTCGGCCATTGATCTGGAAATTGCTGGCGACGGCGTACGGTAATTCGAACTTGCCTATCACGTTTTCGATCATGCCATCAGCCATTTCGAGCGGGAGCGCGCCTTCGTCGCTAAGCAGGGCCACGTCAGCGGCCGGGAGGTTGAGCAGGTCTTGAAGGTGATTGAGGCGCTCGGCAGGCGTCAGGCTGCGAAAATTGGGAAGGCGAGAGTCGATGCTCATCTGGAAATCCTGTCGCGGTTGTTGTTTTAAGTTGCAGCCACACTATTCCGCTCTGTGCCTGTAAAGAAGGTACAGTTTGGACAGACAGTACCTAAGCTGTACCCTTGTTGCTGGCACTGGAGGGATTCTCAGCATGAGCAGAATGACCTTGGCTCAGCAGCTCACCGCTTCGTTGGCAGCCCAGATTGACGACGGCACTTATCGTGTGGGCGACCGTTTGCCGTCACTTCGTGAATGCATGCGTTTGTTGGGCCATTCAAAAAATACGGTCATCACGGCGTATGAAGCACTGGCCTCTCAAGGCTTGGTTGAAGCCAGGCATGGGCAGGGGTTTTTCGTCAAACAAGGCACCTGCGGTCACTACGAACCCGAGGAACCGCCGCCCTATGCCAGGGCGATGGATACCATTTGGCTAATGCGTCAGCAATTCGTCCGTGAGCCTGGGCATTCGCCTCTTGGGGAAGGATTCCCTCCCGTAGAGTGGTTAATGGACATGCGCCTGGACAAGTTCACCCGGCAAATCATGCGGATGGGCGTTACCACGCTGTTCAGGTACGGAAATCGGCTGGGCAATGCCAGCCTGCGCCAGCATCTGGTGCAAAAATTGGCGTCTTACGCCATTAGCGCGAATCCTCGGCAAATCGTCACGACTCACGGTGCAAATCATGGGCTGGACCTGATCATCCGACGCTTCCTTGCGTCGGGGGACACGGTACTTGTCGAGGATCCAGGCTATTACCCTTTGTTTGGCAAGCTGCAATTGCAGGGGGCTCGAATGCTGTCCGTGCCGCGTCTGCCCGATGGCCCGGATCTTGATGCGCTAGAAGCACACCTGCGCCTGCATAAACCGAAACTGTTTTTCCTACAGTCCGTTGGCCATAACCCGACAGGGTCTGACATTTCGCCGGGTAAGGCGCATCGACTGGTTCAATTGGCACAGGAGCATGATTTCATTTTGGTGGACGATGACGCGTTGGCTGATTTCAAGCCCGCCGCAGCCATCAGAGTGTCGGCATTGGACCAACTGAAGCGTTCGCTGTACGTGGGGAGCTTTTCGAAATCCGTTTCCGCAGCCCTGAGAGTGGGGTTCATCGCGGGCAGCAAGGAGGTTATCGATGAGTTGGGCGACCTGAAAATGTTGCTGCACACCAGTTCTTCTGAGCTTTGCGAGCGAACGGTGGACGTGGTGTTAATGGAGGGGCATTTCCTCAGGCACTTGATTCGGCTTCAAGAGCGGGTCAAATCGGCTACCGCCGCAGCGTTGCAAATGCTGGATGAGATGGGGGCCGAGGTGTTCTGTCGTCCTGAGCAGAGCCTGTATTTATGGGCCAGGTTTGCTCATTTCGACGATGCCAGGGAGTTGACCCGGCTGCTGTTGCCGAAGGGTTTCATGATCGCTCCCGGGCACATTTTTTCGCCTGAGCAATCGCGTATCAATCCATGGACGAGACTCAATGTGGCTTATCTGAACGACCCGGTCTTCAAGTCCACGTTGCAACAATGGGCGGTGGATGGCGGGGGGCGTTGATGAGTGCTCCAAAGCCTGCCGGACCCGCGAAGCCAAGCCCTGGCGAGCGCGGTGCAATCCATCCACCGACTGGCCCCGTGACCCACCGGTTCAGCGCACCCGGTCACGGCTTTGCGCGGCCAGGTCCAGGGCCTTTTGCATGTCCAGTCGCGCCGAGCGGCCAACGTCTTTGTCATTGAGTTGGTAGCGACGCTCCGACGGCAGGATGGGCGCGGTGAGGTCTTCGGCGTCCATCTGTTCGAAGTCGTGGTTGTCGCCGATGGTCATGGCGCTGCGGCGTAGCAGCATGCGCAACTGCTCGGGTTGCAGTTGCGGGTTGATGGACAGCATCGCCGCCAGCAGGCCCGCGACCATGGGCGTGGCGTAGGACGTGCCGCAATGCATCGCGTTGTCCTGGCCGGCGTTGGTCGTCGAGGCGTGGGCGCAAGCGGCGGCGGTGATGTCGACGCGCATGTCGATGTTCGAGGAGCTGCGCTTGACGGCATAGGCCGGGTCGTCGACGGCGACGCCGGTGCGTTCGCTGCGCTGGTGTCCACCGACCACCAGCAATTGCTCGGTAATGAAGGAGGAGGGCAAGCGGTATTCATCACTGCCCGAGAACGAGGAGCCATTGCCGGCGGAGTTCACCACGATCACGTCGGGATGTGCCTTGCGCAGCCAGAGGAAAAACTCTTCCAGCAGTTCTTCGTAGCCGCCCATGGCCAGGCCCGAGCGCAGCAGCGAGTCGACGTCATCGCCTTTGATATCTTTGGCGCCGACGCGATGGATGCCCCAACTCCAATTGAGCACGCGCACGCCATCTTCCACGAGGTTGACCGAGGCGGCGATGTTGGCGGTGATCCCGGCATCGGAATTACGTTCGACGATGACCTCGAAGCCCCCGCTGGCCTTGTCCAGGCCTCGGAGCAAACCGGTGTTGCCACTGTCGTCCCAGCGTGCGGCGAGGATGCCGGCGACGGTTGTGCCGTGGTTGTCCGGTTTGTCCGCATCACGGGCGTAGACGCAGGTGCGCGGTGGCGAGCAAGCACCGAGGTAGTCCGCGAAATCCGTCGTGTCGAAATCCACATCGCGCTCGATCAGGCCGATGCGCACCGGTTGCGGCTGGATGGGCGGCTGTCGCCCGGGGATGCGTCGTTGGTAATAATTCACCGCGTCGAGAAAGCGATTCGCGGCCCATTCGTCAGAGTCCAGGGCCGGTTTCTTCGGCTCTTCAGGCTGGGCAGGGGCCTGCTCGCTTTCTTCGGCCGAGGATTCCTCGGTGACCACGGCATCCACGCTGGTCTCGCTGCCCAGACGCAGGACCAAGGCGTCACGCTGCACCAGATCCTTGGCCGGCAGGCGAAGTTGGTACAGGTTCAGCGGCGCGATGCTACCGACCACTTTCGCTCCGTATTTCTGGGCCAGCCGCTCGGCTTCCTGACGACCATCACGGTCTTCCTCGATCAGCACGCTGACCAGGTCGACGTAGGTGGTCAGGCCGTCCATGTTCTTCGCCACTTCGTCCGGCCCGGCGGCCAGCACATGACTGTTGCGCAAGGTCAGCCAGGCGGCGTTGCTGGTGCGGGGGCCGTCTTCCAGCCAGAGCGGGCCACTCTGGTAATCGGCGCTGTCCAGGCGCAAGCGCAGGTTTGCCCCTTCACGCTGGACCGTGTCTGCGGGTAGCGTCTTTGCGCCCAACTTGAGTTGTGGCGTTGCGTAGCCCAACCCGCGCGCTGTCAGGCACCAGTCCTGGTGCTGGCTTTGCAGCAGGTCGCCACAGCGTTGCAGGCTTTCCAGGCGCAGAGGTTCCGGCGCAGCGGTTGCCGTGCCGGCAGCCAGGGTGAACAAGGTCGCGAGGGCAGTGGGTCGTAGGAGCATGGGCCAGGTTTCTTTGTCGAGGGTCCTGTTGCTCCGACTGTTATGGTGTTCGCTTCGTTCAGCGGGATAACGATGCTCGGCGAATACATCTTCTTCAGAAACTCTCGAGGCGCACTTCAAGACCTGCCTGTCGCGCGAGTTCGATCATGGCTTCGACCTGGTCTGCCTCGGCGATGAACCCGATATATTCGTCGCCACCGGAGTCCAGGTGCAGGTAGCGTTTATCGAACGCCGCCAGCCATTGGTCGAAATTGGCCAGCGTCTGCGACATCGACAGCGTGCCCTCATGGCGGTAGGGGTAAGTCTCTTTCACCCCGCTGGCGCTGACCAGATAGGGCACCAGATATTCGAAACCATCGAAGCCTTTCCAGTCGACGCCTAGCAAGGCCAAGTGTTCAAGCTTCTGGCCCTTGTCTGCATCCACCAGGCCTTCCACCAGGGCCGTGGCCGGCTCCTGGCCCGAACCGTAAATGCGCAGCACACGCCTGACCAGCCTGGCGCGTTCGCCTTCTGGCATGCGGACCAACAGGGCTTGGGCAAACGCCTTGAGCCCGGAGCGATAGGGATGCAGCTCCCGCATGATCGCCGCGTCGCTGACAGTCGTTTCCTCTGGTGGCGGCAGGGTAAAGCGGCCGCCGAACAAGCGATCAAGAATGCCCATTTCCTTTCCTCGGATTGTCCATTTTTCCAACCAGCCGTTACACGTTTCCCACATGAACGCGATACCTGATATCCCGATCAAAATGGTCTTCCGGATTTTCGTAGGCTTCCAGTGTTTCCAAGAACCCTGTCCGCTCAAGATTCGTCAAATCCTCAAAGGTCCAATCGAAGGGGAAGTCGCTGGAAAAGCTCTCGCCTTGATATTCAACCCATTGAAAAACCGGGAAGGGCAGGTAACCGAGCCACTCTGATCGATAGGTGATCTCGTCGGATTCGCTACTCGTCACCACGGCGCGGATCTTGTTCTTGATGGCTGCTTGGCGTTCATCCATGGTGTTTCGATCCTGATTGTTGATTGACCACTGGCGTCAGGTACTGCCGAACCCACCCTAGTACTGGCCTACATGATTTTTCCAAGGCAGGTAATCCACCCGGACCACACGTTTGGCAGTGCCGTCAGCTTTCACTTGAAAGCCAGGCATCTTCCCTACGTTCAACTGGAGGCATTGCCGGGTGAGTGCCTGCTGTAACTCGGGGTTGGGCTGGAAGGATTCAGGGCGCAGGCTGTTTTTTTGAAGTGCTACATCACACCGAAGAACTTCGCCCTTCGCGTTCGCCGTGAAGTCGAAGCGTGCGCTACCGAAAGCGTTCAAGGACTGTTTTCCAACGATATTGTCCCAAAAGAAACGGCTTGCCACGGCTGCCTGTTGGCGTACACGTTCGTGATCAGGAATTGACGGCGTCTCTCCGGAGGCGATCAACGGTATGTTGATTTCGAGGCTGCCATCGTTTGGACTCTGGAGGCTTTCCGGGACGGGCTCCCAGACACTGCTCCAGCAAACATCCGCCATGAGGTTCACCAAACCGGAGGGCGCGCCGGCCTCAGCCGGTTTAGCCTCGCAGCGCACCACATCGCCCTGGCGATCCAGCTTCATCGTCAACTTGACACTGCCTCGCAACCCTTCGGGATTGGCGTTGAACGCATCACGAGCCAAAGTGGCACGCAGAACCCTGACGTAACGCCTTTGCTCCAGACGTTTGATTTCTTCCGAGGTGAGGAATGTCGGGACAGACTTCCCGCCGCTGTCGATCCAGGCGTCTATTTTCTGTTCATAGGTCGCCTTGTGGCAGCCAGGAAGCACGGCCAAGGCTGTCACGCCTATCAAGGTGGAGATTATCCGACGGGATCTCGATGATCTGGATGTAAGGGGGCTCACTCATGCGTTCCTTGCGGTTCAAGGGGCGTATCTTGCCGTGAATGAGCGGCACTTCAAAGATGGGGAGTGACGTGGGTCAGCTTTCCGGGGAAGTGACGGGCACGTCACTGGCTTCAGCCGCCAGTTTCAGTCGGTCGGCTTTGCTGATGTATTGATTCTTGCTTTTGGGTGCCAGCTTGGCACTGGCTTTTTTGGCGTTAGCCTTCAATAA
>Ga0213822_1001474_pt1 | contig 13239 bp, 9 predicted proteins | sample MC6MC0908MG_FD_179872 | JGI IMG/M metagenome (GOLD analysis project Ga0213822, IMG submission 179872) | Enriched soil aggregate microbial communities from Iowa State University, Ames, United States - MC6-MC0908-MG | ecosystem: Environmental > Terrestrial > Soil > Unclassified | place: USA: Iowa...
CGCCCCGCTTGCCGCCCATGGGCAGCGATTTCTGCTTGGCCAGTTGCGCGTCGCCAAACCACTCCGCCAACTGCGCCGGGGCGATGGGAGCGGACGCCGACCAGCCCAGTTCATTGGCGCTGAGCTCGCGCGTGAGCTTCAGCGTGCCGGCCTTGTAGTCGGTGATCTTGGTGGTGTCGCCCGCCTTGACGCGCCAGTTGAACGCGCCCAAGGGCATCTCGACTCGCGAGGTGTAGTCATACAGCTTCTGGTACAGCTTTGACCGCCAGCGCACGCTGGTCGCGTTGTTCAGGCTGGGCCAGGTGTCGCAGACTTGCACGCGTTCCCAGCCTTCGTCGGTTTCCACCAGCCAGATAAAGCCTTTGGCCGGATTGAACAACAGGTACTCGATCCAATCAGACGGTTCGTCGGGATCGGGGTCCGCGCATTTCATCAGGCCGATCAGCGTGAAGCTCGCGCCGTCGATCTTGGCCACCGCGCCCAGCGACAGCGTGGTGGTGATCGCCTTGACCTTGCGCCCTTTCTCGATGACTTCGGCCGTGGGGCCCGAGCAATCCACCGCCGATGCGCACGACGGGCAGACGACGTGGGTGGCCATGGCCGCCACGAAGCTGATCGGCGCGCCGCAGTTAGGGCACTCCAGCGCCTTGATCTGGCCACGGAAACGGCCCGCGGTTTCCTCGACCTGCTCGTTGGTGCGCAGCGACCCCGCCTGCATGGCGGACAAGTCGAAGGCCTTGCCGATATAGAGTTCAGGTTCGGGCGCGTCGGAAAAATCCAGCGTCAGGAACGCGTCCAGGCTGCGGTAGTCCGCCACCTTTGCTTCCCAGCCATCGCCCGGCACGAAGGGCAGTTCGCCCTGCGCGCCGCCCGCCTGCGCCGTGCGGACATCGGCGGCGACAAAGCGCTGGCCATCCAGCTTGAGCTCGTCGCCTGGCGAAATGTCGGTAAATGCCGGCATGCCTTGCAGGGACTTGACCTTGCGGCGGCGCGTCACGGCGTACTGGCCCGAAGCGTCCGACAACCAGCCGTCGGAACCATCTTCGAACCACACGTACCACTCGTTCCAGAAGCCCTCGTCAAAGCGCAGCTGGATGCGGCCGATGACGTCAAAGCGCTTGCTGTCGAACTTGCCCGTCGCGCCCAGGCACAAGGGCGAATAGTCTTCCAGCACATCGGCCATTTCACCAATGCGCTTGACCGATTCGGCATCCTTCAACAAGGTGCTGCGGCAAGCGCCGCAGACCGCCATGACGGATGCGGTGGACGTGAACTTGACCGGGGCGCCGCACTGCGGACACAGAACCTGCTGCATAAGTCCTTAGCTGGTAAGTTTCTTCAGCACGTCGGCCTTGGCCGAATCGTAGTCAGCGGCGGTGATCAGCCCTTTGTCCAGCAAGTCCTTCAGCTGTTGCAGACGCGCGACCGGGTCGGCGCCGGCCGCGGCAGGCGCGGCTTGCTGCGCGGGCTGCGGCGGTTGTTGTTGCGGGGCTTGCTGCGGCTGACCCTGCCCCACGCCCAACCCCGCCGCCATCGTCTGGCCCAGCGCGGCGCCGGCCGCCAGGCCCGCGCCAATGCCGGCGATGCCGCCTTCGTTCTGCGCCGCCAGCGGAATCGACGTGGCGGTCTGGTACTGGGTGAACTTGCCCAGGTCGCCCGCCATGCCCATCGAAATCCTCGTGTCCAGCGCCTTTTGCAGTTCTTCGGGCAGGGACACGTTTTCAACGGTGAAGTTGTCGAGCTTCACGCCGTAGCGGTCGAACACCGGGGCCAGTTGCTCGCTGATGCTTTGCGACATCAGCCCCTGATTGCCCGCGATGTCCAGGAACGGCACCTTGGAGCCGCCCAGCGCCGTCGTCATCGCGGCGACCACCATGTTGCGCAACTGCGCTTCCAGGTCGTCCACGGTGTATTCGTCACGCGTGCCGCTGATCTCGCGGTAGAACTTGGCCGGGTCGGAAATTTGATACGAATACACGCCGAATGCGCGCAGGCGCACCATGCCGAATTCGCTATCGCGCAGCGTCACCGGCTGCGCCGTACCCCAGCGCCGGCCCAGTTGCAGGCGCGTGCTGAAGAAGATCACGTCCGACTTGAAGGGCGACTCGAACAGCTTGTCCCAGTTCTTCAGGTACGTCAGGATCGGCAGCGTCTGCGTCGTCAGCTTGTACATGCCGGGGCCGAACACATCAGCCACCTTGCCTTCGTTGACGAACACCGCCATCTGCGATTCCCGCACGGTCAGGCTGGCGCCGTACTGGATTTCGAAATCCTGCATCGGATGGCGCCAGGCGAGCACGCCGTCGCGATCCTCGTTCCATTGCAGGATGTCAATAAACTGCTTGCGAATAAATGAACCGAGACTCATGGCAAGTTCTCCCGTGTCAGATCGAAATGCGCGCCGGCCGTCAGGTCAGGCAGGCGGCGTTGACGACGCCGGCGGCCAGCGAGATCGAACCGATCAGGCCGCCCATGGCGATATTGTTTTGTTCGATGGCCTCGTTCATGCCGCGTACGGCCTGGGCGATCACGACATACACCACGATCTGCACCACCATGGCGGCGGCGCCCCACACCAGGAACATCACGAAGCTGGCGTGCACGGCAATGCTGGAGCACAGCGTGAAGCTGAAACCGACCAGCGCGCCGCCGTAAGACAGCACCGCGGCGATGTTGCCTTCGCGGATCAGGTCGAATTCTTTGTAGCGGGTCACGGCGGTATAGACCGCGGTGAAAACGCCCAGCATGACTAGCGCCGAGACGATATAGATCAGATAGGTCACCGCCGGATGCATCGCTTCTCCCATTGCCACCCTCCTAATTGCGCGCAGTATATACGCGGCGTTCGATATACTGCGAACGCATTTTTCGCCCCGGACACCTCATGCGCGACCGCGTTCTCATCCTATCGGTATTGATCGTTGCTTCCTGCGGTTTGGGCTATGAGCTCATCAGCAGCGCGCTGGCCAGCTATTTACTGGGGGATTCCATCCTTCAGTTCTCGTCCGTCATTGGCTGCTATTTGTTCGCCATGGGCATCGGTTCGTGGTTGTCAAAATATGTAAAAGACGAAGACGTTTTGAATCGGTTCATCGACGTCGAACTGCTTGTCGCGCTGTTGGGCGGCGTGTCCGCCGCCGTCTTGTTCCTGGTGTTCGCCTGGCTGTCCGCGCCCTTTCGCGCGGCCTTGTATGTGGGCGTGTTCGTCATCGGCCTGATGGTTGGTATGGAAATCCCGCTGGTGATGCGCGTGTTCAACCAGCGCAAAGCCGAATTCCGCGAGATCGTCAGCCGCGTGCTGACCTTTGACTACCTGGGCGCGCTGGCCGTCTCCCTGATCTTCCCGCTGCTGCTCGCCCCCAAGCTGGGCCTGCTGCGCACGAGCTTTCTGTTCGGCATCCTGAACGCCAGCGTTGCGTTGTGGACCACCTGGCTGTTTCGCGCCGAGGTCCGCCGGCCCGGCGAGAAAGCCATCCGCGCGTGCGTGGTGATCGGCTTTCTGGCGCTGGGCTTCATCTATTCCACCGCGATGACGGCCTGGGCGGAAAAGGGCCTGTATGGCGACGACGTCGTGCACGCCGAAACCACGCCGTATCAGCGGCTGGTGGTGACGCGCTGGCATGACGACCTACGCCTGTACATCAACAACAACCTGCAATTCTCGTCGCGCGACGAACATCGTTATCACGAGTCGCTGGTGCATCCGGGTTTGCAGACGCTGCCCTGGGCGCGCAACGTGCTGGTGCTGGGCGGCGGCGACGGGCTGGCGGTGCGCGAAATCCTCAAATACAAAAACATCGAACACGTGACGCTGGTGGATCTGGACCCGGCGATGACGGGCTTGTTCTCGCGCTCGGAACCGCTGGTGGCGTTGAACCAGGGCGCGCTCAAAGACCCGCGCGTCACCGTCATCAACGACGACGCCGGCCGCTGGCTGGAAACGCACGCCGAGGTCTATGACTTCATCGTTGTGGATTTTCCGGACCCGTCCAACTTCGGCCTGGGGCGCTTGTACTCGGTGCCGGTCTACCACCTGATGGCGCGCCACCTGGCCGAAAACGGCTACATGGTGATCCAGTCGACGTCGCCCTACTTCGCGCCGCGCTCGTTCTGGAGCGTGGACGCCACGTTGAAGGAAGCGGGCCTGAACACCTGGCCTTACCACACCTATGTGCCGTCGTTTGGCGACTGGGGTTTCATTCTGGCCAGCAAGCGGCGCGACTACACGCCGCCTGACAAGATCACCGTGCCCACGCGCTATCTCGACCCGGCCACCACGCGCGAACTGTTCCACTTTCCCGCCGATATGCCCGCGCTGGCGATGCCGCCCAACCGCTTGAATGAGCAGTCGCTCGTGCGCTATTTCGACGAGGACTGGCGCAAGGTTATCCGCTGATGCGCCGCCGCAGCTTCCTGCTGGGCGCGGCCACGGCAGCGGCCGCCGGCACCGCGGGCTGGTACCGGTCGCGCATCGTCGAGACCCCGGCCAGCGTTCACTACCCGGGCATGCAAGCCGGACACGCCTTGCGCGATGGCGCGGCGTTGCCCGCGCCGTCCGCCCACGATGCACACCAGGTCGCCATCCTGGGCGCGGGGGTGGCCGGCCTGTCGTGCGCGTGGAAGCTTGCGCGCGAAGGCTTCACCGATTTCGTGGTGGTGCAAGGCCCGGAATTCGCAGGCAATGCGGCGGCGGGCAAGCGCAATGAGCTGGACTATCCGCTGGGCGCGCATTACCTGCCGCTGCCTTCCATGGCGTCTACCCATGTGCGCGAGATGCTCGCCGATTTCGGCATCCTCGAACGCGGCGCGGGTGACGTGCGCCCGACTTACGACGAAGCCATGCTCGTCCATTCGCCGCAGGAACGCCTGCTGCGCAACGGGCGTTGGGAAGAAAGCCTGCTGCCCATGACCGGGCTGCCGGACGAAGACGTGGCGCAGCATCACCGCTTTCTGGCGCTGATCGACCGGCTGCACACGCAGGTGGGCAACGATGGCCGCAAGGTGTTCAGCATTCCGCTTGTGCTGTCATCGCACGACCCGGCGTGGCGTGCGCTGGACGCCATCACCTTCAAGCAATGGCTGGCGCGCGAGGGCTATACGTCGCCCGCGCTGCACTGGTATCTGAACTACTGCTGCCGCGACGATTACGGCGCGCAGTACGACGTGGTCTCGGCCTGGGCCGGCCTGCACTACTTCGCCAGCCGCGACGGCCACGCCGCCAACGCCGGTGAAGGCGCGGTGCTGACGTGGCCGGGCGGGCTGGCCGTGCTGGCCGAGCGCATGCGGGACGCCATCACCCAGAAGCTGGGACACAACCGCTGGCTGATTCCCGGCACGGCGGTGCGCGTGGACGACACGCCCGCCGGCCCGCGCGTGACGTGCATCACGGGTACGCAAGGCGCGGCCAGCCCCGCCGCCACCCCCACCGCCTACACGCTGCAAACGCGGCGCACCGTCTGCGCCATGCCCTTGTTCGTGGCGCAGCGCATCCTGCCAGACATCCGCGCCTACGGTTATGACCCGGCCGTACACACGTCATCGCACGCGCCGTGGCTGGTGTCCAACTTCGTCCTGGAAGGCTATCCGCTGGAAGCGCCCGGCGAACCGCTGTCGTGGGACAACGTCGTCTACCAAGGCCGGGCGTTGGGCTATGTCGTGTCCACCCATCAGCTGCTGCGCGTTGCGCGTTCGCCCCGCTCGGTGTTCACGGCGTATCACGCGCTAAGCGGGCAAACGCCGCAAGCCGCACGGCAATGGCTCACCACGGCAAGCCCGGAAGCCTTGCGCGACGAGGCAGCCGCTGATCTTGTTGCCGCCTACGGCAGCGAGTTCTGGCGCAACGCGCGGCAATTGGACATCACGGTGCGCGGCCACGCCATGGCCTCGCCGCTGTGCGGTTATTTATCCAACGCGGGCTTGGCCGCGCTGCGCGAGGTAGATGGCCCGGTGCTGTTCGCGCATGCAGACCTATCGGGCTATTCCGTGTTCGAAGAAGCGTCGTGGTGGGGTGTCGTGGCGGCGGGCCGCATCCTGGGGCAGAAGCCGGCCACTTGACGGTGCATACCAAGAAAGGGCTACCGGATAGCAACCCGGGACGCCAACACGCGGCTGCAATACAATCCCCGGCCTTGACGCTTCGAATAAAAAATCATGGGAAAGCACGTCATTGTTCTGGGCGCGGGCATCGTCGGTGTCTGCTGCGCGTTGGAGCTGTTGCGCCGGGGCGCCACGGTTACCCTGGTCGACAAGCGGGAACCGGGCATGGAGACGTCAATGGGCAACGCGGGCGTGCTGGCGCGCAGCTCGCTGATGCCGTTCAACCACCCGGGCTTGTGGGCCCAACTGCCCCGGCTGCTGAAAAACAATACCGTCCAATTCCGCTATCGCCCCGCATTCCTGGCAAAGCATCTGGGCTGGGCGACGCGCTTTCTGCTCAACGCCCGGCCCGCCGTCTTCCGCGAAACCGTCAACGCGCTGGACGGGCTGATCCGGCTGTCGGCCCCTGAACACCTGAAACTGCTGGACGAGGCGGGCGCGCGCCATCGCCTGCGCGATACGGGCTGGGTGTTCCTGTACCGCAACGAGGCCGCGTGGCAGGGCAGCGAGCTGGCGCGCAAGACCTTTGCGCAATACCAGGTGCCCACCCAGACGCTCAGCCCCGCCGAGCTTACCCAGATGGAACCTGCGCTTGCGCCCATCTTCCATCGCGCCTTGTGGATTCAAGGGTCGTACTCGGTGGATGATCCGCATGCGGTGGTGGCCGCGTATGCCGGCCTGTTCCTTCAAGCGGGCGGCACGCTCAAGCGCATGACCGCCACCGGCCTGCGCCGCGACGGCCAGCGCTGGACGGTGCAAGGCGCGCAAGACTCGGAATCGCTATCCGCAGATCAGGTGGTGGTGGCGCTGGGCCCGTGGTCCAAGGCGTTGCTGAAAACCACCGGCATCGACTTGCCCATGGCGTTTGAGCGCGGCTATCACATGCATTACCGCGGCGCGGACGGCGCACGCGTCAGCCGGCCGGTGTATGACACGGGTGGCGGCTATGTGTTGTCGCCCATGGCGCGCGGGCTGCGCTTGACCACCGGCGTTGAACTGGATGCGTGCGACGCGGCCCCACGGCCCGTGCAGTTGGAGCTGGCGGAATCGCGTGCGCGCGAAGCCTTTCCCTTAGGCGAACGGCTGGATGCCGCCCCCTGGCTGGGCCGCCGCCCCACCCTGCCCGACAGCCGCCCGATGATCGGCGAAGCGCCCAACCACCCCGGCCTGTGGCTGGCGCTGGGGCATCAGCACATCGGCTTCAGCACCGCGCCCGGCACGGGGAAACTGCTGGCGGAATTGATGACTGATGGCCGTGCTACGGCCTTGCACCACGCGTTCCGGCCCGGCCGCTTTTTGTAAATTGCGCGGGCTGCCGGCCTCAAGCCGGTCAGCCCGGGGGGCAATATTCAACCCAGCAGCAACGCGTCGTCCGACAGCTTTTCACCACGCACGCGTTCGAACATTTGCAGCAGGTCAGGCACGTCCATGCCGCGGCGCTCGTCGCCCGACACGTCCAGCACCACCTGGCCTTGATGCAGCATGACCGTGCGGTCGCCTACGTCCAGCGCCTGACGCATGCTGTGCGTGACCATCATCGTCGTCAGCTGGTTTTCGGCGACGATGCGCGCCGTCAGCTGCAACACGAAGTCTGCCGTGCGCGGGTCCAAGGCGGCGGTGTGCTCGTCCAGCAGCAGAATGCGCGAAGGCTGCAACGCCGCCATCAGCAAACTCACCGCCTGACGCTGGCCGCCTGAGAGCAGGCCGATGCGGTCGGTCAGCCGGTTTTCCAGGCCCAGGCCCAAGGTGGCCAGACGTTCGCGGAAGCCATCTTTCATTGACGCCTTCACCGCGCGGCCAAAGCCGCGCCGCACGCCGCGCATCTGCGCCAGCGCCATGTTTTCTTCAATGGTCAGGTCTTCGCAGGTGCCGGCCATGGGGTCCTGGAACACGCGGGCCACGCGGCCCGCGCGCGCCCACACGGGCTGGCGCGTGACGTCCACGCCATTGATGTCGATGCGGCCGGAATCAATCGGCAGGTCGCCCGATACGGCGTTCAGGAACGTGGACTTGCCCGCGCCGTTGGAACCGATCACGGTCACAAACTGGCCCGACGGAATTTCCAGCGACAGGCCGCGCAACGCGCGGGTTTCGATGGGCGTTCCCGCGTTGAAGGTAATTTTCAGATCTTTTGCGGACAACATATCAGCGCCCCTTCTTGCCGACCAGGCGGCGCTTGAGCATCGGAATGACCAGGGCGACCGTGACCAGCACCGCGGTAACGAGGTTCAGGTCTTGCGCCTTCAGGCCGATGAAATCGCTATTCAACGCCAGCGCGATGAAGAAGCGGTAAACGATGGCGCCGATGATGACGGCGAGTGTCGCCAGCACCAGCTTGCGCGACGGCAGAATGCTTTCGCCGACGATCACCGCGGCCAGGCCGATCACGATGGTGCCGATGCCCATCGAAATATCAGAGCCGCCTTGCGTCTGCGCGAAGAGCGCGCCCGCCAAGGCCACCAGCGCGTTCGACAGCGCCATGCCGCCCAGAATCATGCGGCCGGTGTTCACGCCTTGCGCGCGGGCCATGCGGCCGTTGGAACCGGTGGCGCGCACGGCCAGCCCGGTCTGCGTGGCGAAGAACCAGTCCAGCGCCAGCTTGGCCAGAATCACAATCACAATCAGGATCAGCGGACGCGCGACGTAATCGGAAATCCAGCCCGGCTGCAAAATGGTGAACACCGTGGGTTCGGTGATCAGCGGAACGTTGGGCTTGCCCATGATGCGCAGGTTGACCGAGTACAGCGCAATCATCATCAGGATGCTGGCCAGCAGGTCCATGATCTTCAGCTTCACGTTCAGCCAGCCCGTGACCAGCCCTGCGGCCGCGCCGGCGAAGGTGGCGATGATGGTGGCCGAAAACGGATCGGTGCCCGACGCGATCAGCGTCGCACAGACGGCGCCGCCCAGCGGGAAGCTGCCGTCAACGGTCAGGTCGGGGAAGCGCAGCAGGCGAAAGGAGATAAACACGCCCAAGGCCACCAGGCTGAAGATCAGCCCGATCTCCAACGCGCCTAACAACGAGAACAATGACATGGGTTAAATCCAATCAGGGTAAGGATGGTGCATATTAAAGACTTGAAACGTCGGGTTTCTTGCGTTTGGGGGTCAGTTTTACCCCAGCTTTCGCAACAAACGTTTCCCGGCGCGCCATTTTCGCTTTTTTTCCGCCAAAGCGCCGCCACGCCTGCGGACAGGGCCGCAAGCGGAGTTGGTCAAGCGCATCGGTGAAAAAAAACCCCGCGCACACCTAGCCGGCATGGCGGGGTTGGTGCGGCGCCGTTTTACTTCACAACCACGGCGGCCGACTTGATGATGGCGTCAGACAGGGTCACGCCTTGCTTGGCGGCGGCGCCCGGGTTCACGTAGAGCTCAAGCTTGGAGACCACTTCCGACGGGATCGCGCCGGGCTTTTCGCCCTTCAGGATGCGCACCACCACTTTGCCCGTCTGCACGCCCAGGTCGCGGTAGTTGATGCCCAGCGCAGCGATGCCGCCACGCTTGACGCTGTCGGTGTCCGAGGCGATCAGCGGAATCTTGGCGTCGTTGCCCACCTTCACCAGCGATTCATACGCCGAGACAACGTTGTTATCGGTGTTGGTGTAGATGACGTCGACCTTGCCGATCAGGCTGCGCGCGGCAGACGCCACGTCAACCGAACGCGGGGCGGCGGCTTCCACCAGGCTCATGCCCGACTTCGGCAGAATTTCCTGGAGCTTCTTCACGACCACCACCGAGTTGGCTTCGCCCGGGTTGTAGACGATGCCCACGCGCTTGGCGTTGGGAACAATTTTCTTGATGAGGTCAACCTGCTTGTCCAGCGCGAGCAAGTCGGACACGCCGGTCACGTTGGTGCCCGAGGCGTCCATGCTGGCCACCAGTTGGGCGGCAACGGGATCGGTCACGGCGGAATACACCACCGGCACATCCTTCGTGGCGGCCACCACCGCCTGGGCCGAGGGCGTTGCGATGGCGACGATGGCGTCAGGGCGGTCGCCGACGAACTTGCGGGCGATCTGCGCGGCGGTGCCGTTGTTGCCCTGCGCGCTTTGGTATTGCCACTTCAGGTTCTTGCCGGGTTCATAGCCGGCTTGCTTCAGCGCGTCTTGCACGCCGTCGCGCACGGCATCCAGCGCCGGGTGCTCGACGATGGCGGTCACCGCCACCGATTTCTGCTGCGCGGACACCGGCGCGGCGATAGCCATTGCCAGCGCCATGGCGCCAACCGTCAGAAAATGTTTTTTTCCGATCAGCATTACTTAGCTCCTTGAACCCTTGGTATATGTTCGTCGGGTATTTGTTCGTGGTTACGGCGGCGCCGGCGGCTTCCCGACGGCTTACGCTCGCCGTAAAGCCGTATAGTCTAACTTGCCGCCACGCAAAAGAATTTGGGGGGAATCCCTGAAATGGTGCATGCCGGAAGTGGCGCGCCCCACGCCGGGGCACGCGGCGCCAATATACTAAATTCGCGCAGCCGCCCTTGCCCCAAGGCCGGCCGCCGCATCCAAAGGCCACATCATGATCAAACGCGCATTGGGCCGTTCCGGCCTGCAAATTCCCCCCCTCACGTTCGGCGGCAACGTCTTTGGCTGGACCGTTGACGAGGCCGGCACGTTCTCACTGCTGGACGCGCTGGTGGACGCCGGGCTGAACTTCATCGACACCGCCGACGTGTACTCGCGGTGGGCGCCGGGCAACCAGGGCGGTGAGTCCGAAACGCTGATCGGCAAATGGTTAAAGCGCTCGGGCAAGCGCGACCGCGTGATGATCGCCACCAAGGTCGGCATGGAAATGGGCCCCGACGCCAAAGGCCTGGCGCCCGCGTACATCCGCCGCTCGCTGGACGCGTCGCTGGCCCGGCTGCAAACGGATTACGTGGACCTGTACCAGTCGCACAAAGACGATCCCGATACGCCGCTGACCGATACGCTGGCCGAATACGCCAAGCACATCGAGTCGGGCAAGGTGCGCGCCATTGGCGCGTCCAACTACACGGCGGTGCGCCTGTCAGAAGCGCTGATCACCGCCGAACGCCATGACCTGCCGCGCTACGAAAGCATCCAGCCGGAATACAACCTGTACAGCCGCGAGCCCTTCGAGTCCGGCCTGCAAAGCCTGGTGAAGACGCAGCAGATGGGCACCATCAACTACTACGCGCTGGCCAGCGGTTTTCTCAGCGGCAAGTACCGCAGCGCCGCCGACGTCAGCAAGAGCGCGCGCGGCCAGAAGATTGTGGACACGTATCTGAACGAACGCGGCTTTCGCATCCTGAAGGCGCTGGACGAGGTGTCGGAAGACGCCGGCTGCACCCCTGCACAGGCGGCGCTCGCCTGGCAGATTGCGCAGCCCGGCATTACTTCGCCCATCGTCAGCGCAACGTCGATCGCGCAGCTTGACGAACTGGTCAAGGCCGCCAGCCTGACGCTGACGCGTGATCAGCTGGCCAAGCTCAGCCAGGCGAGCGACTGGCGATAACGCCTGGGCTAGAAGCGCTGCGTCAGCGTGAGCAGCGCGGTGCGGCCTTCGCCATAAAAGACCGAGTTGTAAAAGCCCATCGAGCGGTAGTACTTCTTGTCGGCCAGGTTGCGCACATTCAGCTGCAACTGCGTCTTGTCCGTGAAGTTGATCTGCGCCATCAGATCAAACAGCGCGTAGGGCTTTTGCACGATCGAACCGGACTTCAGGCCATAGTACGTCTGTGCGCTGGTCTGGCTCTGCCAGCGCACGCCGCCGCCCACCGTCACCTTGTTCAACGCGCCAGGCAGACGGTATGCGGTGCTCAGCTTCAGCAGCTGTTCGGGCTGGGTCGTCTGCACCTTCTTGCCGTTGTTGTCCTTGGACTGGCGATACGTATAGCCCAGGAATACGTTCCAGCCCGGCATCACTTCGCCCGCCACTTCGGCTTCGAAGCCGCGCGTGCGCGTGCCGTCCAGGATGTAGTACCAGCCATCGTCGTGCGCATAGTCGTAGCCGCCGTACTCGGCCACGTCCTTCTGATCGGTCTGGAAGACGGCAACCGACGCGTTCACCCGGCCATCCAGATACGCCGCCTTCAGGCCCATCTCGTAGTTGTGGCCATAGGCCGGGCCGGCCATGTCCCACGTCTGCGTTTTCACCATCTGCGGCTGGAAGATGTTGGTGTAGCTGGCGTAGGCGGTGTAGGTGTCGTTCAGGTCATACGTCACGCCCACATACGGGGTGACCTCGGAGTACGTGTGCGAATAGCCCGTCACGCCCCCGCTGGTTTCGGTGGATTCCCAACGGGTCCAGCGCGCGCCGGTCAGCAGATGCAGGCGCTCGGTCAGGCCCAGGCGCAGCGTGCCGTAGATGCCCGTCTGCTTGTTGCGGTTGGTTTGCGACAGCGCCAGGATGTCCCAGTTGGGCGCGGGCCAGTCGCCCGTCCAGTGGTGGACGTCGGGGATGGGATAGGTGTCCTGGTCCGTCGTGTCCCAGCTTTGGTTCCAGGCCTTGATATCGGAATGCGAGAAGCCCACGTTGAACTGATGCTGCCGGCCAAACGCGTCGAAGCCGCCGTCCATCGAACCGCCCACCACGTTCTGGTCGCTGCCGCCCACGAATTTGCGCAGCAACGGCGGCGTGGAAAAGCCATCGATGGTGACGGGCACGTCTGACGTGAACAGCAGCGGCGCGTCGAACTTGTTTTCCAGGCGCGTGAACGACAGGCGCGCGTTCCAGCCATTGGCAAAACCGTGGTCCAGCTGCGCGAAATACTCGTGCGAATCCGTGTCCCAGCGCGACCACTTCGCGCCCATGGCCTGGCCCTTGGGCCAATCGATGGGCTTGCCGTCAGCATCGAGTGCGGGCAGCCCGCCCCAACTGATGCCGCTGGGCCGCGTGCGTTGCACCGATGCGCCCAGGCTAACCGTGGTGGCGTCGGCGATGTCGGCCTCGACAATGCCGTAGAGCACGTCGCGCTTTTTCTTGTAGAGATCCATCGTGTCGCCGCGCCGTTCTTTCGCGCCGACGATACGCCCGCGCACCGAGCCTGATTCATTGAACGGCGTAGATAAATCCACTTCGCCACGATAGGTGTCTTCGGTGCCGGCCGACAATTTGATGTCGCCCTGAAATTCGCGGGTGGGACGCTTGCGGATGAAGTTGACCGAGCCGCCGGGGTTGCCC
>Ga0213822_1001475_pt1 | contig 13229 bp, 10 predicted proteins | sample MC6MC0908MG_FD_179872 | JGI IMG/M metagenome (GOLD analysis project Ga0213822, IMG submission 179872) | Enriched soil aggregate microbial communities from Iowa State University, Ames, United States - MC6-MC0908-MG | ecosystem: Environmental > Terrestrial > Soil > Unclassified | place: USA: Iowa...
GTCGCCGTTCAATTGCTCGCGCTCGGCGAGCAATTGGTCCAGGTCATGTTTACCGAGCACCGCACGCAAAGTGGTCTGGGCCAGTTGGCTGGTGGCCATGAGGAAGTTCTCGACCTGGATGATTGCCTTCTGTGGATCGAGCACACGGAAATACAGCACTGCGTTGACTTTCACCGAGACGTTGTCGCGGGTGATCACGTCTTGTGGCGGCACGTCGAGCACAATGGTGCGCAGATCGACGCGGATCATCTGCTGCACCACCGGAATCAGCAGGATCAGCCCTGGCCCTTTGACCTGCCAGAATCGGCCGAGCTGGAACACCACGGCGCGTTCGTATTCGCGCAGGATCCGGAATGTCGACGCCGCTAGCGCGATCAATAGCAACAACAGCATCGTAAAACCGATTTGCATACCCATCTCAGACTCCTTGTGAATCAGCGGGGGCCACTTCCAGCAGCAAACCCTTGCGGGCGATGACCCGCACCGCCTGCCCAGGTCGCATCGGCGTTGCGCTTGCCACCTGCCAGCGCTCGCCTTCCAGCTGGACCCAGCCATGATGATTGTCCGCCTGCAACGCGGTCACCGCCGTGACGTTGCCCACTAGCGCGGCGTCGCCGCTGACGGGCTGGCGTGGTCGGGTTTTCAGCGCGCGGACCAACAGGACAATCAGCAGCAACGCGCTGATCAGGCCCAGGCCGATCATCAGGGGAACCGGCACATCGGTGTTGGTCAGGATCACTGCGCCAATGACACACAGGACGATGCCGCCCAGCCCCGCGACGCCATAATTGGGCAGGGCGGCTTCGAAGATCAGCAGGCCCACGCCAAAGGCGATCAGCCAGAAACCCATGGGATCGACGGCTGGCAGCGCGAGGCCATCGGCGCCGAACGCAGGCCCGCTGATAGCCAGCAGCGCCACCGCCAACCAGTGAATGTTCACAGGATCCTCCGCAACGTGCATTCGTCGGGATGTTATCCAAAGTCTAGTCGAGCAGAAGGTTGATTGAATTTTGATCAGTCTGACGGTCATCAAGGGGCTAGACTGCGGGAATGTCCCAGCCCTCTTTTTATGTCCAGGAGTCTTGCATGGAATCCCCGATCCACAGCCTTCCCGCGCTGTTCAAACAGTTGGGCCTGCTGGATGACGCCGTCGGCATCGACCAATTCATCGCCACCCATTCCCCCCTCAAGCCCGAACTGCATCTGGCGGATGCGTTTTTCTGGAGCGCCGCCCAGCAGCAATTACTGCGCGAAGAAATTCTCGAGGACGCTGACTGGGCGGAAGTGGTGGACCAGTTGAATGTGTTATTGAGGAAAGGGCGCGGCGAGTGATGCGCGATATACCCTGTGGGAGCGAGCTTGCTCGCGATAGTGGCTTGTCAGTCAACAATGATGCGACGGCCAAATAGCTATCGCGAGCAAGCACGCTCTCACATAAAGACAATCTCTTATTCTTTATGGGTATTAATAAATAGCTTCTTATTCCTTAAACAATATAACTCTCCTCCCTATACTCGTCCGGGAACAGACACGCAGGAGAGCAAGCCATGCGCAACGAATCGATTCGCTACCTGATTGTGCCAGGCTGGCAAGGATCGCCGGAAAATCATTGGCAAACCCACTGGCAGAACAGCCTGCCCAATAGCGCGCGGGTCGAGCAGGCCGACTGGTTGACGCCCCGGCGTGAAGACTGGGTCGCGGCGCTGGCCGAAGCCATTGCTGCCGACAGCACGCCGGTCATTCTCATTGCCCATAGCCTGGGCTGCATCACGGTTGCCCATTGGGCCGCCACTGCGCCGGTACAGTTTCTGCGCCAGGTGCGCGGGGCGCTGCTGGTGGCGCCGGCGGATGTGGAACGGCCGGCCTGCGCCCCGGCACTGCGTAACTTTGCACCGATTCCCACTGACCTGTTGCCGTTCCCCAGCCAAGTCGTCAGTTCGGACAACGACGCTGCGGTGAGCGCTCCACGTGCCTTGGAGTTGGCGCGCAATTGGGGCGCCGAGGCCGGAATTCTGGCCGGGGCGGGGCATATCAATGTGAAGTCCGGCCACCAGCGCTGGGAGCAGGGGTTCGCTTATCTCTATCGTCTGCAAAATCGCATGGAGCATCACGCCCTGCGTCGCGCCTGAATTTTAACGTCCTCCCGTCTCCCGACGGTTTGGGACGGGAGTCTGCCATGAGCTTGCATGAAACCTTCGGTCAGCCGTTGCTGACCTTTCCCGATGCGGAAAAAAGTCCCCTGAGCATTCGCGCCAAGGCGCTGGTGTTCGTCGACCCGCGTTCGCGACAGTTGCGCCAGGAGTTGGAGCAGCTGGCGCCGCGCTCGGTCTCGGTGCTGATACGCGGCGAAACCGGCACCGGCAAGGAATTGCTGGCCCGCCACATCCATCGCGAGAGCAATCGCGGTGGATTGTTCGTGTCGGTCAACTGCGGCGCTATCAGCCCGACCTATGCCGACGCCGAATTGTTCGGTTATGCCGCCGGCAGCCATAGCGGTTCAGCCAGCAGCCGCGCCGGTTGGTTCGGCTCGGCCAATGGCGGCACGCTGTACCTGGATGAGATCGGGGACCTGCCGCTGCCGATCCAGATTAAATTGCTGGCGGCCCTGGAAAACCATGAGGTCACCCGCGTCGGCGCCCACCAGCCCAGCCCCGTGGACGTGCGACTGGTCGCGGCTACCAGCATCGATCTGGCGCAAGCGGTGGCGGCGGGTAAATTTCACGAGCGGCTTTATCATTACCTCAGTGAAGGTCGTCTTGAGTTACCGGCCCTGCGAGAGCGAGTGGGCGATATCCTGTCCCTGGCCGAGTACTTCCTGGGCATCTACACCCAGCGCCTTGGCCTGACGGTGCCGCAGATCAGCGAAGCGGCGCAACAGGCCCTTGAACGGCACAGTTGGCCGGGCAATACCCGCGAGCTGGAAAACATCATTCACTTTGCGTTGTTGGTGAGCACTGGCGACGAGATTTTACCCGAGCATCTGAATTTGCCGCTCCAGTCTTCAGTGCCGGAGCTGATCGAGCAGCAAGTGGCGCGGGTCATTGCAGGCGGATCGGAAGGTGAGCGTGCCGCACTCAAGGCACTGCTCAGTCGATTGGGCTCAACGCTGTAAGTGTGGCTGAACTTCTATTGTGGCGAAGGAGTGGTTAGCTATATGAGAAAAATGAATAAGAACTTGAATAAAAGATATTGTTAAGGCATAAAAAATATCGGTATTGTCCGCATCACGCCAGCGATAGCACTTCGCTGGCACTCCCACATTTGGCCGTCGTCCATGACGACAGTGATTTTCCATAAGGACACTGCATGAAAAAGGTTCTGTTGTTCACCGCATTGGCGGCAGCCCTGACCTCGGGCCTGGCCCAGGCCGCAGAAAAACTGGTGGTGGCGGCCACCCCGGTGCCGCACGCCGAGATCCTCGAGTTGATCAAGCCGGCCCTGGCCAAGGAAGGCGTGGACCTGCAAATCAAGGTCTTCACCGACTACGTCCAACCCAACGTACAGGTTGATCAGAAGCGTCTGGACGCCAACTACTTCCAGACCCTGCCCTACCTCAAGAGCTTCAACGAAGGCAAAGGCACCCATCTGGTGACCGTGATCGGCGTCCATGTCGAACCGTTCGGTGGCTACTCGAAGAAAGTCAAAAGCCTGGCCGAGCTCAAAGACGGCGCCACCATTGCCATCCCTAACGAAGGCAGCAACAGCGGTCGCGCCCTGATCCTGCTGCAAAAGGCTGGCCTGATCGAGCTCAAGGACCCGAAAAACGCCCTGGCCACGCCGAAAGACATCGCCAAGAACCCGAAGAACTTCAAGTTCAAGGAACTGGAATCGGCCATGCTGCCGCGCGTGCTGGATCAGGTCGACCTGGACATGATCAACACCAACTACGCCCTGGAAGCAGGTCTCAATCCGGCCAAGGATGCGTTGGTGATCGAAGGTTCGGATTCGCCTTACGTGAACTTCCTGGTGGCCCGTCCGGACAACAAGGACAGCCCGGCCATGCAGAAATTGGCCAAGGCCCTGACCAGCCCGGAAGTGAAGGCCTTCATCGAGAAGAAATACAGCGGCGCGGTACTGCCGGCGTTCTGATCGAACGGTACAGGTTTGAAGTGACAACGCCGACGGCTTGGCCAGCGTCGGCGTTTTTTTGTGCCGACGCCTAAGCCCCGGTGCTCACCGGACGGTGCCGCTGACAGGCTTGTTTTTTAACGCACGGCGCAGGGCTGCAAGCAGTTTGAGGAGGTCTTGTGGATCGAGGTATTGCGGGGCTTTCACGTCAGCCATTTTTATCTTCCTTGTGATGGGGCCGTGGAGTCTGGCCATAAGCTGCGGTTCCGGGGAGAGGTCCGTCGAAAAAAAGACCCTTCCTACAGCGCATGGAAAAATAGCCTTCTTACACAGCCCCTGCAAATACCGTCGATCAATCCGGCCAGTTCCAGGCCGGCGTATCCAGCATTCCCTGGCCCACTATGCCGGTCTGGCCCAGATCTTTTTCCAGAAGGATGCAATTGCAGTCGTCGTCCTGTTGCAAGGCGGCGATCAACCGCGTGGCGTGGGACACCACCCAGACCTGGCAATTGACTGATGCCCGGATGATCAACCGCGCCAAGGCCGGCAGCAGATCCGGGTGCAGGCTGGTTTCCGGTTCGTTGAGCACCATCAACGAGGGGGGACGTGGGGTGAGCAGGGCCGCCACCAGCAACAGATAGCGCAGGGTTCCGTCCGACAGTTCGGCGGCGGACAGTGGGCGCAGCAGGCCTTGCTGGTAAAACTCGATGGCGAAGCGTCCGCCTTGCAGAGCCTCGATGCGCAACCGGGCGCCTGGAAATGCATCGCCAATGGCCGCGTGCAAGGCTTCAGCGTCGCCGATTTCAAGGATGGTTTGCAGGGCGGCGGCCAGGTCGCGCCCGTCGTGGTGCAGCACTGGCGTGCGAGTGCCCAGTTGCGGTTGGCGCACTGGGGCGTCGGCGTCGCTGCGAAAATGGTCGTAGAAGCGCCAGCGACGAATGAACTCGCGCATCTGTAGCACCTCTGGCGAAGTGCGCAGGCTGCCAACCTGGTCGAACAGGCTGTCGAAGCTGGGTGTGTGCTGTGCCAATACATCCCAGGAGCGGCCTTCGCGGGCACGGATCATCGCCCCGTTGCGGTCCACCAGCAGGCTGGAAGGCCGAAAGGTCGGGCCGGCCCAGATGCATTCGCGCTTGATTTGCGGGTCCAGTGAAAAGGCTGACCGGCTGGGCTCCGGCAGGCCCAGGGCAATCGAATAGCTGAAATCTTCACCGGCAAACCCCAGGCGCAGGCGTTTGCTGCCCTGACGCACGAGACCCTGGACAGGTACCTCGCCGTTGCGCATACGCCGGCTGATTTCTTCCGGCCCGGCCCAGAAGGTCGAGTCCAGTCCGCCTTCGCGGGCCAGGGCGTTGACCACGCCGCCCTGTGCCGTCTCCGCCAACAGGCGCAGGGCACGGTACAGATTGGACTTGCCGCTGCCATTGGGGCCGGTGATCAGGTTCAGCCGACCCAGGGGAATCACCAGTTTGTTGATGGAGCGGTAATTGGCTACCGCGAGGGTCTTAAGCATGTGGGATTTCCTGCCGCCTGGATCGGTAGTTTGCCTGATTCGCCGGCGCACTTGATTCTTGGCGATCCAGTGCTTGGCGTTGAACCCTGTTCTAAGCTCACAGTCGTATCGTCACTGGCACGTCCGTACAACACAAGGAGTCTGCATGGCGGGTCCCCGAATCAAACTTGTCGTTGGCCTGAGCCTGTGCGCGTTGCTGGCGGGATGCGGTGATAAAAAGCCCGAGGAAAAAGCCTTTCCACGGGTGTTCGTGCAGCAAGCCATGCCCTCCGAGTACGCGGCATCGGTGACGCTGACCGGCGATGTCCAGGCGCGGGTGCAGGCCGATCTGTCGTTTCGCGTGGGCGGCAAGATCATCGAACGCAAGGTGGATGTCGGTGACCGAGTCTCGGCCAGGCAAGTGCTGGCCCGGCTCGATCCTCGGGACTTGCAGACCAACGTCGACTCCGCCGAAGCCCAGGTGGCCGCCGAACAGGCGCGGGTCAAGCAAAGTGCGGCGGCCTTCCTGCGCCAGCAAAAACTCTTGCCCAAGGGCTACACCAGCCAGAGTGAGTACGATGCGGCCCAGGCACAGCTACGCAGCAGCCAGAGCGCACTGAGCGCTGCCCAGGCTCAATTGGCCAATGCCCGCGAACAACTGAGCTACACCGCCCTGGTCGCCGAGGCGCCAGGTATTATCACGGCGCGCAAGGCTGAGGTTGGCCAGGTGGTGCAGGCCACGGAGCCGATCTTCAACCTGGCCCGGGACGGTGAGCGCGACGCGGTGTTCAACATCTATGAGTCGCTGTTGCGTGAACCGCCATCGGACCCGACGATTGTCATCAGCCTGTTGGACAACCCGGCCATCAAGACCACCGGTACGGTGCGCGAGATCACCCCGGCGGTGTCCGCCGAGACGGGCACCGTGCAGGTCAAGGTCACCCTCGACGATTTGCCCGAAGGGATGCGCCTGGGCTCGGTGGTCAGTGCCACGGCCAAGTCCGCAGGCAAGATGGCTGTGGAGCTGCCCTGGTCGGCGCTGACCAAAAACCTCAGCGACCCAGCCGTGTGGCTGGTGGACGGCGAGGGCAAGGCGCAGTTGCATAGCGTGACCGTTGGCCGATACCTGACGGGCAAGGTCATCATCAGCGACGGGCTCAAGGGCGGCGAGAAAGTCGTCACGGCCGGCGGGCAATTGCTGCATCCCGGCGTGCGCGTCGAGATCGCCGACAATACCTCGACGCCTCCACCGGCGGGAGCTCAGCCATGAAGCGTCTGTGGATGGTGTCGGCCGGTTTGCTGCTGGCGGCCTGCTCGAAGGAAGAAGCGCCGCCTGAGCCGGTGCGTCCGGTGTTATCCATTGAGGTCCAGGCACTCGACCAACAAGCCCTCGGGCGGTTCGCCGGGAACATCCAGGCTCGTTACGAGAGCAACGTGGGTTTCCGCGTGCCAGGGCGGATTTCCAGTCGCAACGTCGATGTCGGCGCCGAAGTGAAGAAGGGCGACTTGCTCGCCACCCTCGATCCTACCGATCAACAGAACCAGTTGCGCGCGGCCCAGGGCGATCTGGCGCGGATCGAGGCGCAGTACATCAATGCCCAGGCCAATGCCCGTCGCCAGCAGCAATTGTTTGACCGTGGCGTCGGTGCCCAGGCACAACTGGACATCGCCCAGACAGACCTGAAAACCACCGGCGCGTCCCTCGAACAGGCCCGGGCCTCGGTGGAGCAGGCCCGCGACCAGCTCACTTACAGCGAACTGCGCGCCGACCACGATGCGGTCGTCTCGGCCTGGAGTGCCGAAGCCGGGCAGGTGGTCACCGCCGGCCAGCAAGTGGTGACCCTGGCCCGTCCCGACATCAAGGAAGCGGTAATCGACCTGCCGGCCGGCCTGGCCGAGCGTTTGCCCGCGGACGTGGTGTTCGAAGTCGCCGCGCAACTGGACCCGGCGACCCACACCACCGCCACCGTGCGCGAGATCGAACCCCAGGCCCAGAGCGCTACCCGTACGCGCCGTGCGCGTTTGACACTGACCGATACCCCACCAGGTTTGCGCCTGGGCACAGCCGTCGGCGTGACCCTCAGCTCGACCATCGAGCCGCGCATTGAGCTGCCCCTCAGTGCGCTGCAAGAGGTCGACGGCAAGGTGCGGATCTGGCTCATCGATCCGCAAACCCAGACCGTCTCCCCCCGCGACGTGCGGATTCTCGAGCGCTCGGCCGACTCGGTGCTGGTGGCCAACGGCATCAAGGCCGGTGACCGCGTGGTCAGCGCCGGCGTGAACAGCCTCAAGCCGGGGCAGAAAGTGAAACTCGACGAGGATGCACGATGAAAGGGCCTTTCAACTTATCCGAGTGGGCCCTGCGGCATCAGTCGTTCGTGTGGTACCTGATGTTTGTCGCCCTGTTGATGGGTGTGTTTTCGTACATGAACCTGGGCCGGGAAGAAGACCCCTCGTTCACCATCAAGACCATGATCATCCAGACCCGCTGGCCGGGCGCGACCCAGGAAGAAACCCTCAAGCAGGTGACCGATCGCATCGAGAAAAAACTCGAAGAGCTCGACTCCCTCGACTACGTAAAAAGCTATACCCGACCGGGGGAATCGACGGTGTTCGTGTACCTGCGCGATACCACCGGGGCCAAGGAAATCCCCGAGATCTGGTACCAGGTGCGCAAGAAGATCGACGACATTCGCGGCGACTTCCCCCAAGGCCTGCAAGGGCCCGGGTTCAACGACGAGTTCGGTGATGTGTACGGTTCGGTGTATGCCTTCACGGGCGACGGCCTGTCGATGCGCCAGTTACGCGACTACGTCGAACAGGTGCGTGCCGAGATCCGCGAGGTACCCGGCCTGGGCAAGGTCGAGATGCTGGGCGAGCAGGATGAAGTGCTGTACCTGAACTTCTCCACCCGCAAGCTCGCCGCATTGGGTATCGACCAGCGCCAGGTGGTGCAGAGCCTGCAATCGCAGAATGCCGTGACCCCGGCCGGGGTCATCGACGCCGGGCCCGAGCGGATTTCCGTGCGCACGTCGGGGCAATTCCAATCGGAAAAGGACCTGGCCAACGTCAACCTTCGACTCAACGACCGGTTCTATCGGCTGGCCGACATCGCGGATATCCGCCGCGGTTACGCCGATCCCGCCACGCCGATGTTCCGCTTCAACGGCACGCCCGCCATTGGCCTTGCCATCGCCATGAAGAAGGGCGGCAACATCCAGGAGTTCGGCAAGGCGCTGCATGCGCGCATGAGCGAACTGACCACCGACCTGCCGGTGGGCGTCGATGTGCACACCGTGTCGGACCAGGCCGAAGTGGTGGAAGAGGCAGTCGGTGGCTTCACCAGCGCCTTGTTCGAGGCGGTGATCATCGTGCTGGTGGTCAGCTTCATCAGCCTTGGCGTACGGGCCGGGCTGGTGGTGGCCTGCTCGATTCCGCTGGTGCTGGCGATGGTCTTTTTGTTCATGGAGTACAGCGGCATCACCATGCAGCGGATCTCCCTCGGCGCGTTGATCATCGCCCTCGGTTTGCTGGTGGACGACGCGATGATCACCGTGGAGATGATGGTCACGCGCCTGGAAAAAGGCGAAACCAAGGAACAGGCCGCGACCTTCGCCTATACCTCGACGGCGTTCCCGATGCTCACCGGGACCCTGGTGACCGTGGCCGGTTTCGTGCCGATCGGCCTGAATGCCAGCTCCGCCGGTGAGTACACCTTTACCCTGTTCGCGGTCATCGCCGTGGCGATGCTGGTGTCGTGGATCGTCGCGGTGCTGTTCGCCCCGGTGATTGGCGTGCACATCCTCAGCACCAACGTGAAGCCTCACAGCGCCGAGCCGGGACGTATCGGCCGGGCCTTCAACGGCGGCCTGCTGTGGGCAATGCGCAATCGCTGGTGGGCCATCGGCATCACGATATTGCTGTTTGTGCTGGCGCTGTTTTGCATGCGCTTTGTGCAGAACCAGTTTTTTCCATCGTCGGACCGACCGGAAATCCTGGTGGACCTCAACCTGCCGCAGAACGCCTCGATGGATGAGACGCGCAAGGCTGTCGACCGCCTGGAGGCAACCCTCAAGGGCGACCCGGACATCGAGCGCTGGAGCACCTACATCGGCGAAGGCGCGATTCGTTTCTACCTGCCGCTGGACCAGCAACTGCAGAACCCGTACTACGCGCAACTGGTGATCGTCAGCAAGGGACTGGAGTCGCGCACGGCCCTCACCGAACGCCTGCAAAAGCGTTTGCGCGAGGATTTCGTCGGCATTGGCAGCTACGTGCAAGCCCTGGAAATGGGCCCGCCGGTCGGCCGGCCGATCCAATACCGGGTCAGCGGCAAGGACGTCGACCAGGTGCGCAAGCACGCCATCGAACTGGCCACCGAGCTGGACAAGAACTCGCACATCGGCGAAATCATTTACGACTGGAACGAGCCGGGCAAGGTCCTGCGCATCGACATCGCCCAAGACAAAGCGCGGCAATTGGGCTTGTCTTCCGAGGACGTGGCGAGGTTGATGAACAGCATCGTCAGCGGTTCGCCCGTGACTCAGGTCAACGACGATATTTACCTGATCGACGTGGTCGGTCGTGCTGAAGATGCCGAGCGCGGTTCGCCGGAAACCCTGCAGAACCTGCAGATCGTCACGCCGAGCGGTACCTCGATTCCGCTGCTGGCGTTCGCCACGGTGCGCTATGAATTGGAGCAGCCGCTGGTATGGCGTCGCGATCGCAAGCCGACCATCACCATCAAGGCCGCCGTGCGCGATGAAATCCAGCCCACGGACCTGGTGAAGCAACTGCAGCCGCAGATCGACAAGTTCGCCGCGGGCCTGCCGGTGGGCTACAAGGTCGCTACCGGCGGTACGGTGGAGGAGAGCAGCAAGGCCCAGGGGCCTATCGCCAGCGTGGTGCCGCTGATGCTGTTCTTGATGGCGACCTTCCTGATGATCCAGTTGCACAGCGTGCAGAAACTGTTCCTGGTGGCCAGCGTCGCGCCCCTCGGGCTGATCGGCGTGGTGCTGGCGCTGGTGCCGACGGGCACGCCCATGGGCTTCGTGGCGATCCTTGGGATTCTCGCGTTGATCGGCATCATCATCCGCAACTCGGTGATCCTGGTGACCCAGATCGATGAATATGAACGGGACGGCTACGAGCCTTGGGATGCGGTTGTCGAAGCCACCCAACACCGGCGCCGCCCGATCCTGCTCACCGCGGCGGCGGCGAGCCTGGGGATGATCCCGATTGCGCGGGAAGTGTTCTGGGGGCCGATGGCCTACGCGATGATCGGCGGAATCATCATCGCCACCCTGCTGACGCTGCTATTCCTCCCGGCGTTGTATGTGGCCTGGTACAAGATCCGAGAGCCCAAGCGTGATTGAAGGGCTTGCTGCGCAGCCCTTCGCGAGCAAGCTCGCTCCCACAATGGGTCGTTGTGAACACGAAACAGGTGTCCGCCACAGATCCAATGTGGGAGCGAGCTTGCTCGCGATGAGGCCCGCCCAGTCGCCCTGGCCTTTTACTTGCGCAACAACCGCAACCCATTGAACACCACCAACAAACTCACCCCCATGTCGGCAAACACCGCCATCCACATGGTCGCGAACCCGGCAAAGGTCACCCCAAGGAAGATCACCTTGATCACCAGCGCCAGGGCGATGTTCTGTTTCAGAACGGTCGAGGTCTGCCGAGACAGGCGAATGAATGCCGGAATCTTGCGCAGATCATCGTCCATCAAGGCGACATCGGCGGTTTCAATGGCCGTGTCGGTCCCGGCCGCCGCCATGGCGAAGCCGATTTCCGAGCGAGCCAGGGCCGGGGCATCGTTGATACCGTCGCCCACCATGCCGACGCGGTGCCCCTGGGCATACAGCGCTTCGATGGCTTGCAGCTTGTCTTCCGGCAGCAGGTCGCCCCGGGCCTGATCCATGCCCACTTGCGTGGCAATGGCTTCGGCGGTGTGGGCGTTGTCACCGGTCAGCATCAGGGTCTTGATCCCCAGCTCATGCAGTTGCCGGATGGCTTCGCGGCTGGAATCCTTCACGGTGTCCGCCACCGCGAACAGGGCCAGCGGCCCTGTGTTGTCGAGCAGCAGCACCACGGACTTGCCTTGTTTTTCCAGGGCGAAAAGTTTCTCTTCCAGCTCGGCAGAGCACAGGCCCAGGTCCTCCACCAGGCGGTGATTGCCCAAGTGATAGGTCTGGCCGTTGATGTCGCCGCGTACTCCGCGTCCCGGGAGCGCTGCAAAGTTATCCACAACCTGCGCCGCCTGTTGCTTATCCACAGCGGCATTGGCGATCGCGCGGGACACCGGGTGATCAGAGCGGGCAGCGAGGCTGGCGGCCAGGCCTGGAGCGGTCGATTCCATGGTCGGATCCAGCACCACGTAATCAGTTTGCACGGGCTTGCCGTGGGTGATCGTGCCGGTCTTGTCCAGGGCCAGGTAGTCGAGCTTGTAGCCGCCCTCCAGGTAGACACCGCCCTTGACCAGGATGCCTTTGCGCGCCGCTGCGGCGAGGCCGCTGACGATGGTCACCGGGGTGGAAATCACCAGTGCGCAAGGGCAGGCCACCACCAGCAGCACCAGCGCCCGGTAGATCCAGTCGAACCACGCCGCGCCCATGAACAGCGGCGGGATGACGGCCACGGCCAGGGCCAGGACAAACACCGCCGGGGTGTAGATTTTCGAGAACTGATCGACGAAGCGCTGGGTCGGCGCGCGGGCGCCCTGGGCTTGCTCCACGGCGTGGATGATCCGCGCCAGGGTGGAATGGTCGGCCGCCGCAGTCACGGTATATTCCAGTTCGCCGGCCTGGTTGATGGTGCCGGCAAACACCTTGTCGCCCACGGTTTTTTCCACCGGCAGGCTCTCACCGGTGATGGGAGCCTGGTCAATGGTCGAACGACCAGCGACCACGTCTCCGTCCAGGCCCACGCGCTCGCCCGGACGCACCCGCACCCGCGCACCGAGGGCAATGGCCTTGACCGGCTGCTCCAGCCAGGTGCCATCGGCCTGTTGCACGGTGGCCTGTTCCGGGGTCATCTGCATCAGGCCGCTGATGGCGTTGCGCGCCCGGTCCAGGGACTTGGCTTCGATCAATTCGGCCACGGTGAACAGGAACATCACCATCGCCGCTTCCGGCCATTGGCCGATCAGCACGGCACCGGTCACGGCGATGCTCATCAGCGCATTGATGTTCAGGTTGCGGTTCTTCAGGGCGATCCAGCCCTTCTTGTACGTGCCCAGGCCACCACTGAGGATCGACACCAACGCCACCAGCGCGACCACCCAGTTGGGCGCGGCATTGGTGAAATGGATCAGCTCGGCGCCCAAGGCCGTCACGCCGGACAGCGCCAACGGCCACCAGGGTTTGGCCGGGGCGGGCAGGTCGTTGGTTTGCGATTTCTGGCCCGGGGTCAGCGGGTCGGCCTGCATCCCTAAGGACTCGATGGCCTGGATGATCGGCGTGTCGCTGGGCAAATCGTGAGTCACGCCCAGCACACGGTTGATCAGGTTGAATTCCAGCCGCTGCACGCCTTCGAGCTTGCCGAGCTTGTTCTGGATCAGTGTCTGTTCGGTGGGGCAGTCCATGGCTTCGATGCGGAAACTGCTCAGCCGCGCACCGTCCGTCGGCGTTTTGCCGAGGTTGACCACCGCTGGCGCCGCTTTCGAGGC
>Ga0213822_1001476_pt1 | contig 13227 bp, 15 predicted proteins | sample MC6MC0908MG_FD_179872 | JGI IMG/M metagenome (GOLD analysis project Ga0213822, IMG submission 179872) | Enriched soil aggregate microbial communities from Iowa State University, Ames, United States - MC6-MC0908-MG | ecosystem: Environmental > Terrestrial > Soil > Unclassified | place: USA: Iowa...
CAGAAATGCACTTCCAGTGAGGACAGATTCCATGCAAGACGTCGTGATTGTTGCTGCCACCCGCACCGCCGTGGGCAGCTTCCAGGGTTCGCTGGCAAGCATTCCGGCTCCGGAACTGGGCGCCGCCGTGATCCGTCGCCTATTGGAACAGACCGGCCTCGACCCGGCCCAAGTGGATGAAGTGATCCTCGGCCAGGTACTCACCGCCGGCAGCGGCCAGAACCCGGCACGCCAGGCCTCGATCCTCGCCGGCCTGCCCCACGCGGTGCCGAGCCTGACCTTGAACAAGGTCTGCGGCTCCGGCCTCAAGGCCCTGCACCTGGGTGCCCAGGCCATCCGTTGCGGTGACGCCGAAGTGATCATCGCCGGCGGTATGGAAAACATGAGCCTGGCCCCTTATGTGCTGCCAGCCGCCCGCACCGGTTTGCGCATGGGCCACGCCAAAATTATCGACAGCATGATCACCGATGGCCTGTGGGATGCGTTCAACGACTACCACATGGGCATCACCGCCGAAAACCTGGTGGACAAGTACGGCATCAGCCGCGAAGCCCAGGACGCTTTCGCTGCGGCGTCCCAGCAGAAAGCCACTGCTGCTATCGAAGCGGGCCGCTTCGTCGATGAGATCACCCCGATCCTGATTCCCCAGCGCAAAGGCGACCCGGTGGCCTTCGCGGTGGATGAGCAGCCGCGCGCCGGCACCACTGCCGAGTCCCTGGCCAAACTGAAACCTGCGTTCAAGAAAGACGGCAGCGTCACCGCCGGCAACGCCTCCAGCCTCAACGACGGCGCCGCTGCAGTGCTGCTGATGAGCGCCGACAAGGCCAAGGCCCTCGGCTTGCCGGTACTGGCGCGCATCGCCAGCTACGCCAATGCGGGCGTAGACCCTGCCATCATGGGCATTGGCCCGGTATCGGCCACCCGCCGCTGCCTCGACAAAGCCGGCTGGAGCCTGGGCGACCTGGACCTGATCGAAGCCAACGAAGCCTTCGCCGCGCAATCCCTGGCGGTGGGCAAAGAGCTGGAGTGGGATGCAGAGAAGGTCAACGTCAACGGTGGTGCCATCGCCATCGGCCACCCGATCGGCGCATCAGGCTGCCGTGTGCTGGTGACGCTGTTGCACGAAATGATCAAGCGCGATGCCAAGAAAGGCCTGGCAACGCTGTGCATCGGTGGCGGCCAGGGTGTGGCCCTCGCTCTCGAACGCAGCTGATTCAAAGAGCAACATAGAAGAGGCCCGGTTCCACGAAAACCGGGCCTTTTCTTCTTCTCGATCCCCTGAAAGGACACGGTCAATGTGGGAGCTGGCTTGCCTGCGATGGCGGTCTACCTGTACCCGATGGTTAACCTGACCCACCGCTATCGCAGGCAAGCCAGCTCCCACATTTGACCTCCAATCGTCAGTCAGAACGCGGCACCGCAAACACCGCACTCGCCCGCGCCACCACCTTCTCCCCCACCTGCAGGCTCACCGTAGCAAACGCCATCTGCCGCCCCCGCTTGTGATGTTCCAAGCGCACCACAATCCACTCCCCCACCTGCACTGCACCCAGGTAATCCAAGGTCATGCTCGCGGTAATCAACGGCAGCGGCGGCTCACTGGAAAACGCCATCGCATAACCCATGCCGATATCTGCCAGGGTCGCCAACACTCCGCCATGCACGGTGCCGCGTCCATTGGCGTGACGATTGTCGGCACGCAGGCCGATTTCCAATTGCAGTCCCTCCCCTCGGCAATATGCCGGGCCGAGCAGATCAAGCAAGGGACTGCTGCGCGGCAGTGAAACAAAGCCTTCTGGTACGACGTGAGTGATCATGACGGGCTCTTCCTTAGCGTGAGGGTTGAGATGTACGCCTCGCCGGTACCAGCGGCCATGACCATCCATCATGCAAATCCCCCGTGATGCTTTGCGTTAATCCACCAGACCCGCTTTAATCGCCGCACCGCCCCCTTCAAGGAACTGCAATGCGCCACACGGACGGCAAATCCCACCCACTTCGTGGACCAATTTTGATGCTACTGGCCGGCCTGGCGCTGGTCGGCTGCTCGCCCAGTGACTCTTCGCGCGCGAGGGTGATCAACGGCGAACAAAGCCGTGCCGGCGCTCAATTGGCCTACGAACACGAACTGAGCCTGGCCCTGCCCGGCGCCCTGCTCGCACCGCGTATGCAGGCCACCCGCGAAGCCTGCGAAACCGCGCGCTTTGGCGCCTGCAATATCCTCGGCATCACCGAAAACGGCAGTGGCGGTCAGATCATCCTGCGCATCGCGCCCACCGGTGTTGAGCCGATGGTCGCGATGGCCGCTGAAGGTGGCACGCTCGGCCAGCGAATTACCACCGCCGAAGACCTGGCCGATGCCGTTGCCGATGTGCGCCGTCGCCAGGATCGGCTGCAATCCCAGCAACTGCGCCTCGACGAACTGGCCAAGCGCAAAGACATCACCGTCAGTGACCTGATTGCCTTGAGCAAGGAACAGGCGGGCATTGAAAACGAACTGCAGGAACTGGCGCAGGTCGCCGCCGGCCAGCAACGCCGACTCGACACTAACCGTGTGACCCTGAATTTCCGCTCCTCCGACGGTGCGAACCAGCAGTCACGGTTCAGCCGGATGTTCAACAACCTGGGCGACAACTTGGTGGAAGGCACCGCCGACGCCCTGGAGCGGTCAAGCTATGTGCTGCCGTTCGTGATCCTGGCATTCCCGGTGGTGTGGTTGTGGGTATGGCTGTGGCGGCGCTTTGTAGTGAGGAGCCGTCCTGTGGTGAGCGGGCAAGCCCGCTCACCACAGGAGCCCCGCTCGAACAAAAATTGATCAGCGTTTCAGGCAACGCTGATACCGCTCATCCACCCGTTTGGCGAACCAGGCGGTGGTGAGGTTGCGGGTGATCTTGGGACTCTTGAGCGCGATGCCCGGCAGGATCGCCCGTGGCATCGGCTTGCCCGCCGCCTTGTCGGCCAGGGCAAACACGCGTTTGTAGAGCGTGGTGTCCTCGAAATCCAGCTGCTCGCCCTGCTCCAACTGGCTGCGGATGCTGGGGTTGCGCATGTCCAGCTTGGCGCCCAATGAACGCACCGCCAGCTCAGTTGTGCCCGGCAGCAGTGAACCGTAGCGAATCAAATCTCCATCCAACGCCAACTCTTTGCCCGCCGCACGGCTGACGGCGGCCTGGAACGCGGCATTGCGACTGGCGTACCAGCCAGCATTGAAGTCGGCAAAGCGGTACAACGGCTGGTCATAGTTCACTGGGTAGCCGAGCAAATGCGCGATGCCAAAGTACATACCCCCCCGGCGGGTAAAGACTTCGCGGCGAATGGTGCCGTCCACCGTGTAGGGATAACCCCGCGCCTGTTTTTGCGCAAAGTCGATACTCACCTGCATCGGGCCTGCGGTATGCACCGGGTTGAAACCACCAAACAGCGTATTGCCCAGGGGCACCATGCTGATGAAGTCATCAAAGATGGCGCTCAGGTCTTTCTCCGTGCGCGCGGCACTCAGGCGGTCAGCGTACGTCTTGCCGGTGGGCGAGCGCAGTTGCAGTGCGCTGCGTACGACGAACGCCGGTACGTGGACTTTTCCGGCACGCCGCAGGATTTCATCCTGGGCGATCTTGCCCATGTTCGGTACCGGCGGGTCGACCTGAAAAGTGGATTCCTGCTCGGTAACCGCCAGCACGGCGCAGATGTTTTCTGTGCTGGGGTAGATTTTTTGGGTGTCGAAGGCGGTGTAGATATCCTCGGCCCAACCTTTGCGGTCAGGCACCTGGGCCGGTAGCAGGCGCACGATCTGCGCCTTCACCTCGGCCTCGCTGCGCTCCGGCTGTTGCGGGTTGCGCGTGGTAGAGCAACCGGCCAGCACCAGCAAAGTGGCAAGGCAGAGGAACAGGCGGCTTGAATACATTGGGCTTCCTTGGATGGCGACGGGCCAGGCGTTGCAGATATCGACCGGCAAGTCTAACCAGGGTTCGCCCACCTTGTGCACTCGCCAGTGACCCGTAAAACGTGACAGGATCGGTCATCGACCATTCGTACACGGAGTTTGAATGCCATGCTCAGCCTGAACTTCCTGATTACCTGCCTGATTGTCGTATTGATCCCCGGCACCGGTGTGATATTCACGGTGTCCACCGGCCTCACCGCCGGCAAGCGCGCCAGTGTATTCGCAGCGCTGGGCTGTACCGCCGGGATCATCCCGCATTTGCTCGCGTCGGTACTCGGCCTTTCCGCCCTGCTGCACACCAGCGCATTGGCGTTCGATATGCTCAAGTACGCAGGCGTTGCCTACCTGCTCTACGTGTCATACGCCACCTGGAGGGACCGCTCGGCCTTTGCGGTCAGCGAAACCCCTACGCTGTCCAGTGCACGAAGCCTGATGTTGCGCGGCCTGTTGATGAACATTCTCAACCCTAAGCTGACGATTTTTTTCCTGGCCTTCCTGCCCCAGTTCGTCACGCCTGGCAGCACTGCGCCGGCCCTGCAAATGCTGGTGCTGAGTGCTGTCTTCATGGGGATGACGTTTGCGGTGTTCGTGGTGTATGGCCTGCTGGCCAATGTATTTCGCCGCGCAGTGATCGAATCGCCACGGGTTCAGAATTGGTTGCGGCGCAGCTTTGCGGCGGCCTTTGCGGGGCTGGGGTTGAACCTGGCGTTTGCGCAGCGCTGACACACCGAAAAAACGGTAGGCGCTGGTTTGCCAGCGCCTACCGTGGGGATGGAGTTAGATCCCGGCCAGCGCCAGGTCCATCGCGAAGTAGGTGAAAATCAGGTCCGCACCTGCACGCTTGATCGATCCCAAGGTCTCGCGCACCACGCGGTCCTCATCAATCGCACCCGCCTGGGCGCCGAATTTGATCATCGCGTATTCGCCGCTGACCTGATACGCCGCCACCGGCAGGCGCGAGGCTTCGCGAATGTCGCGGATGATGTCGAGGTAGGCACCGGCAGGCTTGACCATCAGCGCGTCCGCGCCTTCCTGCTCGTCCAGCAGCGACTCGCGCACCGCTTCGCGGCGGTTCATCGGGTTCATCTGGTAGCTTTTGCGGTCGCCCTTGAGCGCGCTGCCCCCGGCTTCGCGGAACGGGCCGTATAGGGCCGAGGCGAATTTGGTCGAGTACGCCATGATCGGGATATGGGTGAAACCGGCATCATCCAACGCGCGGCGGATCGCCTGGACCTGGCCGTCCATCGCTGCCGAAGGCGCAATAACGTCAGCACCGGCGCGGGCGGCAGCCACGGCTTGCTTGCCGAGGTTGACCAGGGTTGCATCGTTGTCGACATGGGCACCGTGCATCACACCACAGTGGCCGTGGTCGGTGTATTCACAGAAGCAGGTGTCGGACATCACGATCATTTCCGGCACGGCGTCCTTGATGATCGAGGACATGCGCGAGACCAGGCCACGCTCCTTCCAGGTGTCGCTGCCGCTGGCATCCAGGTGATGTGACACGCCAAAGGTCATGACCGACTTGATGCCGGCACGGGCATAGCGTTCGACTTCACCGGCCAGTTTTTTCTCAGGGATGCGCAATACACCGGGCATGCTGGTGATGGGCACGAAGTCGTCGATTTCTTCTTCGACGAAGATCGGCAACACCAGGTCGTTGAGGGTGAATTCACTTTCCTGAAACAAACCACGCAGCTCCGGAGAGCGGCGCAGGCGGCGTGGGCGGGCTTGGGGGAACTGGCTGGTCATGGCTTTCCTATCAGAAGGCAGAAATCTTTGGGGCGAAAGCTTATGCCCCTTCGCCCCGGCAGCACAAACGCCGAGGGGCCAATAGTGTATTGCGCCGCCCGTAACAATTCATTGATCTAGAGCTGCAGTCGCCCTTCGATACAGACGGCCACCGCGCCGCCAACCCAGATTTCATCGCCCTGACGCTCGACGCGAATCCGCCCCGCCCGTCCAATGGCCGTGCCCTGGCTGACCACATAACACTCAGGCGCCAGGCCTTCGGCCAGCAGCCATTGGGCGACGCCAGCGTTCAGGCTGCCGGTGGCCGGGTCCTCCTGGGCGCCATCACCCGCGATGAAGGCGCGGACCTCAAACTGCGCGTCCACATCGTCGTGAGCAGGGTCGCACGGTGCAATCACCCCCACTGCCAAACCGAGCAGTTGCGAATAGTCCGGTTGTAGAGCCAGTACCTGATTGCGGTCAGCCAGCATCACCGCCAGCCAGCCCGCGCCGTTGTCGACCCATTGGCTGCGCACGATGGCCTCGGGTGCAAGGCCCAGCGCCAAGCGCACGCGTTCAACCAACGAGGCCTCCAGCGGCCCGGAGCGCAATAACGGTGGCGCGATAAATGCCAGTTCTTCGCCCTGGCGACGGATACGCACCAGGCCGATTTCGCACTCCTGGATGATCTCCTCGCCTTTTGAGACCCCGCCGGCCTGCAGCCACGCGTAGCAACTGCCCAGCGTCGGGTGCCCGGCGAACGGCAGCTCCGTCAAGGTGGTGAAAATTCGCACCCGATAGTCAGCCCTTGGATCACGCGGTGTCAGCAAAAACGTGGTTTCACTGAGGTTGGTCCAATTGGCGAAGTCCGCCATCTGCTGGTCAGTCAGGCTGTCTGCACCGAACACCACCGCCAGCGGGTTGCCTTTGAGCGCCACACGGCTGAAGACGTCCAGTTGCTTGAAATCGAAAGTCGGCATGCTTTAACTCGGAATATTGAGGCCACGGATCACTGCCGGCCGTGCGACGAAACCGTCCAGCGCGCGCAGCACGTTAGGGAAGTCGGCAATGCCCACGAGGTCACCGGACTCGTAGAAGCCGATCAGGTTGCGGATCCACGGGAAGGTCGCGATGTCAGCGATGCTGTACTCGTCGCCCATGATCCAGGTCCGGCCCAGCAGGCGTTTCTCCAGCACGTCGAGCAAGCGCCGGGATTCGGCGGCGTAACGATCGCGGGGACGCTTGTCTTCGTAGGCCTTGCCGGCGAATTTGTTGAAAAAACCCAACTGGCCAAACATCGGGCCGATACCGCCCATTTGGAACATCAGCCATTGGATCGTTTCATAGCGGGTGGCCGGGTCTTCGGGGAGCAGTTGGCTGGTTTTTTCCGCCAGGTAGATCAGGATCGCGCCGGACTCGAACAGCGCCAGTGGCGAACCGCCGGGGCCATTGGGGTCGATGATCGCGGGGATCTTGTTGTTGGGGTTCAGGGACAGGAACTCGGGAGACAACTGGTCCTGTGTCTCGAAGCTGACTTTGTGCGCTTCATAGGGCAGGCCCAGCTCTTCGAGCATGATTGAGACTTTCACTCCGTTGGGCGTCGGCAGTGAATAGAGTTGCAAGCGCTCGGGATGCTGAGCAGGCCATTTGCTGTTGATCGGGAAAGCGGCGAGTGGGTTCATCGCAAGTACCTGGGCAGAAAGCAACCATGATAGTCATCTACCACGCGTCCTGCATGAGTCATCAATGCGCAATAACTGCTGGCTATTATCCCGTTTGGGCGAACCAATAGGCCCGCGGGCACTCTCAAGTACGCTCAAACAGTGAATGGAGGCAACGCGTTATATCGACAGGGAACACCGCAGGACGCCGGATGCGTTACTGGGGCCGGGCTTGTCCGCCTTAACCCGATGCACTGAAGACTCGACACTAATGACCATCAAGCCTTTGTGCCTTGCGCGACATCTGAAACGATATTCATACATCATGTTGCCGCTGTTATTGGTTGGCGGCGCTCTCGGCCTGACCCTGGAATCGCGCATCAGCAGCGCCGAACCCGTGGATGGCGTGCAAACCCTGGTGTTCCTGCGCCATGGTGAAAAACCCGCCGGGGGCCTGGGGCAACTCAATTGCCAGGGCCTCAACCGGGCAATGAACCTGGCCACGGTATTGCCAGACAAATTCGGCAAGGCCGATTTCGTCTTCGCCGCCAACCCGACACGCAATGTGGAAGAAGGCGAGCTGGACAATTCCTACAGCTATATTCGACCGCTGATGACCATCAGCCCCAGCGCCATCAAGCTGGGCCTGCCGGTGAACATCAAGTTTTCCGCGAATGACACCAGCGCCCTCGCCGACGAGCTGGTGGAAGACAAGTACCACAACGCCACCATCTACACCGCATGGTCCCACGGCTACCTGCCGGAGCTGATCAACAAGGTGGCCAGTGAAGCGTCGGGCGAAAAACACACCATCACCGACGACTGGTCCGGCAGCGACTACGACACGCTGTATGTACTGACGCTGACCTGGCACAACGGCAAGGCCTCCTTGCTGAGCCGCAACTACAAGCAAGGCTTGAACGACGGCGCCGAAGGGTGCCCGGCACCGACACAAGTGAGTGCCGATAGCTGACAGCGTATGATGCGTCGCTATTGACTCACCTGCGGACTCACACCATGCCCAACGTCACTTCATCCCAGCCCAACCGAGGCTGGTCTTTCTGGTGGAAACCAGCGCTGTTCCTGCTGATTGCCTGTGTTGGCCTCTACTACGTGAAGTGGTCGCCCTACTACCTCAAGGCCTTCGTGGCCGCCGACAACCACAGCATCGGCGCTTCGATCCTCAACGATCAGCAAAGCGCGCCACTGGCCGCTGCGCTGGCCTATGCCCAAGTGTATTTCCTCGCGATCTGGAAGGCCGCCGTGCTGGCGGTGATCCTCGGTTCGCTGTTGCAAGTGCTGATACCCCGCGATTGGCTGCTGCGCCTGTTTGGCCGTGCCGGACTCGGGTCTACCTTGCGCGGCGGGCTGTTTGCCTTGCCGGGGATGATGTGCAGCTGCTGCGCGGCACCGGTTGCGGCAGGCATGCGCCGCCAGCAGGTGTCCGTGGGCGCGGCGCTGGCCTTCTGGATCGCCAACCCGGTACTCAACCCTGCCACCCTGGTATTCATGGGCTTTGTGCTGGGCTGGGGCTTTACCGCGTTACGCCTGGTGGCAGGCATTGTGTTGGTGGTGGGTGTGTCGCTGGTGGCGCAGCGCATTTCGCGGCCGGATCAGGTTCCTGAGCCAGCGCTGGAGGCGATGGCCGAAGTCAGCGTTGTCGAGTCCCAACCCTTCCTGAGCCGCTGGCTGCGCACCCTGTGGCAACTGTTCTGGAGCACCATCCCGGTCTACATCCTGGCGGTGCTGATCCTGGGCGCGGCGCGGGTGTGGCTGTTCCCGCATGTGGATGGGGCCATGACCAACAGCCTGGTGTGGCTGGTGCCATTGGCGATTGTCGGCACGTTGTTCGTGATTCCTACGGCGGCAGAGATACCTATCGTACAAACCATGATGGCCCTGGGCATGGGCACCGGCCCGGCCGTGGCCCTGTTGATGACCTTGCCCAGTGTGAGCCTGCCGTCACTGCTGATGCTGCGTAAGGATTTTGATGCGCGAGTGCTGGCAACGGTTGCCGGATTGACCATGCTGGTGGGGGTGGTGTGTGGGTTGATCGGAGCGGTGCTTCTTTAGGTTTTGGATGAGCTTCAGGCGCTCATCGAAGGCACGCCAGCTCGCACGTTTGACGGTGTTCACACACCAGCCTGTGGGCGCCGGCGTGCCTGCGATGGCACCCGAAAAGTTCACCCCATTCGTTCGCGCAGATACTCCACCACCGCGCCCTGCTCCCCGGCAAACTCGATCCGCGCGCCTTTGCTTTCACGCTGGAACGCGTACATCGGGTCGTAGTACTCGCGCAGCAGCCCCTCGATCCAGACCCGATGCAAATCCACTGCGCCACTGCGCGCCTGCTCCGCCAGGGCGTCCTGCATCACCGCTTGCAGTCGCTGGAAACGTTCGCCACCGAGGCGCTTGTGAATATTGGCCAGGCTCTGGGTCAGCCGCTCGGCAAACAGCGCGTGGCCCTGCTCGCCAAATACGTCGACGAACTCCGCACACAGGTCCACGACATAATCGCGCAGGATGCGTTCGACTCGCCCCTCGACGCTGTCCTCCAGCCAAACCATGGGATAAGTCTGCATCCCCTTGTGCAACGGCAACGGCAACGCACAACTGCCAATCATGCGGCTCTCGTCCTCGACCACGAATCCCTCGATGCCGCCGGCACGTTTCTTCAGCAGGTCCACTGCCAGGCGGTTTTCAAAGTCGATGTTGGACGGCTGGCCCGTAGCACGCTTACCGAAGCTGGAACCGCGATGGTTGGCATGCCCCTCCAGATCCAGGGCATTGCGCAACTGGCCGAGGACTTCGGTCTTGCCGGTGCCGGTCATACCGCCCAGCAACACGAAATCACATTGTGTGGCCGCTTGCTCGACGGTCTCCAGCAAAAAGGACCGCATGGCCTTATAGCCGCCGCCGACACGCGGGTATTCAATGCCCGCCTCGGTCTTGAGCCATTGCTGCACGATCTGCGAACGCAGACCGCCGCGAAAGCAGTACAGGTAGCCCTCGGGATTGGCCTGGGCGAACTGCGCCCACTGTTCGATGCGTTGCGCCTTGATCGCGCCGGACACCAGTTCGTGTCCGAGCACGATTGCCGCTTGCTGGCCCTGCTGCTTGTAGCAGGTGCCGACACGCTGGCGTTCATCGTCGGTCATCAGCGGCAGGTTGACGGCCCCAGGGAACGCGCCTTTGACGAATTCGACCGGCGCGCGGGTGTCCATCATCGGCCGGTCATTGAGGAAGATGTCGCGGTAGTCAGTGATGTCAGTCGCCATTAAAACACCTCTACCGCGTGGCGCTGTCGCTCAACCAATGCGCCGATAGGCTCAAGGCTCAGGCCCAGTTCCGCGGCCACTGAATGGAACTCGGCATCGCCCTCGGGGGTGACCGCTATCAAAAGCCCGCCACTGGTCTGCGGATCGCACAGCACGCGCTTATGCAGCTCCTGCAGACGCCCGAGCTTGCTGGAATAACTGTCAAAGTTGCGCAGGGTCCCCCCCGGCATACAGCCCTGCTCCAAGTAGTCCTCAATCCCAGGCAGGCGTGGGACTTTTGCGTATTCGATGCGTGCCGACACCCCGCTGCCGTCAGCCATTTCCACCAAATGGCCCAAGAGGCCGAAGCCAGTGACGTCGGTCATGGCCGTTACCCCCGCCAGTTTGCCGAAACGGCTGCCAGGCTTGTTAAGGGTACACATCCAGTCACGTGCCAGGCCGATGTCTGCCTCGCGCAACTTGCCCTTCTTCTCAGCGGTGGTCAGGATGCCGATGCCAATGGGCTTGGTGAGATACAGGCGGCAACCGACGGTAGCGGTATCATTGCGCTTCATATGGCGCTTTTGCACGATGCCGGTCACCGCCAGCCCGAAGATCGGCTCCGGGGCGTCGATGGAGTGACCGCCCGCCAGGGGAATACCGGCTTCATCGCACACCGAACGGCCGCCACGGATCACCTCCCGCGCAATCTCCGGCGCCAGCACATTGACCGGCCAGCCGAGAATGGCGATGGCCACCAGCGGGTCGCCGCCCATAGCGTAGATGTCGCTGATTGCGTTGGTGGCAGCAATCCGGCCGAAATCGAAGGGGTCATCGACAATCGGCATGAAGAAGTCAGTGGTCGAGACCACGCCGCGCTCGTCATCAATCGCGTACACCGCCGCGTCATCGCGCGACGCGTTGCCCACCCACAGGTTGGGATCGAGGTTCTGTGCGCCGCTACCGGCGAGGATCACCTCCAATACCTGGGGCGATATCTTGCAACCGCATCCCGCGCCATGGCTGTACTGGGTAAGACGAATCGGCTCGTTCATGGTGGACCTCACGCTATCAAGTGCGCGAATTCTAACAGACAGCAAAAGCCGGCTGGGCTCTTGTGAGCGCAGCCGGCCTATTGGGTGCAGCGGTTACTGACGGGCAGCCAGCAAACGCTTGTGACGGTTACGTCGGGCGATGTTCAGGCACTCGATCGCCGCCGAGAACGCCATGGCCGCATACACGTAGCCTTTAGGCACATGGGCGCCGAAGCCTTCGGCGATCAACGTCATACCGATCATGATCAGGAAGCCCAGGGCCAGCATTACCACGGTCGGGTTGTCGTTGATGAACTTGGCCAACGGCTCGGCCGCCACCAGCATCACGATCACCGAGGTCACGACGGCAATGATCATGATCGGCAAGTGCTCGGTCATGCCCACGGCGGTGATGATGCTGTCGATGGAGAACACCAGGTCGAGCAACAGGATCTGGCCGATGGCCGCGGCGAAACCGATGGCCACGACGTTGCCAGCGCTGGTTTCCTTCTCTTCCGGCTCCGGGTCCATGCTGTGATGGATCTCGGTGGTCGCCTTCCACACCAGGAACAGGCCACCGGCGATCAGGATCATGTCCTTCCACGAAAACGCCTGGCCAAACACTTCGAATACCGGCGCGGTCAACTGCACGATGAACGCGATGGTACTCAACAGGCCCAGACGCAACACCAACGCCATGCTGATACCGATGCGCCGCGCCTTGGCTCGATGCTGCTCCGGCAGCTTGTTGGTGAGGATCGAGATGAAGATCAGGTTATCGATGCCCAGCACGATCTCCATGACGATCAAGGTCGCCAGGGCAACCCAGGCGGTGGGGCTGGCGGCCAGTTGTAAAAGGTAATCCATAGGTCAGTCCTGACGTTGTGCGGGAAAATTAGGCTTCTTTGCTGTTCGATTCTGTTTCTTTCTCTTCCTGATCATCCTTCTTCTGTGGGTTGATCAGGCCATTTGTCGCTTCACTCAATGCCTGCTCGGCCGCCTTATGCGTGTCATCGATGGCTTGCTTGGCCGATTCGGTGGCCTTGCCCAGCACCTGCTGCGCGCTTTTTTCGACCTGATCGCAGCCGCTGATCACCACCAATGAAAGCGCAAGCAACGATGCCGCGCCCAGGGAATTGAGTTTCATCATGTCTTCCTCGTTAGAACCATTGGGTCCAAATAGTGGCCCCGCGATAGCGAGGCATTCTATGCAGGCAAACAGTTCAGGAAAATTCGTATTTTCCTCGCGTATACTTCGGTTTTTACGAAGTAACGATCATCATGCTCAATTACCGACAGTTGCATTACTTCTGGGTAGTGGCCAAGACCGGCAGCATCGTGCGCGCCTGCGAGCAACTGAACCTCACGCCCCAGACCATCAGCGGGCAGATCAGCCTGCTGGAGCAAACCTACGGGATTGCGCTGTTTCAGCGGGTAGGCCGCCAGCTTGAACTCACCGAAGCCGGGCGCCAGGCCCTGCCCTATGCCGAACAGATGTTCCAGACCGGCAATGAACTGGAGGCGATGCTGCGCGCGCAGCCCAATGAGCAACAGATCCTGTTTCGGGTCGGGGTGGCGGATGTGGTGCCCAAGTCCATCGTGTA
>Ga0213822_1001477_pt1 | contig 13215 bp, 9 predicted proteins | sample MC6MC0908MG_FD_179872 | JGI IMG/M metagenome (GOLD analysis project Ga0213822, IMG submission 179872) | Enriched soil aggregate microbial communities from Iowa State University, Ames, United States - MC6-MC0908-MG | ecosystem: Environmental > Terrestrial > Soil > Unclassified | place: USA: Iowa...
TCCTGACCCGCCTCGGCGGCCAGGAAGACCGCCACGAAGTCTCGCCGGCGTTGAAGCTGCTGTTCTCCGCCGAAGACGTATCCCAGCTGTCGGCGGTTTACCGCCAGCTGCGCGAAACCCCGGCCGCTGAAGCCTGAGAGACCCGAGCACCGCATGGCCATTTCCAAGCACACTCCCGCCCTGTTCAACGAAGGCCTGCCGGACCCGCGCCTGCAGCAGTTCCGCATGCGTCGCCTGCAGGTGCACAACTGGGGCACCTTCAACGGCCTGACCGAAGTGCCGATCGCCGAGCGCGGCTTCCTGTTCGTCGGCCGCTCCGGTTCGGGCAAGTCGACCCTGCTCGACGCCATGTCCGCCCTGCTGACGCCACCGGCCATCGTCGACTTCAACGCCGCAGCGCGTGAAGCCGAACGCAGCGGCCGCGACCGCAACTTGGTGTCCTACGTGCGCGGCGCGTGGGCCGACCAGCAGGACAGTGGCACCGGTGAAATCGCCACCCAGTACCTGCGCAAGGGCGCGACCTGGACCGCGCTGGTGCTGGAGTACCGCGCCGGCGACGGCCGCGTGGTCAGCCTGGTACGCCTGCTGTGGATCGCCGGCAGCAGCACCTCCGCCGGTGACGTGCGCAAGCACTACATGATTGCCGAGCGCCCGTTCGACATCGCCAAGGATCTGGGCGGCTTCGATCTGGACCTGCGCAAGCTCAAGCAGAAGCTGGCCGACGTCCATCACTTCGACACGTTCTCCGGCTATGCCGAACGCTTCCGCCACCTGCTCGGCATCGACAACGAGATGGCGCTGCGGCTGCTGCACAAGACGCAGTCGGCGAAGAACCTGGGTGACCTGAACGTCTTCCTGCGCGACTTCATGCTCGACACGCCGAAGACCTTCGACGCTGCCGAACGACTGGTCAGCGATTTCGCCGAACTCGATGGCGCGCACCAGGCCGTGGTCACCGCGCGGCGCCAGGTCGAAACCCTGCAGCCGGCGCGCGAGCACTATGGCGATCTGCAGGCGATGAGTCGCCGTCGCGGCGACGACGAAGCGCTCAAGCTCGGCATCGACAGCTTCCGCGAAAGCCGCCGCCAGTTGCTGATCGAAGCACGCCTGCGCGAGATGGACACGCGCGATCGTGGCCTGCTGGGCGAAGAAGCGCAGCGTCGCGCGGCGCTGGACAACCACACCGAACGACTAGCCGAGCTGGAACTGCAGCGCCGCCAGCAGGGTGGTGAGCGCATCGAGGAACTGGAACGCGAGCAGGGCCGCGCCGAAGCCGAACGTGATCGCCGCCTGGCCAAGCAGGCGCAGGCGCGTGACGCCGCACAGAAGCTGCAGGCCGCGCTGCCCGAGGATGCACATGGCTTCGCCGAGCTGGTCGAGCAGGCGCAGTCCGAACTGGAAGACCGTCAGCGTGCGTCGAGCGCCCTGGACGACGCCATCAGCGAACGGTTGGGCGGCAAGCGCGACGACGAGCGGCGCTTCTCCGAAGTGCGTGGCGAACTGGAGGCGATGCAGCGCACACCCTCCAGCATTCCGGCGCCGATGCAGAAGCTGCGCGCACGCCTGGCCGAAGAAACCGGCATCTCCGAAGCGGCCCTGCCGTTCGTCGGCGAGCTGATCCAGGTCCGCTCGGAAGAGCAGAGCTGGCAGGGCGCGATCGAGCGTGTGCTCGGCGGCTTCGCGCAGTCGCTGCTGGTCGATGACAAGCACTACAACGACGTCGCCGAGTGGGTGAACCGCACCCACCTGGGGATGCGCTTCACCTACTACCGCGTGCGTCGCAATGATGATGCGTTCGCCCGCGAACCGTCCGCCAAGTCGCTGCTGCACAAGCTGGAACTGCGCGATCACGTGTTCGAAAGCTGGCTGCGCCGCGAGCTGGGCAAGCGCTTCGACTACGAATGCGTGGACGCCAAGCAGCTGCGCAACGTCGACCGCGGCATCACCCGCGAAGGCCAGGTCAAGCATCCGGGCGATCGCTTCGAAAAGGACGACCGCAGTGCGGTCAATGATCGCCGCCGCTGGCTGCTGGGCTTCAGCAACCGCGACAAGCTGGCCGTCTTCGAGAAGGAAGCCCGGGAGCTGGCCGCCCGTATCGCCAGCTGCGATACCGACATCGCGCGCCTGCGCAGCCAGCGTGACCGCGACAACGAACGTCGCCTGGCCTGCCATCAGCTGGTGGGCATCAGCTGGAACGAAATCGACGTCGCCGCGCCGCAGCAGCGCCTGGCCGACATCGAGGCCAGCCTGCACTCCCTGCGCGAAGGCAATGCCGACCTGGCCAGGATCGCCCAGCAGATCGACGCCACCCGCGCCGATATCGAGCAGGCCCGCCGCACTTACGAAGACACCCGCGTCGAGCGCGGCCAGCTGGTGCGCGAACGCGACCGCCTGGACCGTGCCCGCCAGCAGAGCCGTGCACTGGTCCTGCCAGCGCTGGCCGAAGACCAGGAAGCCGGCCTGGCCGAGCGCCTGCAAGAGCAGGGCCCGCTCAGCCTGGAAACGCTGGAAGCGCACATGCGCCAGGTCAGCAACGCGCTGAACGAACAGCTCTCGTCTTCGCAGCAGGACGTCAACCGCATCGAGAACCTGCTGCTGGGCTGCTTCCGTCGCTTCATCCAGCAGTGGCCGGAAGAATCGGGCGACTTCACCGTGTCGGTGGCCTCGGCCGAGGATTTCCTCGCTCGCCTCGAACGCCTTGAACGCGATGGCCTGCCGCAGCATGAAGAACGCTTCTTCGACCTGCTGCAGAACCAGAGCAAGAACAACCTGCTCGCGCTGCAGCGGCACAGCGCCGAGGCCCGCAAGTCGATCGGCCAGCGCCTGGACGAAGTCAACGCCAGCCTGGAGCAGGTGCCCTTCAACCGTGGCACCCTGCTGACCATCGAACTGAACGACCGGCGCCTGCCGGAAGTGCAGGAGTTCCACCAGCAGCTGCGCGAGGTGTTGTCGCAGCAGCAGACCGAGCAGCGCGACCTGGCGGAAACGCAGTTCACCGTCCTGCGCCAGCTGGTCAACCGCCTCGGCTCGCAGGAAGGCGAAGACAAGCGCTGGCGCGAAGTGGTGCTGGACGTACGCCTGCACGTGGAGTTCATCGGCGTGGAGCTGGATGTGGAAACGCGCCAGCAGGTCGAGATCTACCGCAGCGGCGCCGGCAAATCCGGTGGCCAGCGGCAGAAGCTGGCCACCACCTGCTTGGCGGCGGCGCTGCGCTACCAGCTCGGCGGCGCCGACAGCCAGCTGCCCAGCTATGCCGCAGTCGTGCTCGACGAAGCCTTCGACAAGGCCGACAACGAGTTCACCGCGCTGGCGATGAACATCTTCGACAACTTCGGTTTCCAGATGGTGGTGGCCACCCCGCTGAAATCGGTGATGACGCTGGAACCGTTCATCGGTGGCGCCTGCTTCGTCGAGATCAGCGGCCGCCACGATTCGGGCGTGCTGCTTATCGAGTACGACGAAGAAGGCAAGCGCCTGAAGCTGCCGGAGCGCAGCCGCCAGCAGGCCGACGAACCGGAAGAAGCCGAAGCCTGATCGCTTCGGCCCGCCCTGGTAGTGCCGTGCCGACCAAGGTTGGCACCTACCGGGTCAGTGGTAGTGCCGGCCGCTGGCCGGCAATCGCATTCACGAACTACGGAACGTATCCCACGCCATCCGCGCGATCAGCACCACCACCAACCCCACGAACAGCTTGCGGATGAACGGCGTGCCGCCCTTCAGCGCCAACCGCGTGCCCACCACCGAGCCGATGATGTTGGCCGCCGCCATCGGCAGCGCGAACAGCCACAGGATGTTGCCGGTCGGTACGAAGAACGAGATCGCCGCCACGTTCGTCGCCAGGTTCACCACCTTCGACGCGGCCGACGCACGCAGGAAGTCCAGCCCGAAGAAGCGCACGAACAGGAAGATCAGGAAGCTGCCGGTGCCGGGCCCGAAGAAGCCGTCGTAGAAACCGATTGCCGCACCGATCGCCAGCGCGATCGCCAGCTCGCGGCGGCCGATTTCCTGCGGCCGGTGCAGCGCGCCGAAGTCCTTCTTCCACAGCGTGTAGGCCAGCATCGCCACCAGCAGCACCAGTACCAGTGGCCGCACTGCGTCCTTGGGCAACAGGCTGACCGCCGTAGCGCCAAGGAAGGAGAACACGAAGGCCGTACCGGCGGCGAACAGCACCGGCTTCCACGGGAAGCGCACGTTGCGCGCATAGCGCCATGCCGCTGCGCCGGTGCCGAACATCGAGCTGAACTTGTTGGTGCCAAACAGCATCGCCGGGGTCTGCTGCGGCAGTACCGTGAACAGGCCGGGCAGCTGCACCAGTCCGCCGCCGCCCACGGCCGCATCGACCAGGCCGGCAATGAAGGCGATCACCACCAGCCACCACAACTCAGGAGGAATCAGTTCCAGCACGGCGATCGATCGAAGTGGGGGCGCGACAGCATACGCCTGTCACATTGCCGCCGCCCACGCGACAATACCCACATGAGCCGAACCGCCCCCGATCCCTGTCCCTGTGGCCTGGCCGCCGACTACGCCGCCTGCTGCGGGCGCTTCCATGCCGGTGACGCCGCACCGGATGCCGAGCGCCTGATGCGCTCGCGTTACAGCGCCTATGTGCGCCACCTGCCGGACTACCTGCGTGCCACCTGGCACCCGGACACCCGTCCGGCAGAACTGTCGCTCGAAGATGCCCCCGGCCAGCGCACCCAATGGCTGGGCCTGACCGTGCAGGACCACCAGGTGACCGGCAGCGACAGTGCCGAGGTCCGCTTCACCGCCCGTTACCGCGTCGGTGGCGGCAGCGCGGTGAGAATGACCGAGCACAGCCGCTTCCTGCGGGTCGAGGGTCGCTGGTACTACCTCGACGCCGTCTGAGCGTGGCTACCGCGCACGGCCAGCACGCGCTGGCCGCCATGCGCGCACACACGGTTGCGGCCTTCCTCCTTGGCCGCATACAGCGCCTGGTCGGCCGCTTTGACCACCCCGGCAGGGCGCCGATCGACCCGGCTGTCGGCCAGGCCGATGCTGACGGTTACCTGCACCACCGCACCGCCACCGCCGCGCCCGCGCTGCTGCTGGCCGAGCGTATCGTCGCGGGTGCGCGTGCTGCGGTCGCGCAGTTGCATGCGGCTCTGCTCGATGCCCTGTCGCAGCGCCTCCACCGCATCCACGCAGGCCGATGCCGGGCGGTCGAGGAAAACCACGGCGAATTCCTCGCCGCCATAACGGAACGCACGGCCGCCGTCGCCCACCCGCGACAGTCGTGAGGCCACCAGTTTCAGCACGTCATCGCCGGTGTCGTGGCCGTGGGTGTCGTTGAATTTCTTGAAATGATCCACGTCGATCATCGCGATGCTGTAAGTGCCGGTGGCGCGCTTGAGGGTCTCGTTGAACGCACGGCGACCGGGCAGGCCGGTCAGCTCGTCGCCGAAGGCCATGTGGAAGGACTCCTGCAGGGTCGCGCCCAGCATCAGCAGCAGTGCCGCTACGCTCAGCGCCGGCAGCAGTGGCGGCTGCAGGAAGATCCGCGGCAGCATCCACCACAGGCACAGCAGGGCCAGCAGCATCGCCGTATGCAACGGCCGGGGCTGGCGCCACGCCTGCCATCCCAGCGCAGCGGTGGCCAGCAGGAACAGCACGGCAGGCAGCTGCGCCAGCGCGTTCCAGTTGCTCGGAATCCAGGGGAAGTGCCGGTTCGACAACAGGTCGTGCATGCCCTGTGGCTGCTGTTCGGCAAGCAGGATGAAGATCGCCACCGCAACACCGCTGGTCGTGGCCCTCAGCAGCAGGTCCTGGCGGCGGCGGCCACGTTCGGGCCACAACGCATGGACGCCGAACAGCAACGGCAGCCAGGTCGAGATCGCGTGGAAGCGCAGTGGCGTCAACGCCGTCACCCGGCCCTCGCGCAGGTAGTGCCCAAGGTCCTGGTGCAGCACCGCGAAGGCCAGCGCCACCAGCAGCAACAGGCACAGCGTGCGCACCTGGTTGTACAGCAGCGCCAGCCCTGCACCCAGGCAGGCCAGCAACCACGGCAGGATGCGCTGCCCGGCGCGGCCGACATCATCGCTTTCCAGGCTCGCCCACAGCACCAGCGCGACCAGCACGGCGGGCAGCACGAACAGATAGTGCACAGGCTGTCGAAGCGGATGATGGGACACACGGAATTCCAGCGCGGTCACGACGCGGCCGCAGCACTGCCGTTAGCGGCGCAGCGGCGTCCTTCTTGAATGCGCGCGCCCTGATGTGAACACCACGGCACCGGGCCATGACATTGCGCTCACCGGCAGCGGTCGAAGCTGGTCGCATGGACAGCGTACCCGCCGCCGTCGCTGCCCCGCAGCGTGACCTCGCCCGCCACTTCACCCATGTGCGGGGGCGCAGCGTGCAGCTGGCCGCACCCCTCAGCCCGGAAGACGCCCTACTGCAGAGCATGGCCGATGCCAGCCCGGCCAAGTGGCACCTGGCCCACACCACCTGGTTCTTCGAACGCTTCGTGCTGGCCAGCCAGCCCGGCTACACACCCTGGGATCCGGACTGGGACTATCTGTTCAACAGTTACTACAAGAGTCTCGGCCCCGCCCACGCACGGCCTCAGCGCGGGTTGCTGTCGCGGCCCTCGCTGCAGCAGGTCCACGCCTACCGCCAGCATGTGGATGAGCAGGTGCTGGCAGGACTGCGCGATGGCGATCTCGGCAGCGACGCCCTGCAGCACCTGCAGCTGGGGTTGCAGCACGAACAGCAACACCAGGAGCTGCTGCTCACCGACATCAAGCATGCCTTCTGGTGCAATCCGCTGCAGCCGCCGTACCGCGAAGACCTGCCCATCGCCGTCAGCGCCCTCGGCACGCAGGGTTGGGTCGAACAGGGCGAGCGCATCGTCAGCATCGGTGCGTCCGCCTGGCCGCAGCACGCGGCCTTCGCCTATGACAATGAATCGCCCGTGCATCGCGTGCTGCTTCCCGCGCATGCCATCGCCGAACGCCCGCTCAGCAACGCCGAGTACCGCGCCTTCATCGACGCCGGCGGCTACCGCGATCCGCGCTGGTGGCTGAGCGAAGGCTGGGCGCTGCGCGAGGCCGAGCAGTGGCAGCATCCGCTGTACTGGGATGACGACCTGCTGCGCGAGTTCACCCTCGGCGGCTGGCGCGAGCTCGATCCGCATGCGCCGGTCTGTCATCTCAGTTACTACGAAGCCGATGCCTGCGCACGCTGGGCCGGTGCCCGCCTGCCCACCGAATTCGAATGGGAAGCGGCCGCCGCCGCGCAGCCGGTCGAAGGCCACTTCGCCGATGACGACCATCTGCACCCGATGGCAGGGCAGGGCGACGGACTGCGCCAGTTGTTCGGCGACGTGTGGGAATGGACCAGCAGCGCCTATGGCGCCTATCCCGGCTTCCGTCCCTTCGCCGGCAACCTCGGCGAATACAACGGCAAATTCATGTGTGGCCAGTGGGTCCTGCGCGGTGGCAGCTGCGCCACGCCGCGCGGCCATGTACGGGCCAGCTACCGCAACTTCTTCATGCCACCGGCGCGTTGGCAGTTCTCAGGCCTGCGCCTGGCAAGGGATCTTTCATGAGTACCGTCCAAGATGCGCTGCAGGCGCTGACCGACCTTACCCCCGGCCGCCAGCAGATCCTTGCCGACGCCGTGGCGGGGTTGTCGCACGCCTCACGGCAGCTGCCTTCCAAGTACTTCTACGACGCACGCGGCTCGCGCTTGTTCGAGCAGATCACCCATACCCGCGAGTACTACCCCACACGCACCGAGCTGGCCCTGCTGGATCGGGTGTTGCCGGAGATCGCGCAGGTGGTGGGGCCGCGCGTGCATGTGGTCGAACTGGGCAGCGGCAGCGGCCGCAAGACCGCGCGCCTGCTGGCTGCCCTGCAGGACCCGGTGGCCTACACACCCATCGAGATCTCGCGCGCGGCGTTGCTGTCCAGCATCGACCACCTGGCCCCGGCGCTGCCGGACGTGGAAATGCTGCCGGTGTGTGCCGACTTCACCCGCCCTGTGCAGGTCCCCGCGCCAGAGCGGCCTGCCGCGCGCCGGCTGCTGTTCTTCCCGGGCTCCACGCTGGGCAACTTCGCCGATGAGGACGCGATCGCGCTGCTGCGCGCGATGCGCCAGACCATGGGCGCGCAGGGCCTGGCCCTGGTCGGTATCGATCTGCACAAGGACCCGGCACTGATCGAGGCCGCCTACAACGATGCCGACGGTGTCACCGCCGCCTTCACCCTGAACCTGCTGGCGCGTCTCAACCGCGAGGTCGGCAGCGATTTCGATCTCGACGGTTTCCGTCACCGGGCCCGTTACAGCACCGCACGCCTGCGCATCGAAACCGATCTGGTCAGCCAGCGCGAGCAGGACGTCCATCTCGACGGCCGCACCTTCCACTTCAGCGCTGGCGAACCGATCCGCGTGGAATACAGCCACAAGTACACCGACGCCAGCTTCGGCCACCTGCTGCAGCAGGCAGGGCTGGAGGTGGCGGCATCCTGGAACGCGGACGATCCCGCCTATGGCCTGCGCCTCCTGCGCCCCTCACCCTAGGCACAGGTAGTACCGGCCGCTGGCCGGCAATCTCGACCAACCTTGTCGCCCCTCCGCGTTACCATGGCTGCAGCACCGGCAACACGGAGGACGCCATGCCCATTCTGACCACGCTCGGCCTGGCCGCCGCGCTTGCCATGCCAGCGGCCGCGCCGCCGGCAGCAGCGGCAACCGCTGATCCCGCGTTTGCCCGCTGCATGGCGGGCCTGCAGGCGACGGCCGCCAGCCAGGGCATTGCCGCTGACCGCTTCAATGCGATCACCGCCGGACTGCAGCCCGACCCTACCGTGCTGCCGCTGCTCGATGCGCAGCCGGAGTTCACCACGCCGATCTGGGACTACCTGGCCGCACTGGTCGATCGCCAGCGCGTGGACGACGGTCGCGCCATGCTGCAGCAGCACCGTGACCTGCTTCAGCGCGTATCGGCGCAGTACGGCGTCGATCCAGTCACCATCGTCGCCGTATGGGGTGTAGAGAGCGACTACGGCCGCGTGTTCGGCAAACGCCCGCTGCTGCAGTCGCTGGCCACGCTCTCCTGTGCCGGCCGCCGGCAACCCTTCTTCCGCGGCGAACTGCTGGCGCTGATCAAGCTCATCGACCAGGGCGACCTGCAGGCGCAGGGCCTGACCGGTTCCTGGGCCGGTGCCTTCGGCCACACCCAGTTCATGCCCAGCACCTACGCACGCATTGCCGTTGATGGTGATGGCGATGGCCGCCGCGATCTGGTCGGCAGCATTCCCGATGCATTGGCTTCCACCGCCAACTATCTGAAGCGTGCCGGCTGGCGAACCGGCGAACCTTGGGGCATGGAAGTCCGTGTCCCCGCTGGTTTCAACGCCAGCCAGGCGGGCCGCACCCAGCGCCGGTCACTGGCCGACTGGCGCGCACTGGGCGTGACCGGCCTGGACGGCAGCGCGCTGGCACCGTCCGGCCTGCCCGCCGATGCCCGCGCCGCGCTGCTGCTGCCGTCCGGGGCAAAAGGCCCGGCGCTGCTGGTGTTCCGCAATTACGACGCGATCTACAGTTACAACGCGGCCGAGAGCTATGCGCTGGCCATCGCCACCTTGGCCGACCGCCTGCGTGGCAGCAACGGCCTGGTCACCGCCTGGCCAACCGATGATCCTGGCCTTGGCCGCGACGAGCGCCGCCAGCTGCAGACCCTGCTGCTCGCGCGCGGCCATGACATCGGCGCCGCCGATGGCATGATCGGTACCGCCAGTCGTCGTGCCATCCAAGTCGAGCAGCGTCGGCTCGGGTGGGCCGACGCCGACGGTCGCGCCGGCCAGCGCATCCTGCGCGCGCTGCAGGCACAACCGCAGGCACAGGCGCCAGCCGCGCCGACCCGCTTCAGCCTTCCCAACAACTACAGTGCCGTGCAGTCGCCGGCCATCCGGAGTCGATCCAGCGTGCAACAGATCCAAGGTGTCAGCAGTGGCCAGTTCCAAGGACTCGACGCCTGGCTGGTGGAAACTCCCCAGGCCACCGCCGCGATCAGCGTGTTCGGCGGCCAACTCCTCTCGTTCGTGCCCAAGGGCCAGCCCGATGTGATGTGGCTCTCGCCCAAGCGTGCCGCGCTGCCCACGCCGATCCGTGGCGGCAGCCCGGTGTGCTGGCCCTACTTCGGCCGCCAGGGGCAGGGCGACGACGTGCCCGCCCACGGTTTCGTGCGCACCTTGCCCTGGGAACTGCAGCAGGCGCGCCGGCTCGACGATGGCAGCATCGAGCTGACCCTGGCCCCGCCGGCGTTGGACAACCTCGGCCTGCGCCTGACCATGACCGTCCGTGTCGGCCGTGAACTGCGCCAGCAGCTGGTCACCGAGAACACCGGCAAGGCTCCGGCCACCATCACCCAGGCGCTGCACAACTACTTCCGTGTCGGTGACGCCAGCAAGGTCGATGTCGACGGCGTCGACGGCCTGGACTACCTCGACAAGTTCGAGAACTACGCCCAGCCGCGCCGCCAGCAGGGCCCCTGGTCGCTGCGCGATCCGCGTGACCCGGGCCGCAGCGACCGCATCTACACCCAGGCCGGCGGGCACTATGTGCTGCGCGACCCGGTGCTCAAGCGCCGCATCGACCTCCGCACCGAAGGCAGCCGCTCGCTGGTGGCATGGAATCCTGGCGCCGAAGGTGCCGCCAGGATGGCCGATGTCGGTGACGGCTGGCGCGACTATGTCTGCCTGGAAGCGGCCAACGCCGGCCCCGATGTGGTCACCGTGGCACCCGGCGGGCGTCACACGCTGGTGCAGACGCTGTCCAGCGCATCTCTGTAACCCGCAGAACGCCTACACAGGACGATCTTCAATGCAGGAAGCACAGTGGTACTACGCTCGAAATGGCAGGAGTGAAGGTCCAGTGGACCTGGCCGGCCTGCAGAAGCTGCAGCAGGACGGTGTCATCGCCGGTCACACCCTGATCTGGTGCGAGGGCATGGCTGGCTGGCAGCCATTGCAGGCGCTGCAGTCGACTGCAACGCCAGCGCCGGACGCAAACGGTATCGCAGATGGCTGGGCAGCACCGCCTGTCGGTGAGGCTGCCGTTGCCAGAGCGGCCAGCGATGATCCCTACCGCGCACCGGCTGCGCCCGCCACGCCCGATGCCGTTCCACTGGGTGCCGGACTGACTGGCCGGATGGCTCTGTATGCGGCCGTTGTCGGCGGCAACTTCCCGATCTACCGCAAGCGCTGGCGCCTGGATCAGGGCACCGCGAACGCGGCAGGCACCTGGCACTGGCCGGGTTTCCTGTTTGGCGTGATCTGGATGATGTACCGGAAGATGTATCGCATGGCCGCCATCTGGATAGGTGTACTGCTGGCTTCCAGCGTGATCGAGGCGTTACTCGATGTGCCTGAAGCCCTGTCATTGGTGATCAACCTGGGTATGAGCATCGCCGTGGGGGTCCTCGCCAACAGCTGGTACCTGCAGCACTGCCAGCGGGAGATCGCGCGCGCCGAGGCACTCAACCGCGACGATGAAGCTGCGGTGCGCAGTACGCTGGCGGCACGTGGCGACACCAGCGTGATCGGCGCGGTGATCGCCATTGCCGTTTCCGTAGGCCTGGGGATCCTCGGCGCCGTGTTGACCGGCTGATCCCTTCAGCCAGCCCGCCGCGGCCGCAGCACCCACAGGCAGAGCGTTCCGGCGACCAGGCCCCAGAACGCAGAACCGACACCGGCCAGCGTCATGCCCGAGGCGGTCACCAGGAAAGTGACCAGCGCGGCCTCGCGGTCGCGCTCCACTGCCAATGCGCTGGCCAGGCTGTTGCCGATGGTGCCGAACAGGGCGATGCCGGCCACACAGGCCACCAGTTCCTTGGGAAAGGCAGCGAACAGGGCCGCTACGGTGGCCCCGAACAGGCCGATGACGATATAGAAGGCGCCGGCCGCCATCGCCGCCGTGTAGCGCCGTGCCGGGTCTTCGTGGGCATCACGGCCCATGCAGATCGCCGCGGTGATGGCGGCCAGGTTCAATGCGTAGGCACCGAAGGGTGCCAGCAGCGTGTTGACCACGCCGATCCAGCCGATCACCGGTGACACCGGCGCGTCGTAGCCAGAGGCGCGCATCACCGCCACACCGGGAATGTTCTGCGACGCCATGGTGACCACGAACAGGGGCAGGGCGATGCCGACCATCGCCGTCCACGACAGCGAGGGAGTGACCCATTGCGGTACCGCCAGTTGCAGGTGCACCTGTTGTGCATGCAGCAGACCCTGGCTCGCAGCGATGGCGATGCCGACCAGCAGGGTGGCGATCACCGCATAGCGGGGGAACAGGCGGCGGCCCAGCAGCCACGTAGCGAACATGGCCAATGCCAGCACGCGCTGGGTGTTCATCGCCACGAACACGTCCAGCCCGAAGCGCAGCAGTACACCGGCCAGCATGCCGGCGGCCAGGGCCATGGGCACGCGTTTCATCAGCCGGGCGAACACTCCCGAGAAGCCGGCGAGCATGCCCAGCACTGCCGCAAGCAGGAACGCACCGGTGGCCTCGGACAGAGAGGCGCCACCCGCACCGACGACCAGCATCGCCGCCCCAGGCGTCGACCATGCGGTGACCACCGGCACCCGGTAGCGCAGTGACAGGCCGATGCAGGTCACGCCCATGCCCAGCCCCAGCGCCCACATCCACGAGGCGATGTGGGCCTGGTCGGCACCCACGGCCTGCGCGGCCTGGAACACGATCACCGCCGAGCTGGCGAAGCCGACCAGCACGGTGATGAAGCCGGCGACGATCGCCGGCATCGAAAGATCGCGCCACCATCCCTGTCGTACCGTCGTGTCCATCGTCTTCCTTCCTGTATGCATCCGACTATAGATAGCGCCTGCGGCGTTGACCGCGCAACGCGCGGGCAACGCCGCCGTGATCGTTGCACGCCCGTTGTGCATGCAGCAGCCGATGCGTTGTCATGCTCCTGAAAAAAATGTGTTGACGAATTCTGCAGGATCTCTAGAATTCGCTCCCTTGCTGCAGCGCGGCGACTTCTTCGGAAGCCGGTAACGCCAACAGCAACGCCACCACCGCCGGACGAGATCATCGAACGAAGGTGTTGACGGACTCGAAAAGTCCGGCATAATAGGCGGCTCGCAACGACGAAAGGCCTTCGGGTCCAACGACGAAGCAGCATCGGCAACAACGTCCACTTCGGTGAGACGGCCTTGAAAAAAGGGGTTG
>Ga0213822_1001485_pt1 | contig 13136 bp, 13 predicted proteins | sample MC6MC0908MG_FD_179872 | JGI IMG/M metagenome (GOLD analysis project Ga0213822, IMG submission 179872) | Enriched soil aggregate microbial communities from Iowa State University, Ames, United States - MC6-MC0908-MG | ecosystem: Environmental > Terrestrial > Soil > Unclassified | place: USA: Iowa...
GGTGATGAAAATGCTATAGCGCCATGAACTGGCAAAATAGTGAGTATCTGAAAGGGGGCAGTGCGGGGGATTCTCGAGATAGACCGGCGTAAATGGAGGCGGCCCCACCAGCCACACCCCGGCACTCAATGTCCCCGCCTTGGCTGCTTCCTTCCGGATCTGACCAGGTGGCATGCAAGCATGTTCGGGAACCAATGCAGGCCTTATGGGGCAAGGGTTTCAGGCTGATGGGGTAGCAGACTCTCTACCTGTGCAGACACTCAGCACGGTCGCTCAAGACTCAGGGTGTGACCAGAATTGTTCCACTCAATTGGTCCACTTTACTGGTCCACTCTGGTGTTCATTCATGGCCTACATCGTCCGCCGCCAGTCCGTTTACTACCTGAACCTTAGACTGCCAAAGCACCTGTTTCCGAACCGGCACACCCTCCGCATATCCCTACGAGTGCGAGAACGGCAAGCAGCTTTGTACCTCGCCACCTCCTTAGCTCAGCAGGTGAGCAGCCACCTGAACGAGCACCCCCTGACACCTCCGGAAACGCTGCGTATGCTTTGCGTGCAATGGTGCACGTCGTCACCTAGGCCAACCCCTCGCGCTGCACCACAGCAAACTATGGGACCCACAGTGAAGCCAACAAGTGGCGGCCCTACCCTGGCAACCCTTTCCAGGCACTATATAGAGGAAGGCAAACGCGGTGGCACATGGCGGCAAGGCAGTATCGACGATGTGGAACGTGCACTAGCCGACCTTTTCGAGCTGATGGGTGACATGCCTGCGATAGCCTTTGATGCTCAACAAGCCCGCCTACTGAAAGAACGACTCAGCCGCTGCCCCCAATACTTCGGGTTACGGCCAGAGTTCAAGGGCAAGACCTTGAAGCAGGTGGTCGAGACAGGCAGCACCTACAAGACCATCACTGCCGTCACGATCAATAACCGCTTACGTAAGCTCACTGCGTTCATGAACTGGTGCAAAGCGAACGGGTACGTCACTGACAATCCTTTGGCTGGCATGAAGGTGATGACGGGCTCGGCAAAAGAAGCACGACTCTCATTCGACCGCAGCGACTTGGCAACACTCCTGAGTCATGAGGCGCTGCGGAAGGAAGCACGCAAGCACCCGTGGCGCTACTGGTTGCCTTTAATGGGTAGAGCTACAGGGGCACGACTGGAAGAGCTATGCCAGTTGCGGATTGATGACTTCACTGAGCAACAAGGTATTCAGTGCATTCGCATTGATGACAGCCGTGAAGGGCAGAACCTGAAGAACACTAGTAGTCGTCGCATCCTACCCATACACCCTGCCTTGTTGGAGCTGGGCCTGCTTCAGCACGTCGAGTCAGTCAAGGCTTCAGGTGCTGATCGCGTGTTCCCGGAGCTGGATGCAGTACGAGGGAAGCTGGGCCACGCTCCGTCGAAGTGGTTCGGTCGCTACAAGACAAAGCTGGGCATCACTGATTCACGAAAGACCTTTCACAGCTTCCGCCATACCCTCATAGATGACCTGCGTGACGCAGGGGTTCAGGACTCGCTCATAAAGCGGATCGCTGGACATGAGGATGGAGCGGTCACCTTCAGCATCTACGGCAGCCGTAGCCCTCTGATGGCGATGGCTGAGGCTCTTAAGATCATCGATCTACCAACCTAGGACCGATCCATTTGCCACGGTGGCTCTCTGGCCCGCATCGGTTGTATATACATCTACCCATTTACTCATTTGGGTAAGTACTCAAGTGAGTAAACACTCACTGAGGTACGTAGGTATGTGCGTGCTCAAGGGCGCAGGTACGCAGGTGCATGGGTACGTGGGTGCGTGGGTACGTGGGTACGTGGGTACGTGCTGACGCAAGTAAGTAAGTAAGTAAGTAAGCAAGTAAGTAAGTAAGTAAGTAAGTAAGTAAGTAAGTAAGTAAGCCAACAACTAAACTTTCACCCAACTTTCGCAACCAAAAAAATCTCCTAAACCAGTTGACAAACAATTCTGAAAACATAAAACTTTTAGCCACGACCAACCGCAAATCATAAAAGACAGAAAACCTTTTACAAAAGAACACAAGAGAAGGCACTGTAAAAAACGATACCACCCCAAGTCTTTAAATTTTTCACGCTGTACAAGTAATACTAAACCAACGATAACTGACCTCAGTCATATCGACGGACCTACTCACCTTGAATTTATTGCCATATCTAACAATATGAATATCACCATTGAAAATACGAGTAAATCCTGCAACAACTGCGACCCACTAGAGCTGTTAGCAATTCTCAATGCTTTCCGCTCTCCTTACTGCGGAATCGCCTCAGAGGCAGAACCTTACAAATCACCTCAATCGTATTTCCTTATGACGACTGAAATGGAAATCACCGGTTTCACTTATGAACCATCCATTAAAGAAGGACAGCACTGCGTAGCTGCAAGCGATACTGAATGCGACTTCATTGTGCAATTCCAGATCAACTGGCCTGGATCTAACCCTAGCTATCAGCAGCTTGAGACTTTTCGCGCCTACCATAAAGCTCGGCAAGCACTATTCGACATAAAACAAGACTACCCGAAAAAGAAGCATCGTGAACACAAGTCTAAAATCGAGATACTGAGAAACCTGCCTTAAGCCATAATTGCCGTCAGGACTTCTAGCTGAACTCTCGCTAGAAGCCCTGCCGGCTATGCGGCTCACTACAACGTGCTACGGCGCCTTACCCGACTGTCTAGAAATGCGTTCAATTCAAGCTTTAATCGCACCGCCAGGAGCGGGCAAAACTACCTGGCTGATTAATCATATTAACGACAACCAAGATCAACGGTCGATAATTGCATTTCCAACAAAGTATCTTTCCGCAGAAGTTCAATCCCGCCTAGCCAACTTAAAGTTGTCGTTCAATGCAATCAATAGTGACACCGTTGATGGCTCAGTAATCCGGTGCCTAGAGGAAGCCTTACTCAGTCACAATGACCAGATCATAATTTGTACACATGAGTCTCTTCGACTCATTAAGGCAGAAACCTTACAGGACTGGCATCTTTACATAGATGAAATACCAACGACCTGGGACTGCGACACACTTAGCTTTAATGATCTATCCTACCGAACAGCGCTAGAGCAGTTTGTTGAGCCTGATGGCGAGAGCAGAAATAGACTTAAGGCAAAGGCAAACTGCAAGCAGTTGATGGAAACCTTGGCCAACCAGGCCGACTCAGCACTGTCCGGCGAGGCTCGCCGATTATTAAAAGCACTTTTGGACGAAAGATACATTATTGAAGTTGACGAACTTGATATCAACCAAGTAAGAACTGTAAGGGTAGTAGGAATCAAGCAGTACATCCCTGTCTTTGAGGCTGCGAAGACAACTGTAGTCATGGGTGCGGAGATTGAAAGATCGCTTTTGGGGGTAAGTTTGAAAGGAGCAGGATGGACCGTCACCCCGATTGACGCCAACCTTGGGTTTAAAGGATATGGTAACAAGGTCACCATTCATCCTTTCCTAGCAGCAAACGAGACTTATTCAAAGAGCAAGGCTTTGCTTAAGAGCGGCAAAATAAAAGCTAGTTATAAGGAAGGATGTCTTTTAGACGAGTGGCTTCAGCATGACGTGTTCAGAATCATCGGCAGCAAGAAGGCAATCCTTGTCGCACACTCGTGGTGCAACCCTAAGCTCCCCATTACAGAGGATGGGCAATCCAACATTGCCCGAACCAATATTGACAGTAGAGGCTTAAATGAATATGACGACTATAGAATCGCCATATGCCTTCAGCATGGCAACCTAACTCCTTTCGAAAACGACCGAAGCACGCCAACACTTGCAAAACTGCTATCCACCAAACACGAAATCAATGCCAGTGACATAAAGGATGCGATCAAATATGAGCGATTTTATGAGTCCACTCTTCAGTCCGTTTGCAGGACTGCTTTACGTTCTCAAGCCGACCAAGGCGACATCACACTGTTTGTCCAAGATCAAGACATTGCTACATTCCTATCGAGCAAAATCGGCAACTGCAAGATAGACGAGTCTTACTCTATAGCAGCTGTTAGAGCAGACTCAGCAGCTACAGTGAACAGGCATAGACTAATGCATAAAGCTATCACACTAAGCGACCAAGGCCATGACCCGCACTTCATTGCAGCACAGATCAATAGAAATGTAAGAACAGTAAGGAACTGGTTGAAGTCTTACCGCCAACTAAGATCCATTCAAGAAAGATAGAATGGAAATTTTTCCTTAAAGATCCTCTAAGAGTTTTTTTCCATTCAACCCACCCACATAGACAATAACATGCACTCCAAAGGCAGAATTGGTGCAAGGACAAATAAAATCGCACTCATATAGGAAAGGCTAGAGCGGAGACTTTAGACTGTTAACTCACCATAGTGGCGTAGTCGCCACAGCAGGACCACCTACGCCCTGAGGCAAGGATGACGACCTATGCAATATAGAAGAGAGGGGGCGAGAAACCCCTCTTCCTCTTGAAATTTCTTTAACCTTAGCGGGAACTCTATTACTATGTGACGAACGTCACCCGTATTTATGCAAGGTTTAGATCAAAAAGATCAGGGGCTTTCTGCCTCTCCCTGCTACAACTATGCCGTGAGGCAGGATACCACTCCATCAGTAGGAGAGAGAGGGGCTGGACTGCCCCCCGCTCTTGATCTTGCTATACAGAGCTACGCTGTGGCATCAGCCGCAGGTTCCCACACTAAGTGGTATTTCCCTTACCACCTTAGGCCGATAGGCGCATCATCAACTCTACAGAGCGGGACGGAGGTGTTCAGCACCACCCCGCCTTTAGCTCAGTATGAATACTATGAACTAAACCTGCAGTAGATGATAGCGTGACGATGCGTCACGAGTTAACCTTCGAGAGAATACCAAGATTCTCATGGGGCTTTGCCTTCTTTCCCCACTATATAGGTATGGCAGCCAGGCAGAGCATTAGCTTTGGGCATCCCTTCCCATTCAGTGGAGCTACTCGAAACTCAAAGGCCCTTCAATCCGCTTACACGTATCAGGCAAGAGAGGATGGAAGAACGCAATAAGAGTTTCAAAGCCTGAATCGACGAAGGCAGAGTGAACAACGCAATTCAGAAAACCTTCTTGCAACGCTTGCTGGTCTACTGAATGCACCCACCCTTTTTTGATTACACATGACATGGCGCACTCAAGTCGGTCACGTCTGATAGTGAAGTAGTGAGGCAGCAAATCCGTATCGATCCTCACCATACGGTTTCGCTCCATTTTCATCAGCAGAATTAGCATTAACCCAACGCAGTCTTCCCCCAGCGGTACGTACGCAGCCAATGCTTCAACTGCGTATGCTGGAACCTTCACCAGTTCATCCTGACAATTCATCGATCACATCCCCTCGACTACTGGAGATAGGCTAGTTTCATCAGGCTTTTCTGTACGAACAAGGTCAACACCGACCACACAAGCAAGGACTCCCCCCGGCTCGCTGCTGGTGGCTACCGAGCCGATCAAGCCAGCGCCCTCAAGGTCAGTAATGGCCTTCGCCACCTGATTCAGAGAAATGCTGCACTGCTGTGCCACCGCTTCGTGAGTGGTCTGTACAGCACCATTGCCGCCGACACCGGAAATTAGGCTCAGCATGACTGAGACAGCCTCACGGTTTATCCGGTTCAGATCACCCAGCGTCCCGAACAGGTCTCGGGTGATGTACAGATTACGCTCTTCGTTATCGGTGGTGCGAATGGTGGAAACGCGCTGTTCAGTCATCAGTAATTCCTTCAGTTCAGTTAGAAGTAGGTTTGGTTTAGGGCCTTACGTCTTACGGTCTTCCTGAGGTCTTACTGACTTACCTGCTCACGTTGCATGAGCTACAGACGGGCTTGGCCTCTGCCAAACCACCGCCCGTGATTTCGTTCCATTCGGCGCAGCCAGGCAGTGTAGCTCTACCCCACCACACCTTCCTCCTAGAGCCTCAACAGCCACCAGATGCGAATGTCACGATTAGTGTGTGTCCGATTAGAGCACATCTGTTGACCATGATGGAATGCCTGCACCACCTCCCTCCCCAGCGCTTCAGCACCAGTTCGGTTCCCGAGTAAGGGCGCTGCGTATTGCCACAGGCATGAGCCAGGAGGCTTTTGCTGATCGCTGCGGGTTCGCAAGGACGTACATGTCTCGCATCGAGACGGGCGGAGCGAACCCTTCGATCAACGCTATCAAGGTCCTGGCCGACGCCCTAGGCGTGAGCATCGCCATACTGTTCGAAGGGATGTGAGCCCTGAATGAACGTGCTTGCTGATCTTGGGGATAGAATTCGGAAGAACGGTCGGAGCTCACTGATGGCTGTACGTGAACGGCAGGCACAGAAGTATTGACGAGGGAGAGCTGACACTAGTCGCCAATGTGAAACGCACCTGAAACTGCTTAAGCAGACATGCACATCAGGCACCCACAGCTTTCAAGCTAGCTGCTGCATTAAGATGTAACACGTCAGCCCTCGCTATCGACCTGGCAGCCCTCGCAAACAAACCTCCGCCAATCTATATCATCTGAGGTCTGATCAACTCTTTTGTCCTTCCAGCCAACACTCATATTTGCTATCTCATGGTAAGCCCAGATTACTTCCCTCCGAAAAAGCCCTATGCGCAGCTTTGACCACACCGACCTTGACTCCTACCCGCCGCATCATTATCAATAACGACAGCATTGAACATGCCTCCACAGCGGTGTAGGCTGCACGCACTGGAGAAAAACAAGCCGCCAACATAGGGATAGCGAGAATGATCAAGTGCTTCCTGTCACACAGCTCCGCTGACAAGCCTCACTACATTAGGGAAGTAGCAAAAAGATTACGCAAGGAGACAAAGATATACGACGAGGAAACCTTCGAAAAAGGAATGAGCCCCTTAGAAGAAATTCTCAATGGGCTAGATGAGACCTCGCTTTTTGTTTTCTTCATTTCAGACGCAGCACTAAAAACAGACTGGGTAAAGCTAGAAGTTACGCAAGCCAAGATTTTATTGGATGAATCAAAAATTACTCGCTTCTATCCAATAATTATTGAGGAAGGTATCACATATAAGGATGAACGCATTCCTGACTGGATGCGTGAAAGCCTAAACATACAACCCATATTAAATCCTGCCATTGCAGCTCGCAAGATAAATACAAGACTGACTGAGATTTCTTGGAATCACCACCCTCGACTAAAAGAGCGCCAACAAATCTTTGTAGGCCGAAATGATCACATACAGCGCATCGAAGAACGCTTGGACGATTTTTCCTCCAATCCTCCTATTGCACTTATCGCGTCTGGCCTACCAGCAATCGGCAGAAAAAGCCTGCTTCACAATGCTTTAAAGAAATCGAATTTAGTACGTGAGGCGTACGACCTTCCAATAATTTCCTTGACCCCAGTTGACAGCATTGAAGACTTCATACTCAAAATCAATGATTTAGGATTTTATCGCGGATCAAATCTAATTCAACGCCTAAATGGAGAGTTCGATGAGAAAGTTAAGATCGCCATCGAAATAGCACGACAAATTGTTGCTGAGGACGAGCGAATTTTAATCGAGGATAGGGGATCTCTCGTACCAGGCTCTGGGGAAGTAGTTGACTGGTTCAGAGAAGTAGTCGCATCGATAGCCGAATCTCAGCATCTTACATTTGCTATAGCCACGCAATTCAGGCCAGCACGAAATCTTAACCGAACCGATCAAAACTTTTTCGCCGTCGAACTTCATGAGCTCACCTCACCTGAAAGAAACGGACTATTATCTCGCTATGCAAAATTCGAGAAGCTAGAACTTGCCAGAAACGACCTGAGCTTCTTTTCTGATCTGCTCACAGGCTACCCAGAGCAGGTTTTCTTTGCCGTTAATCAAATTCGAGATTTCGGCCTATATCAAGCTAAACGAGACTCGCATTTAGTTCAGCAATACGGATCTGACAAGGCCCGAGTTGTGATGGAGCAATTTTCCGGCGAAGATAAAATTCAGAACTTTATCTATTTACTTTGCAAATTTGAATTTCTAAGCTACGAAGTACTATTCGACATAGTAGATGAACAAGAGTACTTTCCAATCCTCTTAAGATTGCTAAGCTCATCAGTATGCGAGCAAATAGGCAGCACATCAGAATACATTCGAGTCAACGAAGTAATTAGAGACTACATTAGCAGAAGCCGATTTGGCACTTTAACTGGCTTCGAAGAGCAGATACAAACCCATATAAAGTCCTTCATCGATCGGTACAACGACGACAACGCCGACATATCTGATTATTTATTTTCCGCCCAAGAATCCTTGAGAAAAGGAAACGGCATTCCCAACGAACTCATCATTCCATCCGCCTTCATAAAAACAATTAAAAAACTATATGATGAAGACAGAAACTACATTGACGCTGTAGCACTATCTAATCGGGTTCTCCAGCGTGAAAGATACCTGCACAACACAACTGTAAACCATATTCGATACATTAAGTGCCAGTGCTTAGCGAGACTTCGAGACGGAAGCTTCTTCGCCGAAGTTAGAAACATTCCAGAACCAGACAAATCTTTCCTACACGGCTTCTTCTATCGTCTTTCAGGAGAATTCGTGAAAGCAGAGCAAAGCTTGAAGGATGTTTTAAGAAGAAAGCAAAACGACCCAAGAGCAAAAGGCGAACTCGTTTTAGTATACATGCAGAGCGATGATTACGAGTCTGCCTTTGAGCTAGCAAGAGAGCAATACAACAATAGACCTAGCAATTTAATCAACGCAAACAATTATTTCGCATGCTTGATTTTCCGCGACCCAAGCACAGAAAACAAAGCCCAACTAGTATCTATTATTGACCGCTTAAAGAAAGACCCATCTGACCGCGCCCAGGAGATACTTAGTTCAGCGGAAGCTCGACTACTCGCTTACTATGACAGTGACGAGCACAGAAGCCTGAACCGCATTGAAGAGGCCATCCAACTCTTCCCAAATATTGACTACCCCAAGTTAACAAAGGCTGAAATTGCAATTCATTTTCGAAATAAACAAAAGCTTCGAGAAGCGATTAGCCTTCTCGAATCCTCAGTTGGAAAGAACGCTCAGTCATACCGTACATTCATCAGATTTAAGGCAATGCAACTAGCGCTAGATGGGAAGTTGGAGCAAGCCAAAACTTTGGCTGCACGCGAACTCAAAGGATCAATTGGCAGTTCTTTACAACGCTTGAACGACCGCCTTGACTTTCTATCAGGACGCTTACATTCGTAACCAAATCAAGAGCTAGCACAACAATAGATCAGCATTAAGACTATAGCCAAATAGGCGCCCAGTTCAACATATTGAGCCAGGCGCCTTTATTCCTCGACCCCTGCGAAGTAATACTTAACTTATTCATCTTCACTATGAAGGGGCACTCACCTCAACCCCTTGCCCCAACAGAACCTTGAAAAACGTGGCATTGCGTTACAACAGGTTAAGCAGAATGCTCTCCCTTTGACCATTACGTAACGAGCCTCGTAACTATCTACGTCAGGGCTCAACTTTCTCCACACTCCGAGAGACTCACTGACAGAAGCCACCATCAATATCAAAGGAAAATATACCTTTACAACTGTTGATCGTTCGTTCAAACAGTTGTAAATTCTCTTACATCACCCTCTCTTCGAGCTAACCATCATGGAAGTTGTCGCTTACTACCGAGTATCTACCAAGGGACAAGGTGAATCCGGTCTCGGTCTAGAGGCCCAGCGTGAGTACGTCAGGCTCGCGGCTGAGCAGCAAGGGTGGGATGTAGTGGCAGAATTTGAAGACGTGGGCGTGTCAGGCGGTATACACCCGCTAGAACGTCCAGCAGGGGCTAAGGCGTTTGCAGATGGTCGCCCTGTAGTGGTGGCTAAACTCGACAGGCTGAGCCGTGACGTTGAGCACATAGCTGGCTTGATGAAGCGCCATAAATTCCGTGTGGCTACCATGCCTACCGCCGACACGTTCCAGCTCCATATCTATGCGGTACTAGCTGAGCAAGAACGCACCTTCATCAGCGAACGAACCAAGGCTGCATTGAAGTCCCTGGAGGCACGCGCCGCTAGTGGTGATGTAGAGGCGACTCAGAAGATCAGCAACCGCTCTAAGGCACTCGCCAAGGGTCGCAGCAAGCTGAACAGGACCAAGGGGCACGCTACCCAGCGGCAGCAAGCAGATGAACGTGCAGCGCTTATCAAGGACGCCATTGAGCTCTGCATCTTCAAGGGAGCTGGAAGCCTACAGGCCGTGGCTGACTGCTTGATCTCCCGCAACCTTCTCACTGCTCGCGGTGGCCAGTGGTCCCCTACTGCCGTGATGCGTGTGATGCAGCGCCTGGGCCTATCACTCCCAGCAAAGTGATGAAGCAAGCGTTTGGTGTACTCTTGCACATCACGCCCAGGATCACATAGGACGTCCTCCATGAAAGACAAGACCGCAATCACTGCTGATGCTCTTGAACTGCTGCTGATGAACCAGACAGCGCTACGGGCAGCCATCGAGGAAGTCAGTACGTGGATACGTCAGCGTGGGTCGGTCAACATCCACGACAACGCGATGGTCGCCCTTCAGGCACTAGATACGAACGCTGATGCCATCGCCTCAGCGATAGAGCAGCTCCGAAAATAACTCAGCCAACAGATATTTTAGATTTCTGCCAGCCAGCCCACTCCCGGCATGGAAAAGGCACTTAACACCGCCCCTCAGATTCTCTGTATCTCAAGATAGAGTAGTAAAATCTCAAAAAGGAAGTCCTGAATGCCGGAAGCTCTCTACAAGTACATGCCCTACAGCACTGCGGAAATAGTACTTACAAATCAGACGCTCAGGTGGACTACCCCTGCAACGCTAAACGACCCATATGATATTCAGTTTGATCTTCAGATAGACCTAGACCGCGACAAAGCTCTCGAACTAACTCTCGACAAACTTTGGAGAATCATTAACGAACAACTTCAATGCAATATCGACAACCCAATAGCTAAGTTGATTCCGCACCTCCAAGCAATGTACCGACATCAGCCACGGGATATTTTCACCCAGCAAATGGGTAAGGGTATCCGAGAGTCACTAGCTGCTCTAGATGAGAAGATAATAAAAACGCGCGAAGAAACCAGAGAACTGCTGTCAACCATCAAGATTCTCTGTCTAACAGACTCACCAACTAACCAGCTAATGTGGGCATATTACGCAGACAGCAACAGAGGCGCCGTACTCCGCTTCCAAGATGAACCTGGAGCAGACAGTCCCTACCGAATGGCGAAGCCTATGAATTACAGCCCCAATCTTCCGGCGCTATTTGATGAAGAAGGATTCTCTAGCCTAGTATCCGGGCTTAGCCGACTTGACACCTTAGAGATCTTCGAGCATTTGATATACACCAAATCAAACGCCTGGAGCCATGAGAGAGAATGGCGGATATGTTCCGGTGATGGCCGCAACCGACAGGCGCCTCACGAGGATCTCAGATTCGGAGCGCGCGAACTAACAGGAGCTATATTTGGATGCCGAATGCCGACTGCACAGCGGCAAACTCTCATCAATATTATTGAGAAATCGTATCCACACGCTGAAATTCTGCAAGCCACTCCAGCCGGTCATAGCTATAGCATTGAGTTATCTCGTTTGGAGAAATGATGGCGAAGGCACCGCCCTACAACTAATAGATCGGTGCCCGCCAACAGCTAAAGCTTACTCGTAGAGCGAAATAGCACTCTTTAACTGCTCCGCAAATCCGTAGATATCATCCACAGATGCAATTGGATGGCGCGTTTCGCTCTTCTCAGCGTCGAAAATACCTATGTACTTCTGGCTGCGATTGAAGTGCAACCGGCAAATCGGTTTACGGTTGTTATCGTCCAGCAGAATTCCAAAGTAACTTTGAGTATCGCGGTGAACAATCCGCTTTGCATCCACAACCGCCCGCACAATTGCTTTGACGATATGGAAGCCCTCAAGCTCTTCAAGAGTAGTCTGGATACGGTCGTCGTCGCCGGCTTCCTCGGCAGTCTCAGGCGCCGTTGCTGTTTGAACGGTCATCATCGCATAAGACGGCTCGACCGCACCGCTCATAGCCGATTTCAGCCTGTCGTTAATCTGATCTCCTAGGAACTGGATTGCCGCCTTCCTAGTCAAGGTGGTGAATTGCTCTCTCACCTTCTGGGTAATGATCCCGTCGTAGACCCGAGTAGCGAAGAACTTCACGAACTCGTCACTAGGCTGACTGAACTGCGAAGCCATCTCTTTCTTGATCTGGCCAACGTACTTCAGTTCTCCAGCAGCACTAATGATTGAGTCAACATCAAACGCAGACTTGGTTAGCTTCTGAAGCTCCGGAAGGGCGTGCTCGTCCAGATCGAGAAGATCCAGCTCCAAGAACGGCTTCTCATCCATCTTGTTAGGGGCATCGAGGTCGGTGAAGAACCGGTAGACCTGGCCATTGGTAAGGATGGAGATACGGGCGGTGGTGACGTGGAAATATCGGAAGAGCTGGCTCGCGTGGTTGATATGCAGCGGCTCGCCGATCTTCTTGCACTCGATCAGGATCTGGATCTCGCCGTTCTTCATGATGGCGTAGTCGATCTTTTCGCCCTTCTTCGTCCCCACGTCACAGACGTACTCTGGCGTAACCTCTGAGGGATCGAAAACGTCGTAGCCTAGGACGGAGTTGATGAAGGGCATGACAAAGGCAATCTTGGTCGCCTCTTCTGTCTGGATAGCAGGGCCCTGCTGGCGGATCTTGGCTGATAATGCGTTCAGTCGCTCTACGAATTCCATGTCTCGCTCCTCGCTCAGATGCCACATCCTAGTAGCAGTGCTGCCGTACTGGCAATTACAAATCACAGCGAGTGAAGGGGGAAAAACGCCACATGAGCGGATGACAGGGCGGCGCCAAGATTGGCGTAACCAGAGAGGGATTGGAGAGGCGAGATGACGAAGCTAGAATGCTCAGCACGGTGCACCACTTAGGTGTACTACGGCACTGGTCCACTTCGAGATTTTGAGAGAGAAAAGTCCTTTAAAATTAAGGACTTGCGTAAATGGAGGCGGCCCCACCAGCCACACCCCGGCACTCGATGTTCCCGCTATGGCTGCTCCCTTCCGGGCCTGACCAGGTTAACGGGTAATCAATGCGGGGGGACCGGTGGGGCCACCACTACG
>Ga0213822_1001487_pt1 | contig 13120 bp, 11 predicted proteins | sample MC6MC0908MG_FD_179872 | JGI IMG/M metagenome (GOLD analysis project Ga0213822, IMG submission 179872) | Enriched soil aggregate microbial communities from Iowa State University, Ames, United States - MC6-MC0908-MG | ecosystem: Environmental > Terrestrial > Soil > Unclassified | place: USA: Iowa...
GTGCAACGTTCAATGAAAAAGTCATTTAATGTAAACGGACCCCTTCCAGAATTCCCAAGAGATGAGGTGCGAGGAGCGATTGCTAAAGGAATACAACAAGCAGAGGAGCAAACAAATATGAGTCAGTCACCTGTACAAATGAAAAGAAAAAGCAAACGTAAACCATTATTATATATAGCAAGCACGGCAGCCGCATTTAGTATAATGATAGGTTCTGCAGCCTATGTATCACCAACCTTCGCAAGCACTTTATCGCAGCTACCGATTGTTGGGTCGGTATTTAGTAACTCTGGCTTACTTGGGCTAAAACAAGCTAGCGAACAAGGGTTAACAAGCACGATTGGAGAAAAGCAGACCATTAACGGTATTTCCGTAACTGTAGATGAAGTACTATATGATGAATCAAATATTACGGTAGGCATTACAATTGATTCTGAAAAGGAATTAAGTGGTTATTACTTCGGGGCAGGACCGAACTTTACTATTAATGGTAAAAATCCTAAAGTGAGTTCTGGTGGCTATGGTGAAAAAGTTGTAAGTTCAACGGTCCGTACAGGCATCGCAAGATTTAACGTGAAGGAGGACATGCCGGATTCCTTTGATATGGGCTTAACGTTAGAAGGGAAAGAAGGGGAAAAATGGGAATTTACAGTTCCTGTTAAAAAGATTACGAATACTATTGATTTTCCAGTTCATCATCAGCAACAAGTAGATGGCATTCAACTGGATGTGTCCAAAATTTCATTAAGTCCATCAGGTATAGCTCTTGATTATAAAGCTTCTGAAAAAGGCACAATTGATAATCCACAAGTAGGTGCATCGCATATAGAATTCCATATTACCGATGAGAATGGCAAGGAAATTACATCGCATTCTGGTGGGACAGAAGGTCATTTCGATAATGGCCTATGGAACTTTAGTAGCACAAAATCCTTTGACCCGATTTCAAAAGATGTTCGTAAATTAATTATTACCCCGTATTTAATGCTTCCATCAGGCGGTGGGGGTGTTCAAATTGATAGTGCTGGGGTAGAAACGAAAATTCCTTTCGATAAATCATCTTTAAAAGAAGTGAAGTTCCAACCATTCACAGTAGAAATCCCTTCCCAACAAAAATAATGAAAAAAGCGTCAAATACAATCTTTGTATTTGGCGCTTATTTTATGGTAGCTTTAAGGAAGCATGAGTATTGAAGGAGCGAAGGTATTGAAAATTTATACATATCAGCAACCAGCGGCGATCGAGTCAACAGAAAAGGTAGCAGTATTAAATGAAGCGGGGGAAGTAACCTTTACTGTTCAACGTGTATATTCAAACGCACTGAAAAAAGCATTCGACCGCTCAATGGACTATCGTTATTTTGTACGTTTCGATGTCAGTGATGTCGCTGGTCAGCCTCTTTTCACCTGTAAAAAGGTGTCGCGTCGTGGGCGAGTGCATTTCAAAGGCAAGGATTTCATCACAGGGAAGGACTATATGATTGCTTATGATGGCTGGCAAATTATGATCCCTGATTTAATCATTACAGATGGTGTCCAAAAAATAAATCTGAACAAAGAGATGGAGGACTGGTCCATATTCTCTCTAGACGATCAACCCATTGCGCGCTGGCAGGCCATTTTTCAGGAGACTCATTTTGAAATTACCCTGCAAATCGAAGACAACAGCCCGATACAGCATGAAGCCTTTTTTATTGCGATTGGACAGGCCGTGTTGTTTGTGGGCGCGTAATATGTCGATAAATTTGAAAAGTAGTGCGATAAATTCAAAAAAGTTTTCGATAAACTGAATAATTAGAGCGATAAATCTTTGTAATAAAATTTGGAGCTAATCTAAAGAGCATGTTTTGAAAAAATTAATCAAAACATGCTCTTATTGAATGTGGCAAATCAGGTCATTTCGATTTGAAGCGCCAACAGCTGGTCCAATGCTTCTTTTAATGGTGCTTGTGCCTTTTGGGTTTCTTCTACAAGATTTTCTATGCTCTCAAAAATCCTACACAGTACCATTTCGCATTCATAAATTTCTTTGTCTTTCAGCGCCTCGAATAGCGCCCCGGCAAGCTCAAGGCTGTCGATGATCAGATTTTTGACCAGCGTGCCTTCATCAATCCCTCCCTGCAATATAGAAACAATCACTGGCATAAGCTCTTTCTTTACGCCATGTGCCTCAATAAACGCCTCTGCATAGCCATCCTGCGCTAACTGATGCTCTGTATCTACTAGTTCCATATAACGGCAGACTAGCGGAAAATAATCTTCGCTGTACAAGCCAAGCCCCATTACTGCATATGTGCCCGGCATGACCGATTCCTCGCTCGGCTCTACATCCTCGTACCATGCGTACTCTTCCATAGCTGTATCCGCATATTCTGCAAGCTTCGGGAACAAAGCAGGGTAGCTAAGCGCATTGGCAAAAAACTGATGTAGCTCGGACCTAGCCAATTCCTTCAAAGGAAGGAAGTTCTTTTGGCTACTCTCCAGCTTTAGCTGATAACTTTTGGAAAACCCTTGCTTCAAAAGGTCAATAATATAATCCAACGCTTCTTTATAAGCAAGTTCTTCTTCGGAAAGAATCCGAATTTCTATCGTTTGTGTAATATCGTTATTTCTTCCTTCTATCAGCTCTCCTCGATATGTACGAGCAAATTTTCCGCTACCATTTTTCAAATAATCTGCAGCTTTCTTAGACCCCAATTGTACCGCAAGTTCCATATATTCCTGCGGGATATCGGTCTCTGTAAATCCAATTTGCAATGCCACATAAAGAAAGAAATCCATTTCTCTAGCATCTACGGAAGGATGATCCTCTTTCAAAGTCCAAATCATTCCATAATCATCGGATCTGGTAAAATGCTGCGGTAAAAAGTAATTATTCACCCATTTTTTTAACGCCAAAGTATAACGGCTAATCAAACCATTTTTGAGCTCTTGCTTAGTAGTCAGCTTGTCGGAGAGACGACGAACCAAAGGATCAATTACTTCCACGTCTTGTTTCATCAAATCAGGATTGCCTAAATGATAGGCGAAAAAGAAAACGTCTTTCTCTTCAGGTAACACGGGCGAATCAGGAAGAATCCTCGTCTGAATAAAATGATCCAGCGTCTTTTGGAGTTGGTTCAACTTGGGCTCATTCAACAGTTGTTTGTTAAGCGTTAATTTCGAATTCTCCCACTCAAACTCAAATACAACTTCAAACTTGTAATCAAAGAAACGAGGTCCCAGTTCCTCTGAGCGGAACAGATCATCCACAAGCCCGCACAAAGCAGGAAAGAACTCCTCAGTCAGAAGTTCATCAGTCAACTCCATGATGTAAGTATCCGCTTCCAATTTATACGAGCTGGAGTATGACAACTTGGAGAAATCGATATGAATTTTACCTTTAGCCCAGGTAAACTTGCCTTTTCTCCACGTCACTCGGAGGTAATTGTGAACTCCAACTTGCAAAGTACTTCCATCCTTAATCTCATTAATCCTTTTGCTTTCTTGTGCGTAAATTGTAGTGATTTCCTTCCATACCTTATTCAGAAAAGCTTCCACAGCTTGATTCAAAGGTCTCTCCTCCTAATATCACATTCTAGTTGCTCAGTTAGTTAATATAAGTAAAAGGTGTAGTGTACCTACTCTATAGTTTCAACTTAAATATATTTTACATAATTTTACACTAAAAGCGAACAACTTTTTTACTAATCGGATCCGTTCGTTTAGTTCAAGTTCAAAAATTTATAATCTTCACAGTCAGGTTCGCATAAATCTCCAATAAAAAGAGATCTATAGAGGTTAGATAATTTTAATTAAACCCTTTCTTTGGCGGGCTACTTTCGACTAGTAGACTTGGAAAATTGTCATTTCTATTCAATTATTATTATTTTATTGAAATTTACTGGGTAAATCCTAATTTATGGTGATTAATCAATTTACTGCTATAATAGTATAAATCGATTTTCAAATGGAGGTAGGGTGTATCCAGTGATTAAAAGAATAGTAGTAGCTGTTGCTTTCATGATATTGATTTTCGCAGGGTATAGTTTTTCTATTAATAAAGAGCGATCGATTGAAAGTGAATTTTCAATGAATCTTTTTGAAGAACAAATTAGAAGCATCGATATCGTAAGCACTCAAAATGACGAGGTAAAAATTATTTCTCTAAAGGAAGAAAAAGAGGTTCATGACTATCTTACACTATTATCAGATAGTAGATTTACAAAAAAAGACATAAGCTACAAGGATAATAAGGAAGATATTCAATCTTATGATGTCAGTCTTACAAGCTATAAAAGAGGAACAACTTTTCATTTAACGGTTGATCAGGCTGGAGGATTTCACTTTGTAGCAGGTGGCAAAATGAAAAACAGCGGGAAAAACTATCGTTTAGTAGACCAGCTGCTATTTGAAGCAACTGCTAAGATAATGAAAGAAAATATGACTGAATAGTGCTTTCCATCGAGGAGGGAAGAAAGCGTGAAGAAAAAGCCAATTTATGTGGAGATAGAGATAAATGCACCCATAGAGGAAGCATGGACGTATACGCAAAATCCAAAGCTACACGAGCAATGGGATTTACGTTTTACCTCTATTACATATATGGAGAAAAATTCACCAGAAGAGCCTCAGCGTTTTACTTATGAAACGAAGGTAATGCCAGGCTTAACAGTTAGTGGATGGGGAGAAAGTAAGGGTGAGCATCAGAAGGGAAATGGTAGCAAAACATCGTCATTACACTTTGGCACGCCTCAAAAAATATCACCGATTGCAGAAGGGAAAGGGTACTGGCGGTATATTCCTCATGACAAGGGACTTACATTTTTAACACAGTATGACTACGATGTTCGCTATGGAAAACTAGGAAAGTTATTTGATAGAGTGTTTCGTCCAATAATGGGCTGGGCAACAGCTCTTAGCTTCGATGTCTTAAAAAGATGGCTTGAAAAGGGAGAAAATCCTTCTTCTCAGTATCGTCGCTTTTTTTTAACAATCCTGATCAGTGTCTTATTTTGTTTTGTGTGGTTGTACCATGGATTTGTGCCGAAAGTTATGGTGCAGCATCCTACTGAAGTGATGATGATTGAGGAATTACTTGGTGGGGAGAACAGCCATGTTAGTCAAATTGTAAAATGGATTGGCATTGCAGAGATGATCTTTGCACTTTTTTGGCTGTTACCTCGAGGGAAGCGTTTCTTGTTTGGAGCTCAAATTTTACTATTTCCGCTATTAACATTGGGGGCCATTTTAGCAGATAAAACGATTGCTACTGCTCCGTTCAATCCAGTGACATTTAATCTAGCATTATGGGTATTGTCCATGATTGGCTTTGTTCTTTGTCAAGATATGCCGAGTGCCAAAAGCTGTAAACGAAAGCGGGGGAAGTAACATGACGATTTATCAAACTTTGTTGGGCGAGGATTTTAGACGCCTTCATCCAATGCTTCAGAGGCGTTATACATTACCAGTCGATCAACCTTTTTATGCTACGGGTGTGATGCGCAAAATTGAGTCTGGTGCAAAGTGGCTACGTCCCTTTTATGCGATCGCTACAAAAACGAGATTTTTGTTTCCTGAATCAGGTGAGGATGTTCCGTTTTCAATTTGTAATACTTGTCGAACATTGCCAAGTGGGGAACATGAAGTGTTATGGGAGCGTACCTTCTATTTTTCTAACAAAACAAGACATTTTGATGCGAGGATGACAATTGAACCAGTTCAAAAAATAGTGAAGGACTATCTAGGTTCACCAGCTCTTTTTTATTCAGACTTACATTTTGCGGTGACAAGTGAGGGACGATTAGTTATTCGCTCCGGTGTTCAACGATTTGTAGTCTCGAAATTAGAATGTTCGATACCCAATATTTTGGAGGGACGAGTTGTTGTCGAGGAAGGATTTGATGATAGCAGGAATGTCTTTACGATTCATGTGTCCATTCATAATCCGTTGATTGGGAGGCTGATGATGTATGCTGGCGAATTTACGCAACAATCTAGGTAGCCCCGTAGTACTTTTAGGATTTGTGCTGACGGTCGTTTGTTTTGTCTTTAGTGTTCAACCTAATTATATGTTGTTACTTACAGTTGCTCAGCTGATCTTCGTTCCTGCGATGGTGAAAATGGTCATAGACATAAGCAAAGTCGGCGATTCTATTGTTGTCGTAATGATGCTTGCTGTTACGATGCTCCACTGGTGGTCTGAAGGTTGGGTGGCAATCGCTCTAGCACTGATCTATGTTCTTTATACTGCGTTTATAGCTGTGCAAGGCGTTAAGAGATTTTTACAGCGAGGCTTTACCAATATGGCAGAAATTTCGATTGATGTTGGACTAATCTACCTATTTATTGGGGGACTATGGTTTTTCGCTTATATCGCAAATATTGATACAGGTTTTTCATCATTGATCACGTGGTTAACAGCTATTCATTTTCATTACTCAGCTTGTCTATTAGCGATTTCGATTGGTCTTTTTGGACGTATTCATAAGGGCAGCTGCTACAATGTGGTCGTTGTCATTTTAGTAACAGGTCCGCTTCTTGTTGCACTCGGTATCACGTTTTCTACGATACTAGAAATTATTTCAGTGGTACTTTATATAGTGGCTATTTACTGTTTATTTTTCCTTGCTCTAAAAACGAAACTTCCTCGTCAACAAAGCTTGCTATTACTAATTTCCTACGGTGCTTTATGTATCACGATATTATGGTCGTTTATGTATGCATTTAGTAATCTTGTAGGTAATTCCTATGTAGGGATACCAGAAATGCTAAAATTTCATGGAATTATGAATGGTGTTTTCTTCGGTGGAGTAGGGGTTCTGGCTTGGGCTTTAGCAATACCAGACACTACACACCAACCATTTCATTTTCCAGTTAGCCAAATTCGGGGGAAATTGCAAGACCAAAGTGACCCGCATCCAGGTTTAGTCGATGCGCTTAGTGACTTTGTTGATACGACAAAGCTACCTTACACGATTCCACATTTTTATGAAGAAACCAGTCAGTATCGTTTGCAGGCCTCTGTACATTGGAAAACTTGGTTTAAACCGTTTGCGTTGATTTATCAAGCTATAAGTCGTGTCATGCAACAGCTGAATTTACCCTTTTCTAGTAAGGAAATCGAGATGACAGGTAGGATTGTTAAAGTGGATGAACTGCAAGATGGGCGACTTGCTCCACGTGCTTGGGTTCGTCAAATCGATAAACAAACAGTCTTTGTTGCAATCTATTCTAAGCACACGACAGGGCAAACAACCTATATGAATATTGCGCTACCATTGCCTTTTTCAACAATGATCGGGGTGTTATATTTATACGAGGATCATGGAGAGTTACATTTAACGAGTAATCATGCTGGAGATGCGGGCATTTATTTAGCCATCAATCGTTTTTTATTCAAACTACCTATACATGAACATTTTACGATTACTGCAAAAAACGAAAAAACGCTAACGGCCGTACATAAAATGCGGATTTTTGGTGTACCTTTTTTACAAATCGACTATCGAATTACACGAAAATAGATAATTTTAAAGGAATCAGCTTGGCTTTACGAGAAGGACCTTTTGGACGCAATAAAGGGGTGATTTGATGTGCTTAACTGAAAGCAAGAAATCCTCACTTTGTTTATATGCAAGCAGTGATTCAACTCGCGGATGAACAAAATATGATTCTTTATTACAGACTTATGCCCTATGTTGTGTTTGCGAAGTATGATGAGGAACTAAGTTTGGGATGGATGATCGTTTTTCTAAAGAAGGGAGCAGCTTACTTTTGAGGTTGTTTCTTTTTTTAGAACGAAAGTCTTGTTAAAAGGGTTTGGAGATAGTTCATCTGTTTAGTAAATTTGGTTTTGGAAGATGCTAGAAAATACATAAAAATTAACTACTTATTTCTTTAACTTTGGGAAAAATTCATAAACCATCCAAGGCCGGTTTGAGAATGGTAAATTAATATTGATAGGCAAAATCACATTTAAATTACATTTGGTAAATAAGGAGATTTTGAAATGAATTTTAAGTCAATTAGTAAAAGAATCGTATTTTCCTTCAGTATTGTAGTAGCGATAGTAGTTTTATACATCGGTTATAATTCTTATGCAGTCATGCAAAGTAACAAAGCAACGGAAAAAATTATTGATGAAGAATTGCAATTACTAATTACAGATTTTGAGGAAGCTCAAACGATAGGGCTAAGAATTGCCGCAGCTAGAGGGTACATCCTTTCTGGTGATGAAAAGTACAAGGAGATTTTTGAGAATAACGTAAAGCATGCTGAAGAAAACGAAAAAATACGTTTAGCATTAACAAATTCAGGAGAGTTCAACAAATATGTTGAAATGGCTAAGGAATGGAACAGCTATGTTGAAGAAGAGGTATTTGATGTTTATGATCAAGGCCAGGTTGAACTAGCGAAGAATAATTTAGCTAATGTGAGTGAAGAGGCTACGGAAATACGCGAAGGCTTTGAGAAGTTAGCCGAGCATCGAAAGCAATCGATTAATGCGATGGGCGCAGACATTATTAAAGCAGGAAAGAATAAGCAGCTTACAGGTATGCTTGTCGGTGCTGTGATTGTGATCATTGCAATGATCATTGCATTGTTTAGTGCTCGACTAATTTCAAGACCAATCATCACAGTGACAAAACGTATGCAACAAATTACTGAAGGTGATTTAAGTGAGCCTCCACTTATTGCGAATTCAAAAGATGAGGTAGGGCAACTTACAGAAGCGACTAATACGATGTCGGATATTTTGAATCGTTTATTAAAGCAAATTCAAACAGTATCAACTGACGTAGCTGCGCATAGTGAAGAGCTTATGCAATCTGCCACAGAGGTGAAGACTGGTACGGAACAAATTGTTGATACAGTAAATGAAATTGCGAGTGGTACAGAATTGCAGGCGAGTAACGCATCAGATGTAGCCACAACAATGGCAGAATTCACCCTAAAGATGTCAGATGTCAATAACAGCAGTAAGGATGTTCATCAGTATTCCCAAAACGTCATGGCTTTAACGAAAGAGGGCCAAGGATTAATGGACGCATCCACTGAGCAAATGACATCCATTCATCATATTGTGAAGGATGCTGTTTATAAGGTAGATGAACTAAGTAAACAAACACAGGAAATCTCAAAAATTGTAGCTGTTATACAGGATATTGCTTCGCAAACGAATTTACTAGCGCTCAATGCTGCGATCGAAGCGGCGCGCGCAGGGGAACATGGTAAAGGTTTTGCGGTCGTTGCAGATGAGGTTCGTAAACTTGCTGAACAAGTAGCTGTCTCAGTAGACGATATTACGGGTATTGTTCAAAGAATTCAACAAGATTCTAACATGGTGACATCTTCACTGGAAACTGGCTTTGGAGAAGTTGAAAAAGGTACAACACAAATCGCCGCTACAAATGAAACATTCAGCCAGATTGCAGAGGCTGTTTACTCGATGTCAACGAATATTGACAACATGTCGACGAAGCTAGAAGACGTTGTACAAAATACGATTAATATTCATAAATCAGTGGACGAAATTGCAGCTATATCAGAACAGTCAGCAGCAGGAATTCAAGAAACCTCTGCAACGATTGAACAAGCAGCAAGCTCTATGGATGAAATCAACAATAGTTCAGTAAATTTAGCGGACATGGCGGAAAATTTAAACGAGCTTACGAGAAAGTTTAAATTATAATAATTAAATCTATTAATAGAATAAAGAAAATCAGTGAAACCAGCAATTGACGAGTAAATCGTGTAATTGCTGGTTTTATTTTGTTAGGAATGCACTTCATCAAGGGCAAGGTTTAGGCATCCAACTATTCAATCGCTCAAAACTAACGATGAATGGCTGTGAAGTAAAGTAGCATTTTGATACAAATTTAGCCATTCATAAAAGTGAGATATTGGTGACAGATTCTACCTATTCACAAGGCCAAGGTAATGGCATTTTTCTTGGGGAGTAGTCTCAGGCAAAACTGTATGATTGTAGGTTACATCGACATGCTAAGTCTCAATTATTAATTAATAATAGTAAGGCGGAGATTCTGAAATGTTTTATTTCGAAAGGTACGGCAGCCAGAATAGAAAAGTAGAATAAGTAGGTGCAATTATGTATGATTTCTTCTGCAATTATACATGTTGATGTAAAATGTTAAAATTCGACAAAAAAGATAATATTTTTTATGGTAGAATTATAATATGACAAATAACGTAATAGTAACTTCAATGAAAATTATTATAAAAAAATATTAATGGTTTTTTAGAGAAGTTAAAATATTATTAAAATAAAATAGATTTTGGATTGATTAATTTCCATGATTTATCCTATAATTAGTATAAAATGTTCATGGAATGATAGTAATAGTGCATTGTTTGAGAAGTAAGAGTAATGTTTATGAAATAATAATTTTTCGATGAAATAGAGGTGAAAAAAGCATGTTTGGGCTTTCAAAAGAAGAAATTATGTTAATGCTAGAGAAAGTAGATTTAAAAGAGAATCAAAAAAGTGCCATAGCGGAGATCCTTCAGATGAACAATTTGCGAATTGAGCAACAGCTAGCATTCATTATTCATCTAGTGATCGATGAGCGAGAAAAAAATATTTCACATAATACATATTTAAATTAGATAATGTCGAAGGAATGAGAAAATTGACTTCGACACATAGTATCCAAAATATTCGGATTTATAAGAATTTTTGTTCCTGATAATTTATTGTTTTTAATTGAGAATCACAAGTGTGTAAAGACAAGCACTTGTGATTTTTTTCTATTTATAGCAATTGGTTGTATACATTTTGGGAGTTAGATGGTTATATAGATGAGTTAACTACGAAATGGATATCCAAAAGTTGGTGAAATATGAATAAAGAGTGGGAGCGTCTATTGCTTGCGCATGCAGAAGTCGTTTTCAAATATTTGATAAAAATAGGGGCTACAAAAGAAGATGCAGAGGACGTTGTACAAGAAGCCATCATTAAAACAATAGAGTGTTTGTCTTCCATACAACATGATAATTTACGGGCTTGGTTATTCAAGGTCGCCCTTAATCGTTACTATACGTTGTATAACAAGCAAAAGCGTACAACATTAATCGGTGACGAAGAAATCGAAAAATTAAAGATAGCATTGGATGATGTGGAACAACATTATTTACAAAAAGAGCAAAATGCAAAAATTAATGAAGCCTTGCTTGGGCTACAGTCGACATTTCAGCAATTGCTTTTAATGAAATACGATATGGAATTATCTTATAAAGAGATCGCTGCAATTCTAGCAGTGAGTGAATCGCATGTGAAAACTTATTTACAACGAGCGCGTAAAGCATTTAAAAAACAGTGGGAGGCATTAGAAGATGGACAATCTTTTTAATACAGATCAGATGAAAAAAACTATGAAAAAAGCACAACGGCGTGCAACATGGAAAACGATCTTTATCACGTTTTGCGTTTTAATTGTGACTTTGCCTGCTGGGAAAATAGCTAATGATGCCATTACTAGATTTTTGCAAAGTCATGCACAGGATTCCTTTTATACTTTACATCAAGTAGGAAGGGCGAATGAGTTTATTGGGACAACGAAGAATTACCCAGGCATTTTAGGTGGGGAAATGCATTATAAAACGTTTAAATACATTGAAGGTAAAATCGTTCCTACAGGAGATGACACGTATGGCTACGGTTTTTTACGAGATGAGAAAGTTTATGAAGGTTCTATTTTCCCTCTTCCATTTGGAAAGAGCGGACGTGAACAAGATTTAGATGTTCAGCATTACAATGAACTTGGACAGCGTGAAATGTTGTTTTTCTATCCATTTATAGATTATCAAAAGATGCGAAATGATTTAGCGTTGTTGCCTGAAATGGATGATCATAAAATAATGGAAGTTGCTTTATCGTTTGATAAAGGTTATTCAATGCAGGAAGCGCTTGCGAAACTGCCGAAAGATGTGACTACTTCTTGGTTATGGGTGAAGGATATTAACGTGACAGATGACCATTATGTTAAGATTGCCAAAAGTGATGGAACAGTTGAGAAAGGGGACTATCTTTTGCGTTCAGAAGAAAATGTATATGGCTTTTCACTTTTTAACGCGAACGGTGAGGTAGCAGAGAACCCGGCCGAGCAATTTGTACGTGCAATAAGTAGTGGCACAAGACAGAAATCAAGATTACAAGATGAATATAAACGGTTGGAAAAAGAAATTGGCGGAGCTGATGGGTTGTCAGTAAATGATCTTGTCATTTATGGGGCTGTCGTCACTGGTAATAAGAAGACACTCACAAGCTTACAGGATCTTGATTTTATTAAAGCATCTTCAATCGGAGTTATAACGGATAAATATTAACATCTAAATAAGAGACTATATTTGGTCGAAATCTTAAAAGCGCGAGTAAAAACGTTGATTTCTCGCGCTTTTCTGATGTGAAAAAAATTTTTTTGCTTTGAAAATATACTTCTGTCCCATGCTCTTATGCTTATAATTTTTTTGTAAAACAAATAATACGATTAGCCTCTGAGAAACCTAGTTTAAGATGGACGGCTAGACTTTCGAGATTTTGTAATTCACAATCACTTGCAAATTCAATACATCCCTTACGTTTAGCCCACTGCTCACAACTCTCGACAAGGAGCTTTGCAAAGCCTTTCTGTCGATTTGGTTCGTTGACAAAGAGTCCTTCTAAATAGCCGACTGGGCTTGAGTGGGTACCTTCCACATAATCTGTTCGGAGTTGACATTGTGCAAAACCGACTGCTTCATCATCCTCATAGGCAAGGTAGATCGTAGCATTTTCAGCATGAATTAGTTGCGCCATTTCCTCGCTAAATTCTTCTAACGTATGATTTGGCCAAAGTTGTAGTGCTAATAATGCGGCTGTTTGTACATCTTCTATGACGGCTTGTTTAATCATATAAAGTCTCCTTCTTCAATGAAATGGTAAAAATTGAAACTTTTTATTATTCAGAACGTAAAAAGATATAAGATATAAAATACAGGGAGGTTAGTACTTTGAGGCAAGTGTTACTTGTACTTGCTATTCAAAATGATTACTGTAGTGATCAAGCTCGAATGCCAGTAGCAATGCAAATTGAGCCGATTTTAAACGGCATTAATGACCTTATAAAAAGGGCTGAGAGACT
>Ga0213822_1001492_pt1 | contig 13094 bp, 9 predicted proteins | sample MC6MC0908MG_FD_179872 | JGI IMG/M metagenome (GOLD analysis project Ga0213822, IMG submission 179872) | Enriched soil aggregate microbial communities from Iowa State University, Ames, United States - MC6-MC0908-MG | ecosystem: Environmental > Terrestrial > Soil > Unclassified | place: USA: Iowa...
TGCATTTCGGTGACTACGGCGGGCGCCCCATGCAGATTCTCTGGGCGGTGCTGGATGTGCTGACCATCATCGTGCTTGGCAGCGGCCTGTACCTGTGGCTGAGCAAGCAGCGCAGAACCCGGGAGGTGCGAGTATGAGCCACGCCTCTCGATCATCCTGGCGAATCTTCGCCTGGCCGGCCGCCATCGGCCTGCTCGGTGCCGCCGGCCTGTTTGCCGCCTTGCTGGGTGACGGTGCCTGGGACGCCCTGGCCTGGCTGGGCCTCGGCGTACCCGCCGTGCTCTGCCTGCGCGGGCTTTGCGGCCGATAACCAGCTACCGCTTCGGCCCTTGCCCTGGGCCCTAACGTTGCGGCTCCCTGACTAAAGGAGCGCAACATGCTACCGCTGCAACACATCGAATTCCTCGACCAGCAGATCACGGACTTGCTGGCGCAATTGCCAGCCGCCGACCAGCAATGGCTCAGCCGACAACAACTGCAGGGGGAATTGGCTGAATACTGGGCCGCCTGCGACGCCCAGGGCCGCTCGCGCAGGGTACGCCTCACCGACCTGCGCCGCGCCCTGATGCACGCCGAGCTGACACTGCGCCAGGCCGACCAGACCTTGCCCGCCGCCGAGGCCGACACCCTCACCCTGTGCCTCGATCTGCCCAACGCCTGGCAACGGCGGGCCCAGCCAGTGGCCACACGTGCCCAGGTGTATCGCCTGATCCTCAGCCGTAGCCAGCCCCACAGCCGCGCGGTGCTGCCGGGTATGTTCGTAGTCGTCACCGGCAACGACGAGGCTGCCGAGCTCACCCCGGAGCAGGCCCGCGGGCCGGCGCTGCTGTGCGGCCTGGCTCAAGGCATCGAGGCCTACAGCACGCTGGCCGACTTGCACCTTGAGTTGTGCGAGCGCCTCGACGACCCGTTGCAGGGCCCGCCACTGCTGCGCCTGCTGGCCGATGCCGCGCGTATGGACAACGCCGCCAAGGCCGACCGCCTGCGCTACGAGTGGTATGCCGATGACCCGGTGCAAGCCCAGGTCGACAGCCTGATCGAAGCGCAGCGCCTGCGCGTCAACCAGGCTTGGGCAGACGCCCAGGGCGCACCGGCCGTGGAAGCGCTGCGCGACGCCCTGTCACTGGCGGCCGAAGCCGGTAAGCAAGCGTTGCTCGACACCCGCTACGGCCTGCTGCTGGAAAAAAACCTGCCCAACTGGTTGAGCGCAGCGGGGCCACAGGCGCTCTCGCACATCATGCAGGCCATGCAACAGCTGGTGGCGGCCGGCAATCGCGTCGCCGCCCCAGGCATTCTCACGCTGGGGCAGTTCCGCCAGCAGGACAGCCTGCTGGGCTGGGCCAGCGCACGCGTCGAGGAACGCCTGCGTCACGATCATGGCCTGCGCTACACAGCAGACGAGATCATGGTCCATATCGTGCACAGCCGTCAGGTCGGGCCTCACCTGAACCCTTTGAGCCCATCCAGCTACGTCACCTGGCGGGGTTTCGAGCGCGTCGGCGGGCAGATGATCGAGCTGGTCAAGGAAAGTTACCCACTGCCCCAGCTGGCATTGCGCAACCTGAACTGGTTCGACTACGACTACTGGCTCACTGCCCGGGTAGACCACAGTCACGGCAAGCCGTTGCCCGAGGCGCTGAACCCCGCCTACATCAAGGCGATGATCAGGAACCTGAATGTCGGTGGCAGCTACTCTGATTACCTGAAGACCCAATTGCGGGATTCGCCGGTCGGAGGCTGGCGCCTGAACGCCCATGCCCTGATCAACCGCGCCCGCATGCGCGCCGAGGCGGCCAAGGCGCGTTATGCCGGGCACCTTGGCCGCGACCAGGGCGAACAGCGCTACCGCTGGGTGCGTCAGGTACTGGACCATCCCCATAATGCGCTACGCCCACCGGTGGACGGGCAACGCATAACCGTGCGCCAACTGACCATCCAGGGCCACACCCTGCAAGGCGTGTTGCTGATCAATGCCGAAGGCGCCAGTGTGGGCAGTTTCATCCTGTACACGCCGGACGCACCCGACCGTCGGGCCTGGCGCGGGTTGAGCAACGCCCGCGAGCTGATGCGTGTGCTGCGCAATCAACCCGCCCTGCGCACCTATGTGGCGAGGCGCCTGCCCCTGTTGCCTGCTGCACGCATCGAGCAGCTGCTGAACAAAGGCCGGCTGAGCCCCGTATTGCGTACCCCAGCGATCAACGATGAGCTGTTTTTCGCCTGCTACAGGGCCGAGGTGCGCAGCTGGCTGGCCAATGTCGATGCCAACAGCCGTACCACCGGGGAAGCCGATGTACAGCAGGCCGTCGACCTGGCCTGGCGCCTGCTCGACTTGATCAGCCTGGTGCTACCCGTGCGGGGGCAGGTTCCGCTTGCGCTGGGGCGCATGGCCATCGAGATCTGGGATGGAGTGGACGCGTTTGCCGAGGATGACATCGACGGCGTGCTGACCCACACCTACAACGCCCTGGGCTTCGCCAACGATGCCGCTACAGGCGTAGTCAGCACCGGCCTGATGCGCCGCATGATGCGCGGCATGCCGACGCAACCGCCGCTGCCGCTGCCCTCGCGGTACAACATCACCCCGGCACTCGAGTACCTGCGCTTCAACATCGAGGGTGTGCACGGCGAAGGCATATTCGAGAAAACATCGGCATTCGAAGGGCTGACCCTGTATTACATCCAGGACGCCGACGGCCGCTATTACAAGGTCTCGTTCGACGGCCGTCGCTGGCGTGTCATCGACCCGACGCAACCCGACGCTTACCTGCAGCAGCCGGTCAAGCGCCTGGCCAACGGCAACTGGGTCATCGACTCACCCGTGCTGTGGTATGACGGCCTGCCCGACCTTGCGCAGTTGCTGGCCAGCTGCCGCCTTCAACCGCCGCTGGCGGGTGAGACGGTGGATGCGGTGGCAGGGCTGTACCGGGCAGACGGCCAGCTGTACCTGCAAACCGCAGCCGGGCAACTGCCCGTGCGGGCGCACCTGCTCGCCGGGCGCTACCACCTGCTGATCCCCGACGCCCAGCATGCCGGCGTGGTGCCGTGGGCGATCTTGCGCTGGCAAGACCGGCAATGGCGCATCCGTGTGCGCCAGGCCGGGCGCAGCAGCGATTGGCTGGCGCTGCCGCAGGCCTACTCGACAAGCCTTGGCAGCAACCGGTCGAGGCGCTGATGCAGGGCGCTGCTGCTCGGCCAGTTGCGTAGCAGCCGCGCCCGGTCGCGGGCGTAGGCTGGGGCAAAGCTGAGTTGCGTGGCGTGCTGGCACATCGCGTCGAGGTCGATCAGCGACCATTGGCCGTTGTGCCAGAACAGGTTGTGGCCCTTGAAGTCGCCATGGCTGATACGCTCGCGGATCAGTTGCTGCATCACCTTGACCAGGGCGTCGACCTGTTCTTCCGGTGCCTCGCCGTTTTCCACATAGGGGGCAAAACACGCGGTCAGGTCCGGGCCATCGACAAATTCGGTGACCAGGTACGCCCGGCTGCGCAGGCCCATCACCCGTTGTTCCAGCACGGCCAACGGGCGCGGTGTGGCGATGTCGAGAAACTCCAGGCGGTGCCCCTCAATCCACGAGTGCCAGGCCCGGCTCGGGCGCCAGAAGCGCTTGAACCAGTGGGCGGTATTCTTGATGTTGTAGCGCTTGAGCACCAGTGAGCGCCCGCCCACCTCGATGCGGGCGACGCTGGCCGCGCCGCCGGTCTTGTACAGGTGGCCCTGGTCGATCAGTGCGTCGGCCTGCTCCAGCACCGGCAGCATCGCTTCGACTTCACCGCGGCGGATCGCCCGCAGGCCCGAGAGGCTACGTTCGACACTGAACAGCGTGCACTCGCGGCCGGCCTTTTCCAGGTAGTCCTTCTGGCGCCAGTTGCGCACCTTGTCCACCTGCTTTTGCAGGGCTTCCATCGGCAGCGCGTGCTCGGCATTGGCCAGCAGATAATGCACTAGCAGTTCTTCGATGAAGGGCTCCAGGCGCTTTGGCAACTGGGCGAAAAACACCCCGAGGTTTTCCAGCACGCGCGGGCGTGACAACTGCTGGCCCGGTGTCTCGGCCTTGATGCCGGCGCCATCGATCAAGTACAGCTTGCCGCCGTGGCGCAGCAGGTTGTCCAGGTGCAGGTCTTCCTGCCACAGGCCCTTGGCATGCATCTGCGCCACCGCGGTCAGCGCTTGGCCAAGCACCAGGTGCTGCTCGTCGGCCAGCACCGGCAGGTGTTCTACTGCAGCCCAGGCATCGGCCAGGCTTTCGGCGCCGTCGAGGAATTCGAACAGCAGCCAGCCGCCCTCACCTTCCTTGAGGCCGTCTGCCAGCAGTTTCGGGGTGGTCAGGCCTTGCTCGGCCAGCAGCTTCACACCCTCCAGCTCACGCTGGAAATGCCGCGCGGCATTGTTGCCTACCAACAACTTGGCCAACACCGGCGTACCGCGCCACACCCCGGCACCCACATAGCGCTGGCCCGGCAACACGCGCAGCAGGCTCAGCAGCTGCAGCTCGGCGCTGCCCGCAGCATCGGCCAGGGTGATCGCCAGCGGCAGCGAAGGGCTGCGCCCGGTTTCTTTCAATTCAGACAAACGCATCAGCGGGCCTCCTTCTCACGACGGCGTTGCGTCAGGCGTTGCAGCCAGGTGTCCACCAGCGCGCTGTCGGCCGGCTGACCAAGGTAGGCAGCCAACAGCTTGCGCACGTCCGCCTCGCCCCAGGCGCGGGCACGCCGCAGCAGCGGCTCCAGGTCCTTGAGCCGGTCACGCTTGCCGAACAGCAACGGCCTGGTCTTCTCCAGGTCGATCAGCTGCGCGTCCCAGCCTTCGCGGCGTTGGCGCAGGAAGATGTGCTTGGGATAGAAGCAACCGTGCACCTGGCCGGCGCTGTGCAGCGTGCGCGCCAGCTGGCCACAGGCCTGGAGGATGCCATCGCGCGCCGCTGCGCTGAGCTGCGGCCACTGCGCCAGCAGGCTTTCCAGGTCGCTCCAGTCGTCCAGGGCACGGGTCAGCAGAATGGCCCGGTGGTGCCCGGCCTGCTTGCGCTCACCATAGAACACCGCTTGCAGGGCCGGGATGTGCAGCTTCTGGTAACGGCTGATGTTGCGGAACTCGCGGGCGAAGGTCGGCTCGCCGAACGGGCGGTGCAAGGTGCGGGTCAGGTAGTCGCTCTGGCGCTTGAGGTAATAGCCTTTGCCCTCGAGCTCCAGGCGGTACACGCTGCTCCAGCCACCACGGCCGGTATTGGGTTCGTCCACGGCGTCCAGTTGCAGGGCCCACAGCGCCTCGAAGTCGTTCAGGCCATGGCGTTTGAGCAGCGCGAGGTCCGCGCTGGCCAGGTAATCGGTCATTCCCTTCCCTCGAAGAAGCTCAGCACCTGGCGAATGCGCCGTTTGTCGCGCACATTCAGGCGCTGGCGCCCGCGGTACTGCAGATAGAAGCGCAGGCGTTGGGTTGCCGTCAGGTGGTATTTGGCGACCTTGTCCAGGCACGCCAGGTCCTTGATCAACCGGTGGCGCCACATGAAGCCGCGCCAGAAATCACCGGTCGGGCAGTCGATGAAGAATAGCGTGCCCTGGTCATCGACCAGCAGGTTGCGCCACTTCAGGTCATTGTGGGCAAACCGGTGCTCGTGCATCACCCGGGTATGGCGCGCCAACTGGCTGCTGACGTGCTCGACCCAGGCACGGTCGGCCAAACGGGGGTCATTGCGCTCGGCCAGTGCCGACAGGTCTTCGGTGCGCGGCAACTCGCGGGTGATCATCGCCCCACGGCCAAAGGCCAGCCCCTTGCGCTCCAGGCCCCACGCCACCACTTCGGCGGTGGGGATGCCCCATTTGGCGAACTGCTTGAGGTTCTGCCATTCGGCTTTGATGCGCGGCCGGCCCAGGTAGCGGCGCATGTGCTTGCCGGCGCCGGTGTAACGCTTGACGTAATAATTGACGCCGTCACGCTCGATGCGGATGACCTCGCTGAGCGGGTCGCGGGTCAGGCGTTCACCCTGCAGGGCAAACACCGCGTCGAGGCTGCCGAAGTCCGCCGCCAGCTGCTCGTAGCCCGGCGCCAGTGTCCAACCCGCCATCAGAGTGCATCCCCATAGCGTTGCTTGCGGTCATAGAGTTTCTGCGCCTTGCGGTCGAGCCAGGCGAGCAGCGTGGCCTCCTGCGCGAGGATCTGGCGTAGCGGGCGCTGGAAGTAACCGCGCAGAAAGCGCAGCTTGTCGCGCCGGGTAAGGCCGATGTCCAGCGCCGAGAAGTACAGCGCGGCCAGGTCCTTGTCGCGCCAGCGGCGGCTGATGGTGGCACGGGTCTGTGCGCGGTGCAGGTCGATCACCGACAGCTTGAAATCGTCCGCTGTTACCGGGCGGTCGGTGTGCAGCAGGAAGTGGCAGATGTAGCAGTCACGGTGGTTGACCCCGGCGCGGTGCATGCCACCGGTCATCTTCGCCACCTCGGCGATCAGCGCACGCTTGAGGCGTGGCTCGGGCGGCTGCTTGAGCCAATCGATGCTGAAGTCTTCCAGGCTGATGGTTGGCGCCAGCTCTTCGGTCACGATGAATGAATGCTGCGTGGCCGGGTTGCTGCCGCGCTCTCCGTAGGCTACCGCGGTCATGGTCGGCACGCCCACTTCATGCAGGCGCTGGATGGCCCGCCATTCCTGGCCGGCACCGAGCACCGGCAGCTTGGCGGTGAACAGGTTCTTGAAGATTTCACCCCAGCCGATACCCCGGTGGATCTTGACGAAAAACCCCTCGCCATCCACTTCGGTGCGCAGCGTACGGCGGCCCTCCAGCTCGCGGTAAACCTCGCCTTGCAGGGCTTCGACCGCATCGAAGGCATCACGCCCGGCCCACAGGCGTTTGAACGGTTCGGCCAGTATCAGCTTCATGCGCGCTCCTGCCCCAGAATCACGTCGGCGGCATGCTGCGGCATGCTGTACAGGTCGGCCGTGTCGGCGAAGGCCAGGCCATTGCGCGACCAGTCGGCACGCGCCTGCCTGTCATCGAGCATGCGTTGCAGGTAGGCATTGAGCTGTTCTTGCTCGAACGGCTCGTCCAGCACCAGGCCGCAGTCGGCCTCGGCAATGTAATGGGCGTAGCCGCATACCTTGGACACCAGCACCGGCAGGCCGGCCACCAGGGCTTCGAGCAGCACGGTACCGGTGTTCTCGTTGTAGGCCGGGTGGATCAGCAGGTCGGCCCCCAGCAGGAAACGCGGGATATCGCTGCGGCCCTTGAGGAACTGCACCTGCTCGCCCAGGCCCAGGGTGGCGCTTTGCAGCTGGAACACCTTGGGGTCGTCCTGGCCGATGACCATCAACCGGGTGCGCTTGCGCAGCGCAGACGGCAGCGCGGCCAACGCCTTGAGGCTACGGTCCACACCTTTGGTCTTGAAGCCGGAGCCGATCTGCACCAGCAGCAGGTCGTCTTCGCCCAGGTTGAACTCCTTGCGGAATTCGGCGCGAATCTCGGCCGCGTTGGCTGGCGCGCGACGGTCCTGGGAAATGCCCGGCGGCAGCAGGTGGAAGCGCTCGGCGGGGGTGCCATAGTGCTTGATGAACAGCGGCTGCTGCACCTCGGAAATCATCAGCACCTCGGTGCGAGAATCCTTGGCGAACACGGCCCGCTCATACTCGGCAAAGTGCCGGTAGCGGCCCCAGCGGCGGTAGATGCCGCCACGCAGGGTCTGGGCCTTGTCCTCGAAGCAGCCATCGGCGGCGTAGTACACATCCAGCCCCGGCATCTTGTTGAAGCCGATCAGCCGGTCGACCGGGCGCTTGGCGAGGTCAGCTTCCATCCAGGCGCTGAGCTTCTCGTTGCGACGGTGGTTGAACAGCGCCTTGACCGGCGCCACCAGCACCTCGAAGCCGGGCGGAATGTCGCCTTCCCAGATCAACGTGTACACACGGATCTGGTGGCCCCGCTTCTGGCATTCCAGGGCAATGCGCATGAAATCGCGCTGCAGCCCGCCGAAGGGGAAATATTTGTAAAGCACGAAAGCCAGTTGCATCAACGGACATCCTCAGCCAGCAGCAACGCGCTCAAGCGGCTCGCCACATGCTCGGGATTCAGGCGAGTGAAGCACAGCGGCCACTCGCGTTTGAGATCGAACCGACGCAGGTCGTCGGCGCTCGGTTTGTAGGTGCACTTTTTCTGCAGGCACGGTGCGCAGGGGAAATCGCTGGCCTGGTGAACCTGCACGCGGCCATAGGCGCCGGTCAGGCCCGGGTTGGTCGGGCCAAACAGCGAAATGGTCGGCACATCCAGGGCTGCGGCCAGGTGGCCCAGGCCGGTATCCACCGCCACACAGGCCTTGGCCGCCGCCAGCACACGGGCGACGCCGGCAAGGTTCAACTTGGGGAGTACCTGGCAATTGTTCAAGCCCTGGGCGATGCGCTCGGCGCGGTCCTTCTCGGCCTGGTTGCCCCACGGCAGGCGTACCTGCAGCTTGCGCTGGCCCAGGCGTTCGGCCAGTTGCCGCCAGTAGGCCTCGGGCCAGTGCTTGGTCGCCCAGGTGGTGCCATGCAAGAACACCACGTAAGGCGCCGCCGGCGGCAGTTGCAGGCGGTCGAGGTCCAGGCCGTAGTTGCCGATGCCTTCGGGCAGGTCGTAGGCCAGGGCCATGGCGAACAGCTGGCGAACACGCTCTACCGCGTGCTGGCCGGTGGCGACCGACAGGCGCCGGTCATAGAAGCGGCTGGCCCAGCCCTCACGCGCCGAATAGCGGTCCAGGCCGGCAACCGGCGCCTTCACGAAACGCGTCAGCCAGGCCGATTTCACCAGGCCCTGGGCATCGATCACCAGGTCGTACTTGCGCTCGCGAACACGTTGCTTGAACGCCTTCCACTCGCCGCTCTTGATGGTCTGCCAGATGTTCTTGCGCCAGCGGCGGATGGCCACCGGGATGACCTGGTCGACCGCCGGGTGCCAGCTGGGGATTTCGGCGAAGCCTTCTTCCACCACCCAATCGAACCGGATGCCCGGGATGGCGTGGGCGGCATCGGTCAGCGCCGGCAAGGTGTGAATCACATCACCCAGCGACGAGGTCTTGATGATCAGTACCCGCACTTAGTCGACCTCGGCCACGGTATCGATCAGGTTCGGCCCACCCAGGCTGTGCAGGGCGGCGATGACTTTGCCAGGCTCAAGCAGGCGCAGGCAGTTGTAGTGGCCGAAACGGCACGTGCGGTCGAAGCACGGGCTGCACTCGATGCCGGTACGCACGACCTCCACCTGTTCGGCCAGCGGCGGGGTGAAGCCTGGCGACGTGGAGCCGTAAACCGCCACCAGCGGGCGGTTCAACGCCGCCGCCACGTGCATCAGGCCGGAGTCGTTGGACACCACCGCATCCGCGCAGGACATCAGGTCGATGGCCTCGGCCAGCGAGGTTTCGCCCGCCAGGTTGTAGGATTCTTCGCGCAAACCAGGGATCAGCCGGTCGCGGATCTGCTCGCCGACCGGGTGATCGTTCTTCGAGCCGAACAGCCACACCTGCCAGCCCTGACGAATCATGGCGTCGGCCACTTCAGCGTAGTGCTCGGCTGGCCAGCGCTTGGCCTCGCCGAACTCGGCACCCGGGCACAGCGCCAGTACCGGGCGGTCCAGCGCCAGGTCGAACTTGGCCAGGGCAGCCTCGCGGCTCTGCGCTTCGATCTGCAGGGTCGGGCGTGGGTACGGCTGCGGCAGCTCGGCACCCGGCGTATAGGCCAGGGCCATGAAGCGCTCGATCATCAGCGGGTAGCGCGCCTTGTCCAGCTTGCGCACATCGTTGAGCAGGCCAAAGCGCATCTCGCCCCGCCAGCCGGTGCGTTTGGGGATGCCGGCAAAAAACGGCACCAGCGCCGACTTCAGCGAGTTGGGCAAAAGGATCGCCTGGTCGTACTGGCCGACCAGGGACTTGCCGATGCGCCGGCGTGTCGCCAGCTCCAGCGCGCCGTGGCCGAGCGGGAAGCTCAAGGCCTGGCGCACTTCGGGCATGCGCTCGAGGATAGGCCGGCTCCACTCGGGCGCCAGCACATCGATCACGCAGTCGGGGTGCTGCTGTTTCAGGCACTGGAACAGCGTCTGCGCCATCACCATGTCGCCGACCCAGCTTGGGCCAATGATCAGTATTCTCATGCTTAGTCCAGAAACGCTCGGGGAGGCTGCAGGCTGCGGTACAGCCTGGCCTCCCCTCTTTATATTCAGGCTATGTGGCGTGCAGTGTACCACCCGGGCCGCTTCGCGCCCCAATCGCCGGCAAGCCGGCTCCCACAGGGGGAACGCCGGCCCAGGTACTGCAAGGTACCTGTGGGAGCCGGCTTGCCGGCGATTGGCCCTCAAGTCAAACCGAGCTGCGTCCAAATCCGCCGCACTTCGCGGCGTTCATCGGCAAACTGCGCCGCATCGATCACCCCGGCCTCCTTCTGCAGGGCCTGGCGGTGCGAGGCAGAGCGAAACGCCTTGTACACTTCACGCAACAGAACCGCATCACTGGCCGGCATCAACCCTGCCTGCTCCAGCTCTTCGAGAATGCGAATGTTATCGGTCCAGCGCAGTAGGGCCGGATGGTCGTGGGACCAGGCCAAAGCGGCGTATTGCACCATAAATTCGATATCGACGATACCGCCGGCATCCTGCTTGATATCGAACGCCACACCGGCATCGAACGCATTCGCCGCGGTACCGGCAGCAGTGGCCTTGGTGCCCAGGTTGCCGCGCATCTTGGCGCGCATCTCGCTGACTTCGGTGCGTAGTTTGTCCAGGTCGCGGGCCTGGCCGAGGACCTTGGCGCGCACACCCTCGAAGGCTGCCGCCACTTGCTTGCAGCCCACCAGCACGCGGGCGCGCACCAACGCTTGATGTTCCCAGGTCCAGGCCTCGTTCTGCTGGTAGCGCTCGAACGCGCTCAGCGAGCTGACCAGCAGCCCCGAAGCACCGGACGGGCGCAGGCGCATGTCGACGTCGTAGAGCTGGCCGGAGTTGGTCTGGGTGGTCAGCAAATGGATGATGCGCTGGCCCAGGCGGGTAAAGAACTGCGCGCTGTCGATCGGCTTGGCGCCGTCGGTTTCCGCCTGCGGGTCGCCGTCGTGGATGAACACCAGGTCCAGGTCCGAGCCGTGGCCGAGCTCCAGGCCACCCACCTTGCCATAGCCGATGATGATGAAGCCCGGGTCGCACAAGCTGCCATCGCTGCGTTTTGGCTGGCCGTGGCGCGCCACCGTCTGGCGCCAGGCCAGGGCCAGCACCTGATCGAGGATGGCCTCGGCCAGCCAGGTCAGGTAGTCGCTGACTTTCATCAGCGGCAGGTTGCCACTGATTTCGGAGGCGGCCACGCGCAGGCTGTGGGCCAGCTTGAAGTGGCGCAAGGCCTCCATCTGCTGTTCCAGGTCGTCCTCGGGGATGCGCGTCAGGCGTTCGCGCAGCTCGGCGGCCAGCTCCGGCGCCAACGGCGGGCTGAACAGGCGGCCCTCATTGAGCAGTTCGTCGAGCAGCAGCGGGTAACGGGCCATCTGTTCGGCGATCCACGGGCTGGCGGCGCACAGGGTCAGCAGGCGGCGCAAGGCACCGGGGTTTTCGGTGAGCAGCACCAGGTAGGCGGAACGCCGCGCCACCGCTTCGACCAGCGGCAGCACACGTTCCAGCACCAGGTCCGGGTTGTCATGTTCCACGGCCTGGGCCAAAAGCCTGGGGATAAAGGCATCCAGGCGCTCACGGCCAATGCGCTGTATCGAGCGCAATTGCGGGCTGGCGCGCAGGCCGGCCAGGCGGCGCAGGGCCTCGGCAGGCTGCTTGAAACCGGCCTCTTGCAACTGGCGGCCAGCGGCCTCCTCATCCTGTGCCTGTTCCCACAACGGCGACCACTCGCCGCCTACAACCAGTTCGCCCTCGCCGTCCTCTTCATCCGGGTCGGCGATGACCTGGCGGAAGTGCCAGTCGACACGGCCGCGCCAGTGCATCAACTGGTCATGGAAGCTCTGCCAGTTGGCAAACCCGAGGATATAGGCCACCCGCTCACGGTCGGTTTCGTCATCCGGCAGCATCTGCGTCTGGCGGTCGGCGATGGCCTGGATGGCATGCTCGGTGTACCGCAGGAATTCATAGCCTTCACGCAGCTCGGTAACCACCGCCGGCGGCAGGTAACCCTGGCCTTCCAGGGTCGCCAGCACCTTGAGCAGCGGCCGCTGCTGCAGGCTCAGGTCGCGCCCGCCATGGATCAGCTGGAAGGCCTGGGCGATGAACTCCACTTCACGGATGCCCCCAGCGCCGAGCTTGATGTTCTCGGACATGCCCTTGCGCCGCACCTCCTGCTGGATCAGCTGCTTCATGGTGCGCAGCGCTTCGATCGCGGAGAAGTCCAGGTACCGTCGGTAGACGAACGGTCGCAGCATCTCCTGCAACTGCGCGCCAGCGGCCTGGTCGCCGGCCACCACCCGCGCCTTGATCATCGCGTAGCGTTCCCAGTCGCGGCCCTGGTCCTGGTAGTACTGCTCCAGGGCATTGAAACTGAGCGCCAGGGCACCGGCCGAGCCATAAGGGCGCAGGCGCATGTCGACGCGGAACACGAAGCCATCGACGGTGACCGGGTCGAGGGCCTTGATCAGGCGCTGGCCCAGGCGGGTGAAGAACTCCTGGTTGTCCAGCGACCGCTTGACCCCTTCGGTCTCGCCGCCTTCGGGGAAGGCGAAGATCAGGTCGATATCGGACGACAGGTTCAACTCCACCGCCCCCAGCTTGCCCATGCCCAGCACCACCAGGTGCTGTGGCTCGCCGCTACGGTTGCCGATCGGCGTGCCGAATTGCTGGCAGTGGCGCGGGTACAACCATTGATAGGCTTCGTCGATGGCGGCGTCAGCGAGGTCGGACAGGTCGCGGCACGTCTCGCCCAGCTCGGCCTGGCGGGTGATATCGCGCCAGATGATGCGCAGCTGCTGGCGGTTGCGCTCGCGGCGCAGGTTGCGCGCCAGCTCGTCTTCGCTTTGTGCAGCCTGGGCCGCTGCCGCGATATAGCCGCGCAGCTCGCCCGGCGCATAGCGGCGGTCCAGCTCACCACTGGCCAGCAGCGCGAACAGCATGGCCGGCTCGCGCTGGGCCAGGCCCATGACGAAGTCGCTGGCGGCAGCCACCTGGTCGAACTGTT
>Ga0213822_1001493_pt1 | contig 13094 bp, 12 predicted proteins | sample MC6MC0908MG_FD_179872 | JGI IMG/M metagenome (GOLD analysis project Ga0213822, IMG submission 179872) | Enriched soil aggregate microbial communities from Iowa State University, Ames, United States - MC6-MC0908-MG | ecosystem: Environmental > Terrestrial > Soil > Unclassified | place: USA: Iowa...
CGAGACCGGTGAGCCATTGACGTTCTCCGAGGCCGAGCGCGCGGCGGCCGACTGGGCTTGGCAGCATGATCAACCGGCTGGCGCGGGCACCGGGACGCTGCCGTCCGGGCGTTGGTGGTGGTGGCCGCTGTCGGCGGAGGGCGGGCCGCTGGCGTTGCTGGGCGTGTGCCCAAAAGAAGGCAAGCCGCTGAGCGGCCAGCGTCGCCGTTTGCTGGCGGCCCTCAGCCAGCCGCTGGCTCAAGCGCTGGCGCGAGCGCAACTGGCCCAGGATCTGGAAGCGGCGCGCCTGCACGGCGAAACCGAGCAACTGCGCAGTGCCTTGCTGGCCTCGGTGTCCCATGATTTGCGCACGCCGCTGACGTCCATGCGCGGCAGCATCGACAGCCTGCTGGCGCTGGGGGAGGCGATTCCGCTGGCGGATCGGCGTGAACTGCTCGAAGGCACTCGCGATGAAGCCGAACGATTGGATCGCTACATCCAGAACCTGCTGGACATGACTCGCCTCGGCCACGGCGCCCTGAAGCTGGCGCGGGACTGGGTGGCGCCGGCGGATATCGTCGGCAGCGCGCTGAACCGTCTGCGGGCGGTGCTGGCACCCTTGGCGGTGGGCATCGAGGTGCCCGCCGACTTGCCGTTGCTGTATGTCCACGCGGCGCTGATCGAACAAGCCCTGATAAACGTGCTGGAGAACGCCGCACGCTTTTCACCGGTCAACGGACGGCTGCTGTTGAGTGCGGGAACGACGGGCAGCGAAGTGTTTTTTGCCGTCGCCGATGAAGGCCCCGGGATCCCTCAGCAGGAGCGGGAGAAAATCTTCGATATGTTCTACACCGCCGCGCGCGGTGATCGCGGTGGGCAGGGCACCGGGCTGGGATTGGCGATCTGCCAGGGCATGGTGGGTGCCCATGGTGGACGCATCAGCGTGGCCGATGGCCTCGACGGGCACGGCACCTGTATCACCCTGCACTTGCCGTTGCAGGCACAGCCGGACATGGACGATGAAGCCTGAGCGACGCTGGGTTACTCTCTTGTCAATTGATTGCATTGAATGGACCCCATGAGCCAGACCGCGACCCTTTTGGTCATCGATGACGAACCGCAGATCCGCAAATTCCTGCGCATCAGCCTGACCTCCCAAGGCTACAAGGTGCTGGAAGCCGGTACCGGTACCGAAGGCCTGGCCCTGGCGGCGCTGAACAAGCCCGACCTGCTGGTGCTCGACCTGGGCCTGCCGGACATGGACGGCCAGCACGTGTTGCGCGAGTTTCGTCAATGGTCGGCGGTGCCGGTGCTGGTGCTTTCGGTGCGGGCCAGCGAAGCGCAGAAAGTCGAGGCGCTGGACAACGGCGCCAACGATTATGTGACCAAGCCGTTCGGTATCCAGGAATTCCTCGCCCGCATCCGCGCCCTGTTGCGCCAGGCTCCAGCGGGCGAAGCCCAGGAAGCAGCGCTGAGGTTCGGTCCGCTGACGGTGGACCTGGCGTACCGTCGAGTGTTGCTGGACGGCGCCGAAGTGGCCCTGACCCGCAAGGAGTACGCCGTCCTGGCGCAACTGGCGCGGCACCCGGGGCGGGTCATCACCCAGCAGCAACTGCTCAAGGACATCTGGGGCCCGACCCACACCGAGGACACGCATTACCTGCGGATCGTGGTCGGCCATTTGCGTCAGAAACTGGTCGACGACCCGACCCGGCCCCGGTTCATTGCGACCGAGGCGGGGGTGGGGTATCGGTTGTTGGGGGAGGGTGGGGTTTGAGTTTTGTGCTGCCAGGGCTGGCGCCTTCGCGAGCAAGCTCGCTCCCACACTGGACCGAGTTGGAAACAGGTTTCGAGAGCTCAGCCGAGCCAATGTGGGAGCGAGCTTGCTCGCGATGAGGCCCTTAAGGCCACCCGAGCCCCTCAGCTCTTCTCATTCTCATACCGATCCAACGTGTCCCGAGCAATCTCGCGCCCCAGTGCGATCAACTCCGGCGCCTTGTAGAACTCAAAGAACCGACACACCCGCTTCGGCACGTTGATCAGTACATCCGGCGGATAACCGGCGATTTTGTATTGGGCCAGCGACGTTTGCATCACTTCGAAGCTCTGGTTGATCAAATCCAGCAACGAGGCCGGGCCGACGTTATCGATGATGAACGAGCCAGTGGCGGATTTCGGTGCGCCTTCGGCCTCTGGCGCGGCTGCCGGTTGCTGGCCTTCGGGCTCGGCCGATTCGAGCCACGGGTTGATTTCACCGGCCTCGGCCTTCAACGCTTCCTGCTCCAGCAGCAACAATTGCTCGGCCTGCTTGCGGCGAAACGGCAGGCGCGAACCCAGTGAGTTGACCAGGGTGTCGAAGCGACGCTTGAACGCGGCCGGGCGCTGGATCACCGGCAGTCTGTACTGCTTCTGATTCGTGGCGTTGAGGTTGACCGCGATGATCAGATCGCAATGGCTCGACACCACCGGTACGATCGGCAGCGGATTGAGCAGGCCGCCATCCACCAGCATGCGGTTGCCTTGCATCACCGGCGTGAACAGGCTGGGAATCGCCGCCGAGGCGCGCATTGCCTGGTGCAGGCAACCTTCCTGGAACCAGATTTCCTGCTGATTGGTCAGGTCGGTGGCCACAGCGGTATAGGGGATGCGCAAGTCTTCAATATTGATGTCGCCGACGATCTTGTGGATCTGCCCGAAGACTTTCTCTCCGCGAATCGCCCCGAGGCGAAAGCTGACGTCCACCAGCCGCAGGACATCCAGGTAATCGAGGCTTTCGATCCAGTTGCGGTAGTCCTTGAGTTTGCCCGCGGCATAGATCCCGCCCACGACCGCGCCCATGGAACAACCGGCGATGCAGGCAATGTCGTAGCCGCGTCGTTCGATTTCTTCGATCACCCCGATATGGGCATAGCCCCGGGCGCCGCCCGACCCCAATACCAATGCGACACGTTTTGTCATGACCTGGCCTCTTGTCGAACAGACTTCAACAATGCACTGATCGACGGCCGGGCTCAATCGTTGTGGCGCAGGCGTCGTTTTTTGACACGCCATGACGGCATTTGCGTATGCTCGCTCACACTTGAATTTCGGCGGTCAAGCCAAGGCACTTTTCGCCGTTGCCACCGTCTTAACACCACGACTGTTTGACCTGACTTGAGGTGTAATCGATGAAAGCCCGGATCTGCCTGCCCCTGGTGGCGTCCTTGATGGTGTTGGCCCTGGCCGGTTGTGCAGGCAAAACCGCTTACCGCGACAATTGCGCCAGCCAACTCGACAATGCCTGGCGTGAACTCGACTTGGCCAAGGCCGAAGGCTTTGCCGGCACCGTCAGCTACTCCAAGGCCTTGTCGTTGCTGACCGGTGCCAAGACCCAGCAACAATTCGAAGCGTTCGAAGGCTGTTCCAAGAAAGCCGAGAAGGCGCGTTTCTACATCCGCGAGTCCCGCGCAGGGCGATAAAAAAGCAGCCGCAAGCTTCAAGTTGCAAGCTGCAGGAGGGGTACACGCTGCTTCTCCTTGCAGCTTGAAGCTTGCCGCTCAAGGCTGCGTACGGAGTACGCCCCATGATCGATCGGCTGGTGGCCCAAATACTGGGCCTGGAAGTTCGTCTGCTGGCCTGCCAGGCTCGCTTGAATGCCCATACCGACAGCGAAGCACTGCATGATCTGCGGACCACGGTTCGCCGTTTGCGCAGCCTGCTTCGCCCGTTACGTGGATTGCCCGGTGTCGAACAGCTGGAAACAGCCGCTTCGGCGGTCGGTACCCTGACCACACCTTTGCGCGACCGGGAAGTGTTGGCGGCTTACCTTGAGCAGCACGGCAAGATCGAAGCGGCCAAGCGGCGCCAGGTGCAAATGGCTGCCGCATATCCGGCCGTGGCTGGCAGCCCGGAGCTGGCGCAGTTGCTGATGATCCTCGACGCGTTTCCGCGCTTCGTTCGCGCCGCCCAGCGCCAGGGCCTGCTCAAAGGGTTGCGTAAACGCATCGAAAAACGCCTGGACAAACAATGGAAGAAACTCGGCGAAGCCCTGTGCGATCCAGCCCATGACCGCCATCGCTTGCGCCTGCTGATCAAGCGCGTGCGCTATGCCATTGAAGCCTATCCTGAACTCAACCGGCTGCCTGAAGCGGCCTTGCCACGGCTCAAATCCGCCCAAGGCGCGCTGGGCGACTGGCACGATTGCTGGCAATGGTTGGCCAGGGCCGAGCAGGAAAGCGATCTGCAATCTTGCGTACCGACCTGGCAGGACACGATGGCAAAGGCCGAGGCCAAATCCGATAAGGTGCTCGACAAGTTGGTGGCGAGTTGCTTCAAAAAATCCTGAGTCCACCACTTCCTGTGGGAGCGAGCTTGCTCGCGATGACGCTGGGTCAGCTTGCATCTATGTTGACTGACCCACCGCTATCGCGAGCAAGCTCGCTCCCACAGGGATTGGCGTGAATTCAGGGGTGCGGCTCTTCTGTCAGTCTCTTTGGCCGGAATGAGCGCTGTGCCGCCGGCCTGGGCTGGTTAAGATCCCTTCATCTTTCTCCCCTGTCTTCGAGGTTGTCATGCGCTTTTGCGATTTGATCGATGCCGTGCGCCGTCAGCCAGACGCCGTGACCATCGCGCCTGAATGGGGTCAAGGGCGCGCCTCTTTTGGCGGTCTGGTGGCGGCGCTGCAATACGAAGCGATGCGTGCGCAGGTGTCGACGGATCGTCCGGTGCGCTCGCTGGCGATTACCTTTGTCGGCCCGGTCGAGCCCGACGTGCCCGTCAGTTTCGAAGTCGACGTATTGCGTGAAGGCAAGGCGGTCAGCCAGGTATTGGGGCGGGCCGTGCAGAACGGCCAGGTGGTGACCGTAGTGCAGGGCAGCTTCGGCGCATCGCGGTCCTCCGTGGTGGCGGTGCAAGCCGACCCCGCGCCAGAGTTCAAAAGCGTGGAACAATGCCAGGAATTGCCCTACATCAAAGGTGGCACGCCGGAGTTCATGCGTCACCTGGCGATGCGCTGGAGCGTCGGTGGCTTGCCGTTCTCGGGCAATAAGTCCCGGAGCATGGGGGGCTGGGTACGTTTGCGTGGGGACGTGAAAGAGGAGGCGTTGAACGAGGGCCACATCCTCGCCCTGGTGGACGCCTGGCCGCCAGCGCTGTTGCCGCACCTCACGCAAATGGCGCCGGGCAGTACGCTCACCTGGACCATTGAGTTCGTCCAGCCGCTGCTGGAGCTCACGACACTGGACTGGTGCAAATACCTGGCCGAGATCGATCACGCCCAGGACGGCTACGGCCACGTCGCCGCAAAATTCTGGAGTGCCGATGGCCGCTTGATCGCCATCAGTCGGCAGACGGTAACCGTCTTCGGCTAAGGCTTTTCGTGACCGTGGTGCTGCAACCCGAGTGCAGCGACCACACCGATGATGCCGATGGCGACATCGGCCGGGTTCAAGCTGAACACACCTGACACCAGCAACAGAAACGCGATGATGAACAGCGGCACCGCCATCAGCTGCAACGCGCGGTTGGTCGGGTGGCGATGTTGGTCAGGACAGACGCGCCATTGCCAGGCCGGAAAGTGGGGGTGACGTTTGCCCATGATGCTGTTCCTTGAGTCATGACACTGAATGACCCAAGAATAGGCTTGCCCGGGCGGGACGGCGAATCGCGGTTGGCTATTGATGCGATAGCTGGCCATAAAGCTTTTGTGCCGATGAATTACTTTTGTGGCGAGGGGATTTATCCCCGCTGGGGCGCGCAGCGCCCCCAAAAAAGCCGACTCAGTCTACCTGGGGCACCGGGTTGGCAGTTATGGGGCCGCTTCGCGCCCCAACGGGGATAAATCCCCTCGCCACAGGGTTCTAAAGCTTGAGTTGCCCGATCGCCTTGCTCAGCTCGCCCGCCAACGTTGCCAGTTCATGGCTGGTGGTGGCTGAGTCCACCGTCTGGCGTACGGTGTTTTCGGTCACGTCGCGAATACTCACCACTGCCCGGTTCATCTCTTCGGCGACCTGGCTTTGCTGTTCGGCCGCGACCGCAATCTGGGTGTTGCTCTCACGCATCTGCGCCACCGCACCGGTGATCTGCTCCAGAGCCTCGCCGGCCTCGCGGGCTTGTTGCACGCAATCGTCGGCCTTGTTCGAACTCTCCTGCATGAAATCCACCGCGTCCCGGGTTCCGGCTTGCAGGGCCGCGATCATGGTGGTGATTTCATCCGTGGAACTCTGTACCCGCTTGGCCAGATTGCGTACCTCGTCAGCCACCACGGCAAAACCGCGACCCATTTCCCCGGCCCGTGCTGCTTCGATGGCTGCGTTGAGGGCCAGCAGGTTGGTTTGCTCGGCAATGCTGTGGATCACGCTGACCACGCCATTGATCTTCTGACTGTCTTCGGCCAAGCGTCCGATCATTTCGGCGGTCTGCTGTACGCCCGAGGACAGCCCGGTGATCGACTGTTGCACGCGGCTGACCACTTCGCGGCCGTTGCCGGCCAGAGTATCGGCGGTTTTCGACAGGTCGCGGGTGGCGCCGGCATGCTGGGCGATGTGATAGACCGTGGCAGACATTTCGTTGATCGCCGTGGCCGCCTGATCAGTCTCGCTTTGCTGGCCGAGCATGCCGCGGCGAACATCGTTCATGCTCGATGCCAGGCGCGCCGCACCACTGTCCAATTGCCGGGCAGTGCTGGCGACCGTGTCCACCACGCGCTGATAACCAGCCTGCATGGCGTTGAACGCGGCGGCCATCTGGCCCACTTCGTCCTTGCAGGCCAGGGGCACGCGGGCGGACAAGTCACCGGTTTTTTCCACGTGCAGCATCACGTCTTTCAGCGTGTTCAGCTGGCTGAGCAGAAAACGGATCAACAACTGCGAGGCCCCCAGCATCGCCAGCATCAACACGAACACCGCCACGGCGTATTGGCTGAAGCGCTCGCCAAACACTTGGCCCAGGCTGACGCCATGGGCGAGTACCGCGAGCCGTTGGTCGTCGCCTCGCCGGATCACTTCGGCCCCCAGCAGCGGATCGTCGCCGAACAGCGGCTTGGCATTGACTTCGACCCAGCCATCGGCGTGCGCCAGTGAAGGCAATGATTGATTATTGAACACTGGGATCTGTTCGCGATGGAATCCCAGCAGATGATCGGTCTTGGGCACCGGTTGCCCGGCAGGCCACGCTTCGAGCAAGCGCGCCTGAGCCTGGGCGTTCGCCTGGGCAGCGTGGTTGCGTGCTTGTTGTTCAAGCTGCACGGCAAAGAGCACCAGCAACAAGGTGGTGACAAAGGCGACGGCATTGACCGCCCAGAATTTGTATTTCAGCGAGATATTGCTAAGCCAGGCACCCATGGAAGGTTTTCTCTGATAGCGGAAACAGCATTGGCAAGGTGCCAGTATTGTGCTGCTACTCGAGGACGTGAGTGTTGATGCGGGTCAACAGACGAAGTGGTTCCCTGTGGGAGCGAGCTTGCTCGCGATCGCGGTGGATCAGCTTGCAGGGAGGCTGATTGACCCATCGCCATCGCGAGCAAGCTCGCTCCCACAAGGGATTTATGTCGTTCAGGAAATCAGGGGCAACCCAAAAAACGCCCGGGCGCACGCTGTGCTATGGGCCGCAAGATCTTCCTGGGTTTCCCCGCGGTGCAAGGCCACCTCGCGCAAAACTTCCGGCAAATAGGCCGGTTCGTTGCGACCATTCTTGGGCTTGGGTCGCAGCGTGCGGGGCAGCAGGTACGGTGCGTCGCTTTCGAGCATCAGCCGTCCGCGGGGAATTTCGCGCACCAAGGGATGCAGGTGTGTGCCCCGGCGTTCATCGCAGATCCAGCCGGTGATGCCGATGTGCAAGTCCAGGTCGAGGTAGCTGAACAGTGCCTTTTTTTCGCCGGTAAAGCAGTGCACCACCGCGGCAGGCAACTGGTCGCGAAAGTCCCGGAGAATTTCCAGCAGGCGTTGATCGGCGTCCCGTTCATGGAGGAAAACCGGCAGTTGCAGTTCCACCGCCAGGGCGAGGTGTTCTTCCAGGACTTTTTCCTGTTGTGGCCTTGGGGAGAAGTCCCGGTTGAAATCCAGCCCGCATTCACCCACCGCGCGGGCGCGGCTTTGCCTGAGCAAATCCTTGAGGTGCCGGGCGCTATCGGCGGTCCAGTCGCTGGCGCTGTGGGGGTGGATACCGGCGGTGGAAAATAGCCGCTCCACGCCGTCATCGAGGCGGTCGCACAGCGCCAAAGCCTGCTCGCTGCTCTCGATGCTGGTGCCGGTCAAGACCAGTTGGCAGACTCCGGCCTCATAGGCGCGCTCAAGCACCGCCTGGTGTTTGTCGGCGAAACTGGAGTTGGTCAGGTTGACGCCGATATCGATGAGTTGCATGGTGCTACCTCGGCCCAAAGGCCGGAAAGCATACCAGAGCTGTAGATTTATAAGAAAAGCCAAGAACTACAACGAGTTGAGGCTGTCTGTTGAGACCGCGAGGCAAGTCGGGTTGGTATAAACGCCATCACTGTGCCAGTCTTTCGCACTTTTCAGCGCCTCAGGCGCTCTGTTTCTGTCGATCCCAGCCTCGATTTTCAAGGCGGTGGTCCGCAGTGTCCTTCCGGAGAGTGGATGGCACGTCTTCAGGTGTTGCTACTGCTGTGTTGTTCGCTGTTGTTGCCGATGCCGGCCGAAGCGCGGCTGCCTGGGCCTGTGCAAGCGGTGGCGCCGGGCACGGTGCGCGACTTGGCGCAAATCCGTAGTAGCCGGGTATTGAAGGTGTTGGTCAATCAGAGCCGCAACAGTTCCGGTGAAGTCCAGGGACAGCCCATTGGCGTCGAATACCATCGATTGCGGGCCTTCGAACAATACCTCAACGGTCACGCCCGTGACGGCCAGGAAATCACCCTCAAGATCATTCCCAAGGCCAAGGATCAGTTGCTCGGCGCCTTGCAGCGCGGGGAGGGCGACCTCGTGGCCCCCGGCGAATTACTCGATCTCCAGGCCGCTCATGCGATCAGCGCCAGCAACCCAATCCGTACCGACGTGCCGTTGTTGCTGGTGGGCATCAAGGGCGAGAAGCGCTACACGCGTGTGGAACAGCTGTCCGGCAAGACCCTGGCCCTGCCCAACGGCAGTGCGGCCGGGGATGCGGTGAGCCAGATCAACCAGAAACTCGCGTTGCTCAAGTTGCCACCGGTGAAGATCGAATGGGTCGACCCCAGTCTGGCGGTGGAAGATGTGCTGGAAATGGTCCAGGGCGGGATTTTCCACCTGACAATCGTTGAGCAGCCCATCGCCGAGCGCTGGGGCAAGATCCTTCCCAAGTTGCGCTTCGATCGTCAGGTGCTGATTGGTGAACCGAGTGACGAGTATTGGTTCGTGCGTCGCGACGCCGCCATGCTGCGGGCGAGCATCGACCAGTTCCTGGCGATTTACAAGGTACCGTCCAACCAGGACGCCGCGTTCCTGCGCATCTATCGCCGCTTGTACCAGGTGCACTATCCACTGGCCCGAGCCGATCGCCAGCGTCTGGAGAAACTGCGCCCGGTGTTGCAAAAGCATGCCGAGGCCCAGGGCATGGACTGGCTCAACCTCGCGGCCCTGGCATTCAAGGAATCCGCCTTGCAACCCAACGCCCGCAGCGGCAGCGGCCCGACCGGCCTGATGCAGATCACTCCGGCGGCGGCCCAGCGAGTCGGGGTCAATAACATCCAGAACCTGGATGCCAACGTGCAGGCCGGCGCCAAGTACCTGGCCCTGATCCGCCGCAAGTTTTTCGCCAGCCCCAAGCTCAACGAGCGCGAGCGCATGGCCTTCGTATTGGCTGCCTACAACATGGGACCTGAGCGGGTGCAGGGTATGCGTGCCGAGGCTCGGCGCCGGGGGCTGAACCCCAACCAATGGTTTTTCCAGGTCGAGCGTATCGCCATGGAGCAGGTGGGAATGGGCGCCGTCAGCTATGTTAATAGCGTGAACAAATACTATTTGGCGTTTGATCGGGAACGGGAGTCGCTGGAGCCGGAGGAACAGAAGGTCGCCCAGCGTAAATGATCGATTAAACTGATTGGTATGTCGAAATATTTGCGCTTTTATAACAAGTTTTTTTGATTAATATGGCGACTAATAACCACACACCTAGGATGACCCCCATGAGCTCGTTGATCAATAAAGTCCTGTTTACCCGCGCCGGCTACGGCCTGACCGTCCTGCGCCTCGCTGTCGGTATCATTTTCGCCGCTCACGGTTCGCAGAAACTCTTTGGCCTGTTCGGCGGCTACGGCCTGACCGGAACGGCGCAGTGGATGGAAAGCATCGGCCTGACTCCGGGTTACGTGATGGCGACACTGGCGGGCGGTACCGAGTTTTTCGCCGGGCTGGCGTTGATCATTGGATTGTTGGCGCGTCCGGCGGCGCTGGGCCTGGCCTTCTTGTCGCTGGTGGCGATTTTTTCCGTGCACATCGGCAACGGCCTGTTCATGGCCAACAACGGTTATGAGTTTGCCCTGGCGTTGCTGGCGGGCAGTATTGCGGTGTTGATTGAAGGTGCCGGCAAGTTGTCAGTCGATCGTGCCATTGCTGATTGATTGCTTGGTTTGAGCCGCAAGGCCTTTTTGTATTCCACTGCTGTTCGCTAATAAAACGGTGCTTCTTCTTGAGGGGGAGCGCCGTTTTTTTTGGGCTCGTCTTTAGGGGTGGGGGTTTATAATTTGTGTGTATATCCGTTGCTGCGGTAACGGCTGCTTAGGGTTCCGCCCTTACGGCGTCTCACTTTTGAGAAGCGCAAAAGTAAGCAAAACGCTCATGCCCCACCACTCGGTGCCTCGCTAGGGCTCGGCATGCCCGAACGCAGGTATTGCTCCGTGGGCCGCCGCGAAGGACCATCCATGGTCCAGCGCGGCTACCTCGGCATCCATGCCGAGGTACCCACTGCGCAATACCTACGTTCGGCCATCGTTGTTAATGGGGCGCCGAGATCAACGTCCGCCGCGAGGCGGCCTGAGAGCCGACCTGGTTCTCTCGGTCGTGCTCCGATCCAATTGTGGGTGAGCCTGCTCGCAATGGCGGCTTGACAGCCAGACCTGTCTCTGGCGGCTCTACTTCAATCCAACTGTGGGAGCGGACTTGCCCGTGAAGACGATGCCACAGTCGATGACGATGTTGGATGCTCCGGCCTCTTCGCGAGCAAGCTCGCTCCCACAGGAGAAACGCGGTCCTACCCCAAACCAGGTCGGCTCTCAGGCCGCCTCGCTTTTGATTTTGATCTGGGGCGCCCCATTAACAACGATGGCCGAACGTAGGCATTGCGCAGTGGGCAACCCGGCATGGATGCCGGGTTAGCCGCGCTGGGCCATGGATGGCCCTTCGCGGCGGCCCACGGAGCAATGCCGGAGTGAGGGCACACCGAGCCTAGGCGAGGTGCCAAGTGGTGGGGCAGAGCGTTTTTGGTTACTTTTGGCGCTCTCCAAAAGTGACCCGCCGTCAGGGCGGAACCCTAAGTGGCCGTTACCGAAGAAACGGATATACACACTAACTATAAAATCCCAACTCAGAAAGGCAAGCCCAAAAAAACGCCCCCTCAGGAAAGGAACACCGTTTCTTAAGTGAACAGCATTGCCGTCATGTACGGGTCTTTTTAATGCGCGCCGATTCTTGACACTGCCCAGTCAGCTTCTCTAGGATGCCGCTCATGCGCCGATTTAAACAGCTACTTGCGGGGCGCCAGGTGACTCATCCAGTTACCGATAGAAGCCGGAAAGCCAGGCTTCGAAATACCGCTAAAGCGCTGGTTCGGTGTTGCCTCTCACCTGCCATGCAGACTTTTGAGGCAGAGACACGACACGATGAACGCATCCAGCCCCGTTGTACGTCTTGCGCCGATCACGGCGAACCTTTTGCAGCGCAATCCAAAAATTCTCCTGGGTGGTACCCACCAGCCAACGCTGTTGCGTTATCTTGATGGCTGGCCGCGACGTAGCCACGGGCCTGCCGCTTTCCTGATCCAGTTCATTGAAGACGGTGAGTCCTTGGCCCGTTTTGCCGACAACAGTTTCGACCTGGCCGTGATCCAGTCCCCGAGTGCGGCAGACGCGCCTGAAATGATCCGGCAACTGACCCGTGTCGCGCGGCAGGGATTGATCACCCGTCGTTGAGATGCCCAGGTTGGCTGCAAGCTGAAGGCTCCGGATTACGGGTAAGCAATGTCCACGATGTAGACCCGTTTTTCTCCTGTCGGCGTCTGGACGCTGACTTCGGCGTCCAGGGTCTTGCCGATCAGTGCCCGTGCCAACGGTGAATCGATACTGATCAGGTTCTGTTTCAAATCCAGCTCATCCGGGCCGACGATGCGATAGCGCGCTTCTTTGCCATCCTCATCTTCGACTGTGACCCATGCGCCGAAATAGACCTTGTTGGGGTCGCTGGGTTTTTCACTGACGACTTTGAGCGCTTCAAGGCGCTTGGTGAGGAAGCGCACGCGACTGTCGATTTCCCGCAGCATTTTCTTGCCATAGGTGTATTCGGCATTTTCCGAACGATCACCCTGGGCTGCCGCTTCGCTGACCGACTGGGTCACTTGAGGACGGCGCACATGCCACAGTTCATGGAACTCGGCGCGCATCCGCGCTTCACCCTCGGGGGTGATCAGCGCGGTGCCGGCGGTGCGGGGTGGACGATAACGGCTCATGGCTACTTCTTATCAAGGTGAAGCCGGAAGTCTATCAACCCTCGCGCAATACTGTCAGCGGACTGGCATTGAGCGCCCGACGGGTGCCAAACACACCCGCGGCGCCAATCAACAATGCGCCCACCAGGGGCAACACCAGCAGCCATGGATGCGGGTGCCAGGGCAGGTCGAAGGCATAACGGTAGAGCACCAGGCTCACCAGTTCCGAACCGAGGGCAGCGAGCAGGCCGCTGACCGCACCCAGCAAACCGAACTCAATGCGCCGGGCCTTGACCAGCAATGGCCGTTCGGCGCCCAGTGCGCGCAACAGCGCGCCTTGGCGGATCCGTTCGTCGAGGGTTGCCTGCAGGCCGGAGAACAACACAGCCATTCCCGCCGCCAGCACGAACAGCAACACGTACTCCACGGCCAGGGTCACTTGGGCCAGGATGCTGCGCAGTTGTTCGAGCAGGGCCTCGACTTGCAGGATCGTCACCGCCGGAAAGGCCCGG
>Ga0213822_1001495_pt1 | contig 13092 bp, 10 predicted proteins | sample MC6MC0908MG_FD_179872 | JGI IMG/M metagenome (GOLD analysis project Ga0213822, IMG submission 179872) | Enriched soil aggregate microbial communities from Iowa State University, Ames, United States - MC6-MC0908-MG | ecosystem: Environmental > Terrestrial > Soil > Unclassified | place: USA: Iowa...
GATCCAGTGTGGGAGCGGGCTTGCCCGCGAAGACGGCGGCACATTCAACATCATTGCCACCTGAAGCACCGCCATCGCGAGCAAGCTCGCTCCCACAGGTGGCCTTTGATGAAACACAAAACCCGTGACCACCATCGATCCAGTGTGGGAGCGGGCTTGCCCGCGAAGACGGCGGCACATTCAACATCATTGCCACCTGAAGCACCGCCATCGCGAGCAAGCTCGCTCCCACAGGGGATCTGTGGTGAATATCAACTTTTCTCTAGCCCAAAAAAAGCCCGCAGTGTGCGCGGGCAAAGGTGTCGCAGGTCTTTTAAAGTGCGGCGGCGATGGCCGCATCACAGCCCGCCGATGTGGAAGGCTTTGACTTCGAGGTATTCATCCAGGCCGTACTTGCTGCCCTCGCGGCCCAGGCCCGACTGCTTGATGCCGCCGAAGGGCGCGACTTCCATGGAGATGAGCCCGGTGTTGAGGCCGACCATGCCGAACTCCAACGCCTCGCCGAACCGCCATGAACGACGCAGATCCTGGGTGAAATAGTAGGCCCCAAGGCCATACGGCGTGGCATTGGCCAGGGCCAACGCCTCTTCTTCGGTCGTAAAGCGCATCAGCGGAGCCACCGGACCGAAGGTTTCTTCATTGGCCAGCAACATCCCGGCGTGGGCTTCGCCCAGAACCGTTGGCTGGACGAACTGGCTGTCGCCTTCGGGAACGCCACCACAGAGCAGGCGCGCACCTTGACTCAATGCATCGTCGATATGCCGGGCGACTTTGTTCACCCCAGCCAGGTTGATCAGCGGCCCGATCGTCACGCCAGCCTCCAGGCCGTTGCCGACCTTGAGCTTGCCCACCTCCTCCACCAGGCGCTCGGCGAAACGCTCGTAGATGCCGTCCTGCACCAGAATGCGATTGGCACAGACGCAGGTCTGGCCGGCGTTGCGAAATTTGCTGAGCATGATGCCGGTGACGGCCTGCTCCAGGTCCGCGTCGTCGAACACAATGAACGGGGCGTTGCCCCCCAGCTCCAGGCTCAAGCGCTTGATGTGTTCGGCGCTCTGGCGCATCAGCAACCGACCGACCGCCGTCGAACCGGTAAAGGAAATCTTGCGCACCGTCGGGTTACTGGTCAGCTCTTCACCGATACCGGCAGGCAGACCGGTGACGACGTTGAACACCCCGGCCGGAATCCCCACCCGCTCGGCCAGCACTGCCAGCGCCAGGGCCGACAACGGGGTCAGGTCCGAAGGCTTGACGATGACCGGGCAACCCGCCGCCAAGGCCGGTGCGCATTTGCGAGTGATCATCGCATTGGGGAAATTCCACGGCGTGATCGCCGCACAGACGCCCACCGGTTGCTTGAGCGTCAGCAGGCGCCGGTCGCCGCTGGGGGCCGGGATGGTTTCGCCATAGACCCGGCGGGCTTCTTCGGCAAACCATTTGGCAAAGCCGGCCCCATAGCGAATTTCGCCTTTGGCTTCGTTCAGCGGCTTGCCCTGCTCACGGGTCATGATCAGCGCCAGGTCGTCGAGGTTATCGATCATGGCTTGATACCAGCGCTCCAGCAGCGCCGCCCGCTCCGCCGCCGGACGCGCACGCCAGGCCGGCCAGGCGCGCTCGGCGGCTTCGATGGCACGGCGGGTTTCCACACCTTGCAGGGCCGGCACCCGGGCGAGGACCTGGCCGGTGGCGGGGTCGATGACGTCAAGGGTGGCCGCGTTGTCGGCACCGATCCACTGACCGTCGACGTAAGCGAGTTCTGCCAACAGGCTGGGGTCTTTCAATTGATTCTTGAGCATGGTCGCGTCCTGTTCCGAGGTGATTCCAGTCTAAGGAGATGCCACGGGGCAGGATGCTGAAAGCGCGGTTTGGGCAGTGTTGGATGCTGAAGTTTTGTGCTGGGACGGCAGGCTCTACCGAGAAGGATTCAGGCTAAACACAGCACCCTGTGGGAGCGAGCTTGCTCGCGATGGCGTCGGCCCATTCAACATGGATACAAGCTGATCCATCGCTATCGCGAGCAAGCTCGCTCCCACAGGGGAACTGTGTTGACAGGACGTCTGGCTACCGTTTCAACGACCCCAACAACCCTTCCAAAAACTGCTCCCCCGCATCCATCTGACTGATTTCGATGAACTCGTCAGGCTTGTGCGCCTGTTCGATGGAGCCCGGGCCGCAGACGACGACCGGTACATCCAGGCGCTGCTTGAACAAGCCGCCTTCGGTGCCGAACGACACTTTGGCGGTGCCCGTGTCCGGGGCGGCGAAGTTTTTCAGAAAGCGCACGGCCTCGACGCTCGGATGGGTATCCAGGCCGGGATAGACGTTCAGGGTTTCGATTTCGATGTCCGCCACGCTGGAGAGCTTCTTGGCTTCGCGCACGATCACCTCGGCCCGCTCGCGCAGTTGCCCGAGGAACTGATCCAGGTCATCGGCCGGCAGGTTGCGCACTTCGAAATCCAGGGTGCACAGGTTGGGCACGATGTTCAGCGCCTTGCCACCGACAATCTGCCCGACATGCACAGTGCTATAGGGCACGTCGTAGTCGGCATCCTGGGCGCCCTGCTCTTGCAGCTGCTGCTGGCTCTGGCGCAACGCCGCGATGAAATCACAGGCCACGTGAATCGCGTTGACCGAGCGCGGCGCCAGCGACGAATGCGCCTCCAGGCCACGGCAGTAAGTGCGGTAGGAGCCCTTGCCCTTGTGGCCGAGTACGAACTGCATGTTGGTCGGCTCGCCGATTACGCAGAGGAACGGCCGCACCGGCGCCAGGTGCAGCACGTCGAGCAAACGGCGTACCCCCACGCAACCGATCTCTTCGTCATGGGACAGCGCCAGTTGCAATGGCCGGTTCAAGGCATGGTCGGCAGCCTCGAGCATGGCGTCGATGGCCAACGCGATGAAGCCTTTCATGTCACAACTGCCGCGCCCGTAGACCCGCCCATCCCGCAGCGTTGCCTGGAACGCCGGGACGGTCCAGGCCTGCCCCGCCGCCGGCACCACGTCGGTATGACCGGACAGCAGGATCCCCGGCAACTCACGCGGCCCGGTGCTGGCGAACAGGTTGGCTTTCTTGCCGCTTTCATCCTTGACGATCAGCGACTCGATGCCCTTGCTCAGCAACAACTCGCGCACGTACTCGATCAAGGCCATGTTCGATTCTGAAGAGACCGTTTCAAAGGCCAGCAGGCGTTCGAAAATAGCTAAAACCCGGGGTTTCATGAGGCCTTGCTCCGTTGCTCGGTTGAAGGAGTGAACCGGCGGATGGAGAACGGCTCGATCGAGGTACGGGTGCTGCCGGTGCTGATGAGTTCGGCCATGACGTCGCCGACGCCCGGGCCGAGCTGGAAGCCGTGACCGCAGAAACCGAACGCGTAGTACAAGCCATCGACGTTACCGCTGGGGCCCATCACCGGTAGGGAATCGGGTAGATACCCTTCGATGCCGCTCCACACGCGGATGATATTCAGGTTGCCGACGCCCGGCAGCAGCCGGCGCATCTGCTCCAACTGGTTGAGGATGCTGCGTGGCTCGACATGGGCCCGGCGGTTGAGCATGTCCGGCTTGCTGCGATAACCGCCGCCGATGATGATGTTGCCCCGGGGGATCTGGCGGAAGTAGATCACCTCTTCCGGGATCTTGGTGTACACCCCAATCACCGTCGGCAAGGCATAGGGCACCGGTTCGGTGACGGCCATCTGCGGGCCATTGGTGTCCAACGGTACCGGCTCACCGAACTGCGCCGAGAGCTTCTGGCCCCAGGCACCGGCGGTAATCAACAGCTGGGCGGAACTGAACTGGCGGCCATCGGTGGTGGTGATGCGGAACCCGTCACCGATCTTCTGCACCCCGGCCACTTCGGTGCGCTCCTCGATCTGCGCGCCGAGCCGCCGGGCGGCCCTGGCAAACGCCGGGGCCGCCAAGCGTGGATTGGCGTGACCATCGTGAGGGGCATAGGAGCCGCCTTTCACCTCTTTGCCAAGGAATGGAAAACGCGCGTGCAGTTCGCTGCCGCGATAGATCTGCAAGTCCAGCTGCGCCGCTTCCGGTGCTGCGGCGTAGGCCTCCAGCTCAGGGATTTCGTCTTCGCGATAGCACACGCGCATGTGCCCGCTGGCAATGAACTCCAAGTCGTCATCGATCAGTTCGGGCAAGCGCTTCCACAGCGCCCAGGAACGGTTCGCCAGTTCCAGTTGCCCGAGGTAACGTCCCTGGCGCCGCACGTTGCCGAAGTTCACGCCGCTGGCGTACTGACCGATCTGGTCACGCTCCAGCAGGATCACCGACTGCCCGCGCTGACGCAGGAAAAACGCCGTCGCCGAGCCCATCAGGCCGCCGCCGACGATCACTACATCGGCCTTGTGTACCGTCATGGCGCCACCTCCTGCGTGAGCATCGAAAGCGGCTTCACCGGCGCCTGGCCGCGTTGCCGGCCGACTTCCTGGACATTGACACCGGCCGCCGCGGCAATCACCTCGGCCCCGGCCTGGGAACAATAACGGCCCTGGCAGCGGCCCATGCCGACTCGGCTGAAGGCCTTGGCGCGATTGACTTCACAGGCGCCCTTTTCGCTGACGGTACGCCGCAGCTCGCCGGCGCTGATCATTTCGCAGCGGCAGACGATGGCTTCGTCCGGCAAGGCCTTGGCCTGCGCGGCGGGCCAGGGAAAAGCCTGGGCCAGGCCGAGACGAAAGGCATCCATCACCTTGAGCGCCTGGCGCTGCTCGGCGACCTGCGCAACGTCCACCGGCTGTTGCAGATCACTCAACAACGCCATGGCGACCAGGCGCCCGGCGTGCTCGGCGGCATCGGCGCCACGGATTTTCGCGCCGTCCCCGGCAGCATAAACGCCACTGACGCAGGTGCGACCTTCCTCATCGAGGTCCAGCAGCCATTGGCCGGACGCCTCGTCGAAACGCAGGCGACAACCCGCCAGGTCGGCCAGTTGGGTTTCCGGCCGCAAGTGATACCCCAGCGCCACGGCGTCACAATCCACGGTCAACGTCGCTCCACTGGCGCTACGAACCCGCACACCACTGACGCCACTGATCGGGTCACCGAGCACTTGCACAGGCGCGATGCCCAAGTGCACCGGGATTTTCGCCCGGTACAGCTGCGCCAACAATTTCAGGCCAGTGAACAATAAGCCCGGGCGTGCCATGAGTTTGGGCAAGGCCTTGATGCGCTTGCCCAAGGGCGAGGTGTCCAGCACCGCCGCCACGTTGGCGCCGGCCTTGAGGTATTGGCTGGCGACCAGATACAGCAACGGCCCGCTGCCCATGAACACCACGCGGTGGCCGATGGAAACCGCCTGGGCCTTGAGGGCAATCTGCGCGCCGCCGAGGCTGTAGGTACCGCCCAATTGCCAGCCTTCGATCGGCATCAGGCGGTCGGTGGCGCCGGTGCAGAGGATCAGCGCGTCGTAATCCACCGTCGTGTGCCGGCCCTGGCTGACGCAGCACAGCTGGCCTGGCGTGAGGTTCCACACCAAGGTATCGGGGCGGTAGTCGATCTGCGCACGCAAGCGGTCGAAGCTGTCGTGCAGGTCCTTGGCCTTGTCCGCCTCGGTGCCGTACAGCGTGGCGTAGGTGCGGGTGAACCCCTCGGGTTGGCGCCGGTAGATCTGCCCTCCATCGCGACGATTTTCGTCGATCAGGATCGGCTTGAAGCCCGCCGCCACCAAGGTCTGGGCACAACGAACGCCCGCCGGCCCAGCGCCTACAATAACTATCCGCGCAGCGGCCATATGGCCTCCGGTTGCTGAGTGATGATGTCCAACCCTTCACGCACTTCGTTGGAACAGGCACGCAGGCGTTCGCCGCTGCGGGTCCAGACCCAGCAATCCTGGCAAGCGCCCATCAGGCAAAAACCGGCACGGCTGCCCGGATCGAATTCCGACTGGCGCAACGTCGGGCCATTCGTCAGCAAGGCCACCATCAGAGTGTCACCCTGCAGCGCCTCGATAGGCACGCCGTCCACTATCAATTTGACGGTTGGCCGGCCCTGTTCGGCCAACCTCACGAAACGACCGCTCACGCGTAGGCTCCCACGATCATGCTGTTTGAATCCTGTTGGCGCTGGCGCAGCGCGTCACTGTCGTGATGACAGAGCACTTCACTGCCGCCGTCGATGACTCGCCGAGGCGGTGCGGTGCAGTTACACAGGCCATCGACCCGCACCGGGCAACGATTGAGGAAGGTGCACAGGCCCGGCACATCGGCGCGAGCACCCAACGTCGGCAGGGTGCCACAGGTGGTGGCGCCGCAGCTTTCCAGCCAGCCCTGGCGCAACTCCGGCACCGAATGGATCAACAGGTCGGTGTAGGGATGGAATGGCGGCTGGGCGAACGCTTGCCGCGCACCCGCCTGGATCTTGTGGCCGCTGTACATCACCACAATGTCGTCGCACAGCGCCCGCACCGTGGAGATGTCGTGGCTGATGAACAGGTAGGAAACCCCCAGTTGCTGGCGCAGATCGCGCAGCAGTTCAAGGATCGCCGCACCGACCACGGTATCCAGGGCCGAGGTGACTTCATCGCACAAAATCAGGTCCGGTTTCGCCGCCAGCGCCCGGGCCAGGTTGACCCGCTGCTTTTGCCCGCCGGACAGTTCGCTCGGGCGGCGCTCGGCCAGCTCCCGTGGCAGGCGCACCAGGTCGAGCAATTCGCCGATGCGCTCGCGCAGCGCCGCGCCCTTGAGGCCGAAATACATCTTCAATGGCCGGCTCAAAATGGTGCTGATGCTGTGCATCGGGTTCAGCGCGGTGTCGGCGTTCTGGAACACCATCTGTATGCGCCGGAACTGTTCGTTCGTGCGCTCGGACAGGCTGCCGCCCAGTGGCCGGCCGTCAAACGTCAAGCCGCCGAGGGCCGGGGTCAACAGCCCCGCCACCACCCGCGCCAAGGTCGATTTGCCCGAGCCGGACTCGCCGATCACACCGATGGCCTGGCCCCGGCGCACCGTCAGGTCGATGTCTTCCAGCACCCGGATCGCCGGCATGCCGTGCTGATTCTTGTTGCCGTAGCCGGCGGTCAAGCCCTGGATGGTCAGCAGTGGCGTGTCTTCGGCCACACCACAGGGTGGGCGAATGGTGGTGTCCGGCCGCGCCGCCGCCAGCAGGCTGCGGGTGTAGGCGTGAGCCGGGCCTTTGAGCAGCGGCGCGGTGGCGCTCTGTTCGAAGATCTGCCCGCCGTTGAGCACGACGATCTGGTCGGCCATCTGCGCCACGACCGCCAAGTCGTGGGACACATACACCGCCGTCGCGCCGCGTTCGCGTACGACGCGCTTGAAGGCGCGCAGCACGTCAATCTGGGTGGTCACGTCGAGGGCCGTGGTCGGCTCGTCGAGCACCACCAACAGCGGATCGCTGATCAGCGCCATGGCCGCCATCACCCGCTGCAACTGTCCGCCGGAGACTTGATGGGGATAACGCCGGCCGATGCGCTCAGGGTCGGGCAGCGCCAGGTCGCGAAACAGTTCGATGGCCTTGGCTTCGAGCACAGCCCGGCTGCCGAGGCCATGAATCAGCGCACCTTCCACCACCTGGTCGATGAGTTTCTTCGCCGGGTTGAACGCCGCGGCGGCGCTTTGGGCGATATACGACACCCGGTTGCCGCGCAGGCGTTGCAGCTCGCTTTCCTCCAGCGCGAGCATGTCATGCTCGCCGACCTGCACCACGCCACCGGCCAGGCGACAACCGCGCCGGGCGTAACCAAGCAGTGCCAGGGCGATGGTGGTCTTGCCGGAGCCGGACTCACCGATCAGCGCCAGCACTTCACCTTTCTCCAGGGAGAAACTCACGCCTTTGACGATTTCCACTTCGCTGTGCTCGCCACCGGCGACTACGCGCAGGTTCTCGACTCGGATCAATTCGCTCATATCAATGGCCTCCCGAACGTCGGTTACGCCGCGAAGACAGGCGGTCGATAAACAGATTGACGCCGATGGTCAGGGTGCCGATGGCCAGGGCAGGAATCACGATGGCCGGGGCGCCCTGATTCAGGCCGCCGATGTTTTCGCGCACCAGTGAACCCAGGTCGGCATCCGGCGGTTGCACGCCCAGGCCGAGAAAGCTCATGCCGCTGAGCAGCAGCACGATGAAGCCGAAGCGCAAGCCCAGGTCAGCCAACACTGTGTTGAGCATGTTGGGCAGGATTTCCACGCAAGCGACGTACAGGCGACGCTCGCCACGGGTACGGGCCACTTGCACGTACTCCAGGGCCTCGATGTTCACCGCCATGCTGCGGGCGATACGGAACGCACCCGGCGTGTAACTCAACACCGCCGTGCACACCAGCAACGTCACCGATGAACCGAACGCCGAGACCATGATCAGCGCCAGCATCTTGCTCGGGATCGAGATGAAGGCGTCCATCAGGCGGCTGATCAGCTCATCCAGCCACTTCGGTGACACCACCGACAGCAGTGCGCAACTGGTCCCCAAGCCACTGGCCAGGACTGCCGCCACCAACGCCAGGCCCACGGTGAATTGTGCGCCGACCAGGATCCGACTGAGCATGTCACGGCCCAGGTAATCGGTGCCCAGCGGGTAAGCCGCGCTGAAACTGTCGAAGACATTGTCAGAGACCACTTCTCCCACGGGATGCGGCGCCAGCCATGGACCGAAGATCGCCACCAGCAGCCAGATCACACACATCGCGGCACCGACCAGGCCCAGCCAGGACGTTGCATGGTCGTCCTTGCCCAACGCCAAAGCGGCCGACGCAGGCGGGGATTTCACAATGAGATTGTTCATTGGTTTCTCAGCCTCGGATTGGAGAGGATCGCGCACAGGTCGGCAATCAGCACGAGTGTCAGGTACGCCGTACAAAACAACATGGTGCAGGCCTGGACCAATGCCATGTCGCGGTTCGTCACGGCATCGACCATCAGGCTCGCGATGCCGGGATAGTTGAATATCGTCTCGACGATCACCACCCCGCCGAGCAAGTAGGACAGGCTCAGGGCGATGGCATTGGCGATGGGCCCGATGGCGTTGGGCAGTGCATGGCGCAGCACCACCCGCACCGGGCTCACACCTTTGAGACGGGCCATTTCCACATAGGGGCTGTCGAGTTGATCGATCACCGCCGCCCGGGTCATGCGGGCCATTTGCGCGATGATCACGCAGCACAGCGTCATGACCGGCAAGGCGTAGGTGCGCATGAACTGCCACGGTGAAGTGATCTCGCTGGAATAGGACAACGCCGACAGCCAGCCCAGGTTCACGGCGAAAATCAACACCGCCAGGGTGGCGACCAGAAACTCCGGCACTGCCACCATCGTCAGGGTAAAGAAGCTGATAAAGCCGTCGATGCGACCACCGCGCCCCATCGCCGAACCGATGCCCATGATCAATGCCACCGGCACCGACACCAGCGCCGTGGCGGTCGCCAGCATCAGGGTGTTGGGGACTCGGCCGGCCATCAACTCGCTGACCGGCGTGGCATTGGAGATCGACACACCCATGTCGCCGCTGAGCAGGCTCATCAGCCAGTGCAGATAACGCAACACACCCGGCTGATCCAGACCCATTTTCACGCGCAGGGCCGCCACCTGTTCAGGCGTGGCGAATTGCCCAAGGGCCTGTTGCGCCGCGTCTCCCGGCAAGACCGCCGTGATGGCGAACACCACCATCGACACGATCAACAGGGTTACGATCGCCGCGCCAAGGCGCCGGCCGATCAACCACAGTGTGTTGCTATTCATCACGCTACCCTCGTGTCCTATCACGCCGCCAAGACCCAACGTTCATCAAGCGTCCAGCCAGACCTGCTCGGAGAACATGTAGCCCATGAAACCGCCCAGCGGGTTGGTGCCGTAGCCTTTGACGCGCTGGTCGACGCCATCGATGTTGCTGATGAACACGGGAACACCGATGCCGCTGTGGTCATGCACCAGGACCTGCATGTCGCCGTACATCTTGCCGCGCTTGACCTCATCGGTTTCACCCCGGGCCTGGATCAGCAGCTGGTCGAACTGCGGATTTTTCCAGCCGGATTCATTCCAGGGCGCGGTCGATTGGAAGAATTGCGAGAAGATCATGTCGGCGTTGGGCCGTGGGTTGATGTTGCCGAAGCTCAGCGGGTGCTTGGCCCAGTGATTGGACCAGTAGCCATCGCTTGGCAGGCGATTGACGTTGAGCTTGAGCCCGGCCTCCTTGGCCGATTGCTGCAACAGCACGGCGACGTCCACCGAGCCAGTGGCGGCCGGCGAGCACATCACCGGCATGCTGATGCTTTCCATCCCCGCTTTCTTTAGCAGGAAGCGCGCCTTTTCCGGATCGTAGGCCCGTTGTGGCAGGTCGGCGTTGTGGAACCGCGCGCCGGGGGCGATCGGGTGGTCGTTGCCGACCCTGGCGAAACCACGGAATATCGCCGACTTGACCTGTTCGCGGTCCAGCAGCAGTTTCATCGCCTCGGTGAACTCAGGGCTTTGGCCGGGCATCTGGTCCTGGCGAATGATCAGGTCGGTGTAGTTACCCGACGGCGAGTCCACGACGCGATGTTTGGCGCTGTCCTTGATGCGCGTGGTCGAGCGCGGGTTGACCTCGTTGATGATCTGCACATCGCCGGAGAGCAGTGCGTTGACCCGTGACGGCTCGTCGGCGATGCCGATGAATTCGATCTCGTCCAGGTACGGCAAACCCGGTTTCCAGTAGTTGGTATTGCGCGCGCCAATCGAACGCACCCCCGGCTTGAACTCCTTGACCTTGAAGGGGCCGGTACCGATGCCCTGGCTGAAGTCGCTGGTGCCTTCAGGAACGATCAGCATGTGGGAGATGGCCAGGATCGATGGCAGCTCGGCATTCGGCCCGCTCAGCGTTATCTGCACTTCATGGGTGCCGTTGGCCTTGACCTCGGCAAACTGCGACGCCAGCGGCAGGACCTTGGAGCCGGTAATCGGGTCCTTGTGGCGCAACAGGGAAAACACTACGTCGGCGGCGGTCAGGCCCTTGCCGTTGTGGAAGACCACCTCTTTGCGCAGGGTAATCACCCAAAGCGTCGCGTCGGTGGTGTCGATGCGCTCGGCCAGTTCCAGCTGCGGCACCATGTGGCTGTCGAAACGCGTCAGGCCGTTGTAGAACATGTAGTGACGCACATAGTCCGTGGACGACGAGCCTTTGGCCGGATCCAGGGTATCGGCGGTGGAACTGGTGATACCAGCGACCCGAATGCGCCCGCCGGGCTTGCCTTTGCCGGGGCTTGCCTGATCGTCGGCAAGCAATTTGCCGGCGGCACCGAACAGGCTGCCAGCGCCCGCCGCGGCCACACCCGCCACCCCCAGCATTTGCAGCGCATGGCGGCGTGACATGCCGCGATTGAGCCCTTCGAAAACACGCAGACTTTCTGTACCGGTGATCAACTGGTCTTTGATGCCGTTTTTATTGTCACTCATGTCAGTTCTACCTTTCGGAAAATGATAGGGCTCGATTACGTGCGATTAACGCATCGCGGTTGAAACACCAAACAACGCCATGTAATTCAGTGTAGGTAGTCCTGCAGCCGGTAATACGCACCGACCAGCGGCAGGAACCAGGGCTTGCCGAAGTGCCCGGGGATGGCCGGCCAGTCGAGTTCGCGCCAAGGGTTGGCCTCGACGTTACCGGCCATGACCTCGGCCATGACTTGCCCCATGTGCACCGACATCTGCACACCGTGGCCGCTGTAACCCATGGAGTGATAAACCCCTCCATGTTGGCCGGCCCGGGGCAGGCGATCGGACGTCATGTCCACCAGGCCGCCCCAGCAGTAGTCGATCTTGACGCTCGCCAACTGCGGGAACATCTGCACCATCGCCGCTTGCAACACCTTGCCGCTCTTGGCGTCGGAGACGCTGTCGGACATGGCAAACCGCGCACGTCCGCCAAACAGCAGGCGGTTGTCCGGGGTCAGGCGAAAGTAGTTACCGATCATGCGGCTGGTGACATAGGAGCGGCGTGCCGGCAGCAAGCTGTCGATCAACGCCTGGGGCAATACCTCGGTGGCGATCACAAAACTGCCCACCGGTACGATTCGCCGCCGATACCAGCCCAAGCCGCCCTGCTGAGAGGTGCCGGTCGCCAACAGGATCTGCGAAGCGTGCAGCGTGCCCTTGCCGGTGTTGACTTGATAGCCGCCCGCGCTGGCCTTCCAGTCCTGCACCGCCACCCCCTGGAAGATCAACGCACCGTGACGCGCGGCCGCCTCGGCCAGGCCGACACCGAAACGTCCGACATGCATCTGCACGCCGTTACGCTGTAGCAGGCCGCCGTGAAACTGCGCCGAATTGACTTCTTCCCGCGTCTCTTCGGCGGACAGCAACTCGACCTCGGCATCGACCTCCCTGCGAATCAATTCACAGGTGCGTGCCAAGCCTTCGTAATGCATCGGCTTGGCCGCCAACTTGAGCTTGCCATTGCGCTTGAGGTCGCAGGCAATCTGCTCTTGCTCCACCAGCGTAACCACGCTCTGCACGGCGCTTTCATAAGCCTGGTAATAGGCGCGCGCCTTATCGGCGCCGAGGCTGGCGGTGAGGGCCGCGTAATCCTGGGCAACGCCGGTACTGCAATGCCCGCCGTTGCGCCCCGACGCCTCGCCAATCACCCTGCCCGCTTCCAGCACCGCGACACTCGCCCCCTTCAAGGCCAGGGCTCGCGCCGCGGCCAGGCCGGTGAAACCGCCACCGACGATGGCGACATCGACCTGCCCGGGCAACCCGCCGAGCTGGGCACCGGTGAAGGCCGGTGCGGTATCGAGCCAATAGGACTCACTGCCCATGTCTAACCCCTTTCACCTTGAAGAGCGCCTAGAAACTCAGAGCCCGACCAGACCGGCCAACCCGCCGATGTCCGGGATCTGGTGGTAGCCGTACACGGCGTTGGCCGGTTGTTCATGCCCCCGGGCGACGAAGGCCTTGTGCTTGATCTTCATGTCGTGGGCCGACATCAGGTCGTAACGAAAGCTGGAGGACACATGCAGGACGTCCTCCGGCCCGCAGCCGAGGTTATCGAGCATGAACTCGAACGCGGCCAGGCGCGGCTTGTAGGCCTGGGCCTGCTGGGCGGTGAAGACTTTATGGAAAGGCGCGCCGAGCTTGTCGACGTTGGACATGATCT
>Ga0213822_1001498_pt1 | contig 13068 bp, 10 predicted proteins | sample MC6MC0908MG_FD_179872 | JGI IMG/M metagenome (GOLD analysis project Ga0213822, IMG submission 179872) | Enriched soil aggregate microbial communities from Iowa State University, Ames, United States - MC6-MC0908-MG | ecosystem: Environmental > Terrestrial > Soil > Unclassified | place: USA: Iowa...
ACAAGAAGAAAACCTTTCACAAATTGAAGGGGTCATTATTAAGGAAAAAGATGTTGACGATATAAAAATCTCATTGGTTGAAGTAACGAAACAAGGTGAACAGCAGCTGGGTAAAAAAGCTGGCCGATATTTAACGATAGAGGTTCAAGGAATCAGGCAGCAAAACACCGAGGTACAGCAAAAGGTAGAAGAGATTTTTGCCAGGGAATTTGCATATTTTTTGGAAGGCTCTGGCATAAAGAAAACAAATTCGTGTCTTGTTGTAGGGCTGGGAAATTGGAATGTTACTCCAGATGCATTAGGACCAATGGTTTGTGAAAATCTTTTAATTACACGCCATCTTTTTCAGCTTCAGCCAGAAAATGTAGAAGAAGGTTATCGTTCAGTTAGTGCCCTGTCACCAGGGGTTATGGGGCTGACAGGGATTGAAACAAGCGATATCATTTTTGGGATTGTCGAAAAAACAAAACCTGATTTTGTGATTGCCATCGATGCATTAGCGTCACGGTCGATTGAAAGGGTCAATTCCACTATACAAATTTCCGATACAGGTATTCACCCTGGTTCGGGAGTTGGGAATAAAAGAAAGGAACTTAGTAAGGAAACCTTAGGGATACCTGTTATTGCGATTGGAGTCCCAACTGTTGTAGACGCTGTCTCGATTACAAGTGATACGATTGATTTTATCCTAAAGCATTTTGGAAAGGAACTGAAGGAAGGAAATCGTCCTTCCAGAGCACTTGCACCAGCAGGTATGAGCTTTGGTGAAAAGAGAAAGTTGACCGACGAGGATTTACCAGAAGAAGAGCACCGGAAGACATTTCTTGGTATGATTGGCACTTTACCCGATGAGGAGAAAAGAAAGCTAATTTATGAGGTGTTGTCTCCAATTGGACATAATTTAATGGTCACGCCAAAGGAAGTGGATGTCTTCATCGAAGATATGGCAAACCTAATTGCGAACGGGTTGAATGCCTCGCTCCACAGTCAAGTCGACCAAGGAAATGCCGGATACTATACAAAATAATATCTAAAAGGGAGCCAGCTTTTTTAAGCAAAGGCTCTCTTTTAATTCCACCAATTAATTAGTTCTATCAATTCTAGTAATGTCATAAGATTTACTAGAATCGTTAATGCGAGGTGGAACCATGAAAAATGCTAGAACATCTGGTATGTTTTTGATTGTCCAAGGGACAAGCCTACTTAAAATTTTCGCTGCTCTTTCATTATTTTTGATCCTGGTCTTTTCTATTAGCGGGCTCTTAACCTCGTTGAAGCCACAATATAGAATTATGTCTTCTTCCGTGAATCAAGCTGCTACGAATGTTAATGGGGAATTGCTTTTTCAATTAATGGGCTGGGAAAATCATCATTTTTTAAAGGTGGAGAATAATTGGGCTTCGACCCCAAAGCTGACCAGTTTAGTGTTTAAACTATCAAGTAATATTAATCTGAATGATCCCCGAAGTCTCCTTGGCAGAGAGCTTCCCGGTTTCTATCAATTCGATGGAAAAATTCTTGTTGCTGGTGATGGCACAAATTATACGAATATGCCGATTGAGTCATCACCGCCGATAGAAATCATGAAGGCTGAGCGCGAGGCAGCATTACAGAATTTAGAAGGTTTAGAAAAACCGTCGAATGAAAATCCATCACCATCTCCGGGACAAACAACAGGTGATCGAAAAGTTGTATACGTTTATTTCACCCATAATCGGGAATCCTATTTACCATATCTGAAAGGTGTCACGGATCCGGATTTGGCCTATCATTCTCAAATTAACGTCACTAAAATTGGTGATCAGCTAAAAACAAGCTTAGAAGATAGGGGAATCGGTACTTCTATAAATAAAACGGATGTCGAGGCAAACTTAAAGAAAAAAGGGTTAAATTTCGCAAGGTCATACCAAGAATCCAGGTTATTGGTACAAGAAGCTATGGCTTCAAACCGGGATTTACAATATTTAATCGATATTCATAGGGATTCACAACGAAAAGATAATACAACCACGACAATTAATGGAAAGTCATACGCTAAGTTAGCCTTTATCATCGGTGGGAAGAATCCGAATTATGAAAAGAATGCAAAACTTGCAACCGAGCTTCACAATCTTTTAGAAAAAAAATATAAAGGTATAAGTCGAGGTGTCATTGTGAAGCCTTCCGGAAACGCTGTCTATAACCAAAACCTCTCAGAAAATGCCATTTTAATCGAATTTGGCGGCGTTGATAATACGTTTGATGAATTAAACCGCTCAGCGGACGCCCTTGCCGATGTGTTTAGTGAATTTTACTGGCAGGCAGAAAAAGTGAATCAGGATGTGGATCAATCCACTGATAAACAATAGCAGTAAGGGAGCATTTCTATGAAAATGTTTATGGTAAAAAGCATATGCGTTGCGGCTCTCATGCTTATCTGTGTATTAACAGGAATGCAGCTGGCCAATAATGGGATTCATAAAATGAAGGGCTATGACGACCCGAATTTTCAAAATGCTGTCTCCATCCAAGAATCGGGCAATAATATAAGCGCATCCTTTCTTGGTAATGATATTTCCAGTCATGATATCGAGGCGAAAAAGAAGAAGCTTGAGGAAATAGGCGCGTTTAATTTCTTCTCTTCGATGGGAAAGAATATGTCAGATGGGATTTCTGGAGCCTTCGAAAAATTGATTAAGCTGATAACAGACTAAAAATTTAAGCGGTACCGCAGTGGTGCCGCTCATTTTTGTTCTTAGAAAAAATAACCGAATCTAGCTCCAGCTCCCTGCGACTAGTTTACTTTGCTAAACGGTGCTTCCGCTTTTTCATATTGAATCTTGATTTTCCTGCTGATATAATCAAAAATAGTGTACATGTGCGAGAATAGTAGGAGTGAACTACCATGAATAGAGAAGACAGATTGAAACGCCAAGAAAAAATAAGAAATTTTTCGATTATTGCCCATATCGATCATGGGAAATCAACATTGGCTGACCGTATTTTGGAAAAAACGAATGCATTAACATCTCGTGAAATGAAAGATCAGCTTTTAGATTCAATGGATCTTGAAAGAGAGCGCGGGATTACCATTAAGTTAAATGCTGTACAGTTAAAATATAAAGCGAAAGATGGAGAAGATTATATTTTTCATTTGATTGATACACCTGGGCACGTCGATTTTACGTATGAGGTATCAAGGAGTCTTGCCGCCTGCGAAGGGGCTATTTTAGTCGTAGATGCCGCGCAGGGAATTGAAGCACAAACACTAGCGAACGTTTACCTTGCCCTAGATAACGACCTTGAAATTTTACCTGTTATCAATAAAATCGATCTGCCAAGTGCTGAGCCTGAAAGGGTTCGCAATGAAATTGAAGAAGTTATTGGCTTAGATGCTTCAGAAGCGGTTTTAGCCTCTGCTAAAGCAGGGATCGGCATCGAAGAAATCCTTGAGCAAGTGGTAAAAACTGTTCCGGCTCCTACAGGAGACCCGGATGCCCCGTTAAAAGCGTTAATTTTCGACTCCTTATACGATGCTTACCGTGGGGTTGTTGCCTATATTCGTGTTGTTGAAGGATCAGTTAAAGTCGGCGACAAAATCAAAATGATGGCAACGGGAAAAGAGTTTGAAGTAAATGAAGTAGGTGTTTTTTCACCGAAAGCGACACTGCTTGACGAGTTAACCGTCGGTGACGTTGGCTTTCTGACAGCGTCTATTAAAAACGTTGGCGATACGCGTGTAGGGGATACGATCACAAATGCAAAAAATGGGGCTGAAGAGCCACTTCCAGGGTACCGAAAGCTGAATCCAATGGTCTATTGCGGACTATATCCGATCGATACGGCAAAATTCAATGACCTCCGTGAAGCACTTGAAAAGCTCCAATTAAACGATTCTGCATTACAATTTGAACCTGAAACATCCCAGGCGCTTGGCTTTGGTTTCCGTTGTGGATTCCTCGGACTGCTTCACATGGAGATAATCCAGGAGCGGATTGAACGCGAATTTAAAATTGATTTAATCACAACTGCACCAAGTGTAATTTATCATGTCCATTTAACGGACGGTTCAGAAATAAAAGTGGATAACCCGTCTAATTTGCCGGATCCTCAGAAAATTGATCGTGTCGAAGAGCCATATGTAAAAGCTACGATGATGGCACCGAATGATTATGTTGGCGCAATAATGGAGCTGTGCCAATTAAAGCGCGGCATCTTTATTGATATGCAATACCAAGGTGAAAATCGTGTCAGCATTGTCTATGAAATTCCATTGGCTGAAATTGTTTATGATTTCTTTGATCAGTTGAAATCAAGCACTAGAGGCTACGCTTCCTTTGATTATGAGCTCATTGGTTATAAACCATCCAGCCTTGTTAAAATGGATATATTATTAAACGCTGAAAAAGTCGATGCCTTAAGTTTCATTGTCCATAAGGACTTTGCCTATGATCGCGGAAAAGTAATTGTTGAGAAGCTGAAGGAGCTTATTCCTAGACAGCAGTTCGAGGTACCTGTCCAGGCAGCAATAGGACAAAAAATTGTCGCTCGTTCCACGATTAAAGCGATGCGTAAAAACGTATTAGCGAAATGTTATGGCGGGGATATCTCCCGTAAACGTAAATTATTAGAAAAACAAAAAGAAGGTAAGAAACGGATGAAACAAGTTGGTTCCGTTGAAGTACCGCAAGAAGCGTTTATGGCAGTATTAAAAATGGATGACAATAATTCAAAAAAATAATAACTAGGTGGGGTTTGGAATTGCCTGATATTAGGTGGTTCCTGCCTCTTTTTATTAGGAAGTGAAAAACATGATAAAAGCAGCATACCTTCATATCCCATTCTGTGAACATATTTGTCATTATTGTGATTTTAATAAAGTTTTTCTAAAGGGTCAGCCGGTTGATGATTATTTACAGGCACTTGATCAAGAGATGAAGGTGACACTTGAGCAATATCCGACGGATTCATTGCAAACCATTTTTGTCGGGGGAGGCACTCCCACTTCATTAAATCAACAACAACTGTTGTCGTTTTGTGAAAGTATGAACAGAAATTTGCCGAAGAGCAACACGTGCGAATTTACCTTTGAAGCCAATCCTGGTGATTTAACAAAAGAAAAATTACAAATATTAAAAGAGGCAGGGGTAAATCGAATTAGTCTTGGTGTTCAAACCTTTAATGAGGATTTACTAAAAAAAATTGGCCGCGTTCATCAAGCAAGAGATGTATATCAAACAATTGAAAACGCCAAAACAGTAGGATTTGAAAATATCAGTATCGATCTTATTTTCAGTTTGCCAACACAAACAGTTAATGACTTTAAAGAATCGTTAACAGAGGCATTTTCTCTCGATATACCTCATTTCTCGGCATACTCGTTAATCATTGAACCGAAAACGGTTTTTTATAACTTATTGAAAAAAGGCAAGCTTCCTACCCCTGGTGAAGATATCGAAGCGACCATGTATGAAATATTGATGGGGGAAATGGAAAAACATGGATTCAACCAATACGAAATCAGCAATTTTTCAAAGGCGGGCTATGAAAGCAAGCATAACCTAACCTATTGGAATAATGAATATTATTATGGGTTTGGAGCGGGTGCGCATAGCTATGTGAATGGAATAAGACGATCAAATTCAGGGCCGTTGAAAAAATATATCGAACAAATAAACAGCGGCAAACTGCCCGTTTTTGAAGAACACCTAGTATCGAAAGCGGAACAAATGGAAGAAGAAATGTTCCTCGGATTACGGAAAACAGAAGGGGTCTCAATTTCCCATTTTATTAAGAAATTTAGTCTTGATCCGCAAAAGTTATTTAAGCATGAGCTAACAGATTTGATCTCTAAACAATGGATAGAAGTGAAGAATAATCATATATATTTAACTAAAAATGGCCGGTTTTTAGGAAATGAAGTTTTTCAATCATTTTTAGGAGTGTGTAATGATTGACACCATCCCCCTTTTTTTGATAATTTATTAGTATAATTAGCACTCGGTTACTATGAGTGCTAACAGAGGTGATGAATGTTGTTAACAGATCGTCAATTGTTAATTCTTCAAGTTATTGTTGATGACTTTATTCGATCTGCCCAACCAGTCGGCTCAAGAAGTTTGTCGAAAAAAGAGGAAATTTCCTTAAGCTCTGCCACAATTCGGAATGAAATGGCTGACCTTGAAGAGTTGGGGTTTATTGAAAAGACACATACCTCCTCAGGGCGTGTGCCGTCAGAAAAAGGTTATCGGTATTACGTGGACCATTTACTGTCGCCTCAGGATTTAAACCAGCAGGACATATCAATTATTCGCTCGATTTTTGCTGAGAAAATTTTTGAGTTTGAAAAAATCATTCAAAGGTCTGCTAAAATCTTATCGGAACTAACCAATTACACATCAATTGTTCTTGGACCAGCGGTTAGTATTAATAAGCTGAAAAAAATCCAAATCATACCTTTAAACAAAGAGACAGCGGTAGCTATTTTTGTTACTGATACTGGTCATGTTGAAAATCGGATGTTTTCATTACCTTCCTCTGTAGATGCAAGTGATTTAGAAATGACGGTAAATATTTTAAACGACCGGTTAGCAGGCGTTCCTTTAGAAAATCTAAATGATAAGATTTATAAGGAAGTGGCAATGCTTTTAAGGCAGCATATTCATAATTATGATCTAATGCTGCATACAATTGCAGATTCCTTGAAAATGCCAATACATGAAAAGCTCTTCTTTGGTGGAAAAACAAATATATTAAGTCAGCCGGAATTTCATGATATTTCAAAAATCCGTACCTTGCTGATGATGATTGACCAAGAGGAATGGATCTATAATTTAATTCGGAAAGATTCAGCAGGCATTCATGTTAAAATTGGCACGGAAAATAATATTACTGCAATGGACAATTGCAGCTTAATTACAGCTTCCTATTCGGTTGGTGCTGAAAAACTAGGTACTATTGCAATCCTTGGTCCTACGAGAATGGAATATTCACGTGTAATTAGCCTGCTTCAATTTTTAAGCAGGGATTTGACTGCGGTTTTAACGAAGCTGTATCAAAATAATTAGCACTGGTAATATTGAGTAAGGGTGAAATGCCTTTAAAGTTTCACCCCTTTTTCCATGGCCGATAGGAAAGTTTAACTTTCCTATCAGGCATAAGTGCAACTAAGCCTTTGTCTTCGCCTTACGGCTTGCCAATCGGCGAGTTTTCTTTAGATAAGACATGAATTTTCAAAAAATAAACAAATCCTTTAAGGGAGGTGAGTAAGTTGACGAATGAGAAAAATAATACAATAAATGAAGAAGTAGAAATCGAAGGTTCTGAGCAAGTTGAACTTACTGAAGAAAAAGCGGTTGAACCTGTTTTTGATGAACGGGAATCAACAGAAGAAATGGATGCCAATCCCATCGACGAACAGCTGCAAGAAATTCAACTGCTAAAAGGCAAGTTAGAAGAAGCAGATAATCGATATCTACGACTTCAAGCAGATTTTGATAATTTCCGCCGCCGTACTAGATTAGATCAAGAGGCGAACGAAAAATATAAAACACAAAAATTAATTACAGATTTACTGCCTTCATTAGATAATTTTGAAAGAGCCATGAATATAGAACCTGATAATGAACAAACAAAGTCTTTATTGCAAGGTATGGATATGGTGTACCGTAGTCTTTTAGATGCCTTGAAAAAAGAAGGTGTTGAACAAATTGAATCTGTAGGGAAAGAGTTTGATCCACACCAGCATCATGCCGTGATGCAAGGTGAGGATAAGAATTATGGATCCAATATTGTTACGGATGAATTTCAAAAGGGTTATCTATTAAAAGACCGAGTAATTCGCCCGGCGATGGTAAAAGTCAATCAATAAGTCTACATATTTTTTTTAGGAGGAAAAGGCAATGAGTAAAATAATTGGTATTGACCTTGGAACAACAAACTCTTGTGTGTCTGTACTAGAAGGCGGAGAGCCAAAAGTAATTCCTAACCCAGAAGGAAATCGCACAACTCCATCCGTTATTGCATTCAAAAATGGAGAACGTCAAGTTGGGGAAGTGGCAAAACGCCAAGCGATTACAAATCCAAATACCATTATGTCGATTAAACGCCATATGGGTACAAATTATAAAGAGAATATTGAAGGCAAGGATTATACTCCACAAGAACTTTCTGCCATCATTCTTCAATATTTAAAATCCTATGCTGAGGATTATCTTGGCGAGCCAGTAACAAAAGCAGTTATTACTGTACCAGCTTACTTTAATGATGCAGAACGTCAAGCAACAAAGGATGCTGGTAGAATTGCTGGTCTTGAAGTTGAACGAATCATCAATGAGCCTACTGCAGCCGCGCTTGCTTACGGTTTAGATAAAACGGATCAAGATCAAACGATTCTCGTTTATGACCTTGGAGGCGGTACATTTGACGTCTCTATTCTTGAACTTGGTGACGGCGTATTCGAAGTAAAATCAACTGCAGGTGATAATCGCCTTGGCGGAGATGATTTTGACCAAGTAATTATTGATTATTTAGTTGACCAATTCAAAAAAGAAAATGGCATTGACCTTGCTCAAGATAAAATGGCTTTACAGCGCTTAAAGGATGCTGCTGAAAAAGCGAAAAAAGATTTGTCTGGTGTGACTTCAACTCAAATTTCATTGCCATTCATCACTGCTGGTGCTGCTGGTCCGCTTCATCTTGAAGTAACTATGTCTAGAGCAAAATTTGATGAACTATCTGCACAGCTTGTGGAACGGACAATGGGTCCAACTCGTCAAGCGTTAAGTGATGCCGGGTTATCACCATCACAAATCGATAAAGTTATCCTTGTTGGTGGCTCAACACGTATTCCTGCCGTTCAAGAAGCGATTAAAAAGGCAACAGGCCAAGAGCCGCATCGCGGCGTTAACCCAGATGAGGTTGTAGCAATGGGTGCTGCTATTCAAGGCGGAGTTATTACTGGTGATGTTAAGGATGTCGTACTACTTGACGTAACTCCATTATCACTTGGTATTGAAACAATGGGCGGTGTATTTACCAAGTTAATTGACCGAAATACAACTATCCCAACTTCTAAGTCGCAGGTATTCTCAACTGCTGCAGATAGTCAAACTGCAGTTGATATCCATGTCCTTCAAGGGGAACGTCCAATGGCAGCAAATAACAAAACATTAGGACGCTTCCAATTAACGGATATTCCACCGGCACCACGTGGAATTCCACAAATTGAAGTAAGCTTTGATATTGATAAAAACGGTATCGTTAATGTCCGTGCTAAAGACCTTGGTACTAATAAGGAACAACAAATTACAATTAAGTCATCAACAGGTCTCTCTGATGAAGAAATTCAAAAAATGGTAAAAGAAGCGGAAGAAAACGCTGAAGCGGATAAGCAGCGTAAGGAAGAAGTGGAGCTTCGCAATGAAGCAGACCAACTTGTCTTTACAACAGAAAAAACGTTAAAAGACCTTGAAGGTAAGGTGGATGCAGCTGAGGTTGCAAACGCAAATGATGCGAAAGATGCATTAAAACAAGCGATTGAGAAAAATGACCTTAACGAAATTCGTGTTAAAAAGGATGCATTACAAGAAATCGTTCAGGCTTTAACTATGAAGCTTTATGAACAAGCTGCACAAGCACAGCAAGCTGGGCAAGGCGGTCAAGAGGGCGGTAATACAGCTGCTAAAGATGACAATGTCGTTGATGCAGAATTTGAAGAAGTTAAAGACGATAAATAATAGGCTGTGAAAAATAAAGAAAAAGCCAAAGTCAGTTTAGCTGCTTTGGCTTTTTTATTGCAATAGCACCAATATCGGTGTTAGAATAATTTTTATGTGACAGATTCGGGAGTGGTAATCATGAGTAAACGAGATTACTATGAAGTGCTTGGTGTTAGTAAGGGCGCTTCAAAGGATGAAATAAAAAAAGCTTATCGTAAGCTCTCCAAACAATATCATCCAGATATTAATAAAGAGCCGGATGCAGCTGATAAATTTAAGGAAATTGCTGAAGCTTATGAAGTGTTAAGCGATGATCAAAAAAAGGCTCATTATGACCAATTCGGCCATACCGATCCGAACCAAGGCTTTGGGGGATTTGGCGGTGGAGCTGATTTTGGGGGCGGCTTTGGCGGCTTCGAAGATATCTTTAATACTTTCTTTGGCAGTGGCGGCTCTAGAAGACGTGATCCAAATGCGCCAAGACAAGGTGCCGACTTACAGTATACTATGACTGTTTCTTTTGAAGAAGCAGCATTTGGAAAAGAAACAGATATTGAAATTCCACGTGAAGAAACATGCAGTACATGCAGTGGATCCGGTGCAAAGCCTGGAACGAAACCGGAGACGTGTCAGCATTGTCAAGGAACAGGGCAGTTAAATGTGGAACAAAATACCCCATTTGGAAGAATTGTTAATCGTCGTACATGCCATCACTGTAATGGCACGGGGAAAGAAATTAAACATAAATGTTCTACCTGCGGCGGTAAAGGAAAAGTGCAAAAGCGTAAGAAAATTCATGTTAAAATTCCTGCAGGCATTGATGATGGGCAACAGCTTCGCATCGCTGGCCAAGGGGAACCAGGATTTAATGGCGGACCGGCTGGAGACCTTTATGTTGTTTTCCAAGTACGCCCGCATGAGTTCTTTGAAAGAGATGGCGATGATATTTATTGTGAAATGCCAATCACCTTTGTTCAAGCATCATTGGGTGATGAAATTGAGGTACCTTCTTTAAACGGAAAAGTAAAGCTTAAAATCCCGGCAGGTACACAAACGGGTAAAAAGTTCCGTTTAAAAGGAAAAGGGATTCCGAATGTGCGTGGATATGGCGTAGGTGATCAGTACATTATCGTCCGGATTATCACACCTACAAAACTTTCAGACAAACAAAAGCAGCTTCTCAGAGAATTTGCAGAGCTTAGCGGCTCATCTCCTATTGGTGAACATGAAGAAAGTTTTTTCTCAAAAGTAAAACGTGCTTTTAAAAGCGAGTAAAGATTGGAGTTGGTAGAATGAAGTGGTCAGAAATTAGTATCCACACAACAAATGAGGCGATCGAACCTATTTCACATATATTGCATGAAGCTGGGGCGAGCGGTGTAGTAATTGAAGATCCATTTGAATTGACAAAGGAAAGGGAAGATCAATTCGGAGAAATCTACCAACTCAATCCAGATGATTATCCGGAGGAAGGCGTTATTGTAAAAGCCTACCTGCCTGTTAACAGTTTCTTAGGAGAGACCGTTGAAGCTATTAAGGAATCAATCAATAACCTCATTATTTATGATATTGATTTGGGATTAAATAAAGTAACGATTAGCGAAGTGAACGAAGAAGAGTGGGCAACCGCTTGGAAGAAATATTATAACCCCGTTAAAATTTCTGAAAAATTCACGATTGTCCCTACTTGGGAGATGTATGAACCTGTTAGCAGTGATGAATTGATCATTGAATTAGACCCTGGTATGGCGTTTGGTACGGGGACACATCCAACAACCGTCATGTGTATCCAAGCCCTTGAAAGAACGGTTCGTCCCGGTGACAGGGTAATTGATGTCGGTACTGGGTCAGGAGTATTAAGCATTGCCGCTGCACAACTAGGTGCAGAAGATGTAAGAGCATATGATCTGGATGAAGTAGCTGTAACAACTGCAAAGCTGAATATTAAGCTAAATAAAGTAAGTAAAACCGTAGCTATTTCCCAAAACAATCTTTTAAATGGTGTAGAGGATAACTCTGCTGATGTGATTGTCGCTAATATTTTAGCGGAAGTTATATTACGATTTACTAACGATGTTGCCCGAGTGGTAAAGCCAGGCGGAGCGTTCATCGCATCTGGAATTATTCAGCAAAAGAAAGATCTAGTTAAAGAAGCACTTGTCACAGCAGGCTTCAGCATTTCTGAAACCATTCTAATGGAAGATTGGGTTGCGATTATTGCCAGAAGGTTATAATGTTGGACAAAAGGGGTGTTTTGGACCCCTTTTTATTTTTCTTTCTTTCAATATTGCCTTATCTTTTGTAAAATAAAGAGTAAAATGTTTTAGAGAGGGTGCAAAAGTGTGCAACGCTACTTTGTTAAACAACGAGCAAATGATGATCGTTTTTTCATTGATGAAGAAGACCGCCATCATATTGTGAAGGTTATGCGCATGCAAATAGGTGATCAAATTTTTTGCGTTGATCCAGATGGAAAACAGGCTGTTTGCAGGCTTGCAGAAATTACCGATTCAAGTGTCGTTGCAGACGTTGTACAATGGAAAGATGAGGTTTCAGAGCTTCCGATTTCCATTACGATTGCAAGCGGTCTGCCTAAAGGGGACAAGTTGGAATGGATTATCCAAAAAGGAACAGAACTAGGCGCACATCAGTTTCTTCCATTTTCTGCTGCTCGGTCAGTCGTTAAATGGGATGAAAAAAAAGCGGCCAAGAAAATAGATAGATGGCAAAAAATTGCTAAAGAAGCTGCTGAACAATCCCATCGTGCATTTATGCCTGAAATCGTAAGTCCGATGAGTTTTAAATCAATGCTAGCCAAAAGTAAGGATTTTCATTATAAATTAGCTGCATTTGAGGAGGAAAGCAGAAACGGTGAAATCTCCGTTTTTTCTTCAACCCTCCAACAAATGAAAAAAGGTGAGTCCCTCTTCTTGGTATTTGGACCAGAAGGCGGCTTAGCCGAAGGAGAAATTCAGCTATTAAAAGAAAATGGGTTTGGTCTATGCGGATTAGGCCCGCGAATTTTAAGAACGGAAACGGCCCCATTGTATTCACTTGCGGCTATTTCTTATCATTTTGAACTATTGAGGTGAGTTTACAAATGGCAACAGTCGCGTTTCATACACTTGGATGTAAGGTGAACCATTATGAAACAGAAGCCATCTGGCAGTTGTTTAAACAGGAAGGCTACGAACGGGTTGATTTTGAATCGAATTCCGATGTATATATTATCAATACATGTACGGTTACGAATACTGGGGATAAAAAAAGCCGTCAGGTGATCCGACGGGCTGTCAGGAAAAATCCTGATGCCGTTATTTGTGTCACTGGGTGTTATGCGCAAACATCACCTGCCGAAATAATGGCCATT
>Ga0213822_1001501_pt1 | contig 13043 bp, 13 predicted proteins | sample MC6MC0908MG_FD_179872 | JGI IMG/M metagenome (GOLD analysis project Ga0213822, IMG submission 179872) | Enriched soil aggregate microbial communities from Iowa State University, Ames, United States - MC6-MC0908-MG | ecosystem: Environmental > Terrestrial > Soil > Unclassified | place: USA: Iowa...
ATCCAGCGCGTCGTTGCCGCAGCCAGCCAGTACACAGAACGGCAGTGCTGCCAGCACGTATTTGAAGTGACGCATAGGTAATCCTTGTCTGTAAATCCTGAAAGAAACAATCAACCCTTGGCGGTGCCCACCAGGGAGTCGATCAACATCGCCGAGGCTGTATCGCCGTTTTCCAGCACCAGCTGGCGAATCGATTTGCCGAACGCCGCCAGCGGCGTGTCGAAGGTGAAGTCGGACTTGCCCTGATAGCTGGCAGCGAAGCGGATCACATTCTCGGACCAGCCCACGCGCTGCCCGGCTGCCGCCAGGTTGTAGCTGTCGAAGAAGGCCGCGGCCACCGGCGTGGTGCCATCGACATCGGCTGCATTCAGGTCAGCGCCCGCCGCGACCAGCGCGTCGGCGTAGCTGTGGTTACGCTGGGCCATGCAGGCATGCAGGGCCGTCTCGCCGCCGTAGGCCTTGGCGTTGACGTCGCTGCCCTTGAGCAGTGCCTGGAACAGCGTTTCAGGCTGCTGGCCGGCGCCACGGCGGCGTTGCAGGCTGCCGGCTTGCTGGCAGAACACCGACAGCGCAGTGTCGCCGTAGACGTTGTGCGCCTTCAGGTCTTCCTTGCCCGCCAGGGTGATCATGTGCGCGAAGCTGCACGAGCTGTAGTCGCTGCCCGCCAGGCAGTTCATCAGGCGCGTGTTGCCGTTGATATCCCGCCCCATCGGGTCTGCGCCTACCGAGATCAAGTAGTCATAGGCGTTATCGGCGACCACGGTGATCAGCGGCTTGTTCTCGTAATGCAGGCGTTGATTGACATTGATGCCGGCGCTTTTCAGCAGGTAGGCGAAGGCGTCGAGGTCTTTGATCTCTTTTGCCCAGTCCGACGTACGCGCCTGACCCTGGGCGGCGTCCCACAGGCGCATGGCCATGGGCGAGGTGTCTGGCGGGCTATCGACATCACGTACTTGGGCCGAGCCAGGCTGATAGTTGACCCACACACCAGCCTGCTTGTCGTCCTTGTAGCTGCCCTTTTCGGACACCGTGCCGGCAGGCCAGCCGCGAATGAAGTACACCTCGTACAGGCCGTTCTTTTTACCTGCGCTGTACTCGACCTTTGTGGCCGGCAGCGACGTGCCATCAGTGAACGACGTCCAGGTCTCACGCACGCCGTCGAGCTCGCCAGCCTTGTAGGTCGCGCGGTCCTTCAGTGTGCCCTGGTAGTCATAGTGCTCCACCAGGCCATCGAGCTTGCCGGAACCATCGCTGGCGAAGGTTTCCAGCAAGGTGAGCTTTTGTTGGCCATCGACCACCTTCCACTCGCGTTGGGTGCCGACACGGATCGCGCGCTTGCGGAAATCAACGGTCGGGATCTCTGTGCTGTCACTGACCTGCAAGCCTGTGGCGCAGTCGTAGTGCTGCTCGCTGCGGCGCCCGCCCTCGAGGGTGATGACGTTGTCCAGGTGATCGGCGAACTCGCCCTTGCACCAGGTTTTCTTGGGCCCGACGAACGCACCGTCCTGCAACTGACCTTCAACCAGCAGTTTGCCGTCCTGGTCGAACTCCTTCCATTCCCCGACCACTTTGCCGTCTTCGACCTTGAACGCCTGCAGCACCCGGTCACCCACCTTGTGCACCACGGTGCCGTTCAACCGCTCGCCCGACTTGCGCTCCAGGTACAGCGCATGCGGCGACCCGACAGTGCCGGTGTAGCTGGTGACTTCGTCGAAGTTGTATTCGGAGTTGCAACCTGCCAAGGCGGAGGCCAGGGCACAGAGAACGAAACGCTTTTTCATGAATATCCTTGTTGAAATGCGTGCAGCCTGTTGCGGGGCATGGCTTCGCCAACGCCCAGCAATGGCCTGGATGCAACGGAGTTAATGCAATGCGCAAAATGGCAGGCAGTGCCGCTGGAGGGCATCGGCTAGAAACGCATCAAGAAACTTGCCTTTCCATGGTTAACCGCTCTGGAATGCGGGTTTCGGCGGGATTATACATAGTAGCCTAACGATGGCAACGCTAATGATCTGTGCCGCGTTTGCAAGCATGCGCCTTCCCTGTGGGCTTGCCCGCGAAGGGGCGAGGAGCGGCCCCAGTTAACCATCACCCGCCTGCATACCCGTATACTCGTCACCTGCACCCCTCAAGGAGCACGCTCAATGCCCTACCCCATCGAACACAAGCTGGTCATTGGCGTGGCCTCCAGTGCACTTTTCGACCTCACCGTGTCTGACGACATCTACAAGGCCGACGGCGTCGAGGCTTACCGCCAGCACCAAGAGCAAAACCTGGATGAACCCTTCCCGAGGGGCGTTGCGTTCCCGTTCATTCGCCGCTTCCTCAGCATCAACCGGGCCTTCCCCGACCAACTCCCCGTGGAAGTGGTGTTGCTCTCGCGCAACTCGCCCGAAACCGGCTTGCGCGTGTTCCGCTCCATCAGCCACTACGCCCTGGACATCACCCGCGCTGCCTTCATGTCCGGCCGCTCGCCCCACGAGTACATCCCGGCCTTCAACGCTTCGTTGTTTCTCAGCGCCAACGAAGACGACGTGCAGCGCGCCATCGACGCCAACTACCCCGCTGGCCTGGTGCTGCCGACGCGCATCTACGACGACGAGATCGACACCGAGCTGCGCGTGGCCTTCGACTTTGACGGCGTAATTGCCGATGACGAAGCGGAAAGCGTGTACAAGCAGAACGACAACCTGGACGACTTCCAAGCCCACGAGCGGGCCCGCAAGGCCATCCCCCACCAGCCCGGGCCACTGGCGGACCTGTACCGCAAGCTCTCCCACATTCGCACGCTCGAAGACCAGAAGCTGGCCCAAGACCCGAACTACAAACGCATCTTGCGCATCGCCATCGTGACCGCGCGCAACGCGCCGTCGCACGAGCGGGTGGTGACCACGTTGAAGGATTGGGGTGTGTCGCCGGATGAGTGCTTCTTCCTAGGCGGGATGGAAAAACCTCGGGTATTGTCGATTCTCAAACCCCACGTGTTCTTCGATGATCAACGCAGCCACCTGCAGTCACCGGCCGGCGACCTGCCGATGGTGCATGTGCCGTTTGGGGTGGCAAACAGAAGTGGGCCGAAGCGGTTATCGAAACAGCCGCTGGAAACACCACAAAGCAACGCACTGCAGAAACTTGATCAGCCCCAGCAGGCCAGCGAGTTGGTAAACTCCAGCGGCAGCATTTGCCGATAACAGGAGTTTACGGATGCCATTTCCACTGACGGAACACACAGCATTACTGGCCCTCAAGGGCGTAGGGCCAACCGTTATCGCTCGCCTTGAGCAGATGGGGATTGATTCGCTGGCGATGCTTAGCGAAGCGAATGTCGATGACATTTTGGCCCAGGCATCAGCGGCCGTTGGCTCGACATGCTGGAAGAACAGCCCCCAAGCGCGTGCTGCGATCAATGCGGCTATTCAGTTGGCGAAGGAAACTCAGTCGCGTGCATTGAGGGCGCGAGAGTGAGTTGCCCTATTCGCTTGGCGAATGCAGACGACGCCGGGGGTATAAGCCGAGTCGTGATAGCGGCCTTACGCCAGTCGAACGCGGCTGACTATGATGCCGAGACTATCTCGCGCATCGAGGCGTCTTTCAGTACGGCGGCCATTCTTGAGATGCTGACTCGGCGATTGGTGTTTGTGGCATTGATTGAGGATGAGGTGATTGCCACGGCCAGTCTTGACGGGGATGTGGTCAGAAGTGTGTTTGTCGAACCCGAGCATCAAGGGCTTGGGGTCGGGAAACAGCTGATGGCAGTGATTGAAGATGAAGCGATTGCGCGTGGGCTGGAGGTGTTGCGTGTGCCCTCCTCCATTACGGCGGAAAGGTTTTATGCAAGGTTGGGGTTTTGCACAGTGCGGGATACGTTTTATGGGGAGGAGCGGACGGTTGTCATGCAGAAAACGCTTCCAGCCTTTGACCCTTCAGGCGGGTCGCGTTTTGTGTGAGATCAACCTAGACCTTGCGCTGGAGATGCCGTGAAGCCCATCGCAGCGGCTCAGCTGCCCTCACTTTAAAACTCGCGCTACGCCGACCATTCCCTGATAGCAAGCTCTATCTGAGATGGGAAAGAAAGAGAAAAGGGTACAGGTGGCGTCTTATGGGCGGCTCAATCAAACGCCCCGTTCACAACCTCATAAATAATCCCGGTAGCAACCGCCACGAGTATCAAATCCACCCCCGCCTGCATCCACTCGTAACCCTCATAGTGAGGCAGTTGCCCCAGCAATCTGCCATCCAGCTTCTTGGCGATGCCCGGCGGCAGCGGCTTCCCCCGCGCCAGGTTCTTCTGAATGCCGGGCGGCAATGCAGCGCCAGTGTTCCAATAGCTGCGGTGGCCACTCAAGATGCCGAGGACATCGCCCCGGTCTATCGATGGACCACCCGGCCACTCACCAGCCTGCGAGCCGTTTTTCCTACCCCCCGCATTGCCCTGCCCCTGGGAGTGCTGCGCCTGACCCTTGCCTTGTCCATGCCCCTTGATATTGCCGTTACCGTTACCCGGATCGGCGTACGAAGCAGCAGAGGCCACTAACAGCGCCACTGAAGTGACTGCGGCAATCAACGCGTGTGACTTGGCCATTGCGACATCCTTTTTCAGTGAAACGGTTGGAATTTCTATTCCTTGACCTGGCAAACACCATTGGCTCTGTTCTTACCGGTGTACGAGACATCCGCCGAGCCGTCAGGGTTGATGGACAACGAAATCGTCACCCCACTGCCTTTAGTTTCGAAGTAGTTATCATTGAAGGTCTTCAGCTTGCCTTCCTTGCCATTGATATAGACCGGACCGCCCCTGTCGGCATGGACCTCAATGTTGCCCGGACATGTCGCATTCAGTAGCGGAATGCCCGCCTGGGCTGCGCCGGACGCTGCCAGTAGTAAAACCAGAATCTCACGCCTCATCACCCGACCCCTGATCGTTTTTGTCGTAATGCCCCACCAGATCCAGTGAGGTTAGCTAAGTTATCGCCCCGGTGTGCACGACGACACCGAACCGCCCAGCCTCACTCAGCACCCGGCGGGATTCCATCCTTGTTCTTGTCCTTAAGCTTGGCCTTTTCCTCTTCCGTGGAATGCGCCGGTACTTGGCTTTGTTGCTTCTGGTCGTTTTTGCGCTCAGTCATCGTGCTGCCCTCTGGTTGATGTTCGTTAGGCACCCCTGCAGTTGGGCAGTTCAAATATAGGGGCGCAGCACCACGGCGGTGGGTTGCCCCTCCACGCCGATAAATACGCGTTACCTCATGGCCGCATCAAAGGCTCGATACCGATCCATTTCTTCACAGGTTGGTAGCAGAGTTTGATTGGTGGAATCGGCAGTTTCTGGCCTTGGACCTCCAACGCGCCCAGGTGGATGGTCCACCTGGAATGGGCATCGAACTTGTCCGTTTGGAAAATCACATAGGCGGAGCCGTAGCGTTTGTTGTTGGTGATCTTGGGGATGTTGCGGTGTACTTCGTCGCTGTTGATGTCGTAGGGCGATGGGCGCGCGGCGGTTGGGTAAACGATCGGATAGTCGTAGGTTTTATCGATGCCCAGGTACACCTCGGGCCGCGCCTGCAGGCGTGAGCCATCTTCGAAGGTGATATAAGCCTGGCGACTGTCGTAGAGGACCGGGATCGGTGGCTCGCCGCGGTTGGAGCTGGACGATGGGCGCTGGCGGTTTTTGTTGTAGGCGATCAGTTGCACATAGAATTCACGCCGCGCGTATTTCTCGCCGGGGTATTCAACGTGCAGGACTTGCTCGATTGGCCGGTCGCTCCAGTGGGCGGCGTGGTCGTAGAGGTAGGTTTCCAGGTAGAGGGCGGTCTCCCCTTGCGGGCCTGGCACTTTGAAGTGGAATTCTGACTGGCAAAGGTCTGCGTAGGCGGGGCGCTCGCGCTTCCAGGGGACGCAGGCGGCGAGTGTGGCCACTGCCAGCAATAGCATGAGCGATTGGGTGCATTTCACGTTGGACATAACCCTCCTTGGTTCGCGTTTTCTGTACGCTAGGACCGCCGATCTGGCTTAGGGGTTCAGGCCTCTGACCTCAGTGCAGCTTTAATCAGTAGGCAACCGTTTTCAAGTGACAGTCACGCAGGGAACCCGGCAGGAAAGCCCCTCCATGGAACGTAAATCAGCCCACGCAGCCACCTCGGATTGGGTCATACGCAGCGCTCAACCCGGCAGCGTAGAGCGGATCGAAGCATGGTTCGGTAGCCATGGCTACGATCCGCATCGTCACGACACCTATTCGATCGGCCGCACCCTCGCCGGCGTACAGAGCTTTCACTACAAGGGGGCACTGTGCCACGGCGTACCCGGTAATACGCTGGTCCTGCACCCTGACGAAGTGCATGACGGCATGGCCGGAACGGATGCGGGCTTTCGCTACCGCATGGCCTACATCGACCCGGCGCTGATCCAAAACGTGCTCAGCGGTGAGCCGTTACCCTTCATTGCTGGCGGGCTGTCCAGCGACCCGCGCCTGTACCGCGCCAGTGAAGCCTTCGTGCAGGCACTGGACCACCCGCTGGAAACACTGGAAGAGCAGGACGCCGTCTATGACCTGGCCATGGCCTTGCGTGCGGTCGGCGGCAAGCCACGCGGTCGCAAACGCCTGGACTACCGCTCGGCCGAGCGCGCCCGGGCATTCATCATGGAGCACCTGCACCTGGGCATCACCCTGGAAATGCTCGAACAGGCCAGCGGGCGCGAGCAGTGGAGCTTGTCACGGGACTTCCGCGCCCTTTACGGCACCAGCCCCTACCGCTTTGTCACGCTGCGGCGCCTGGACACTGTTCGGCGGCTGATGCTGGATGGCTTTACGCTGGTCGATGCAGCCCTGGCTGCGGGCTTTCACGATCAAAGCCACATGACCCGGCACTTCACCCGCAGCTATGGCGTGTCGCCGTTGCGCTGGCTGGAACGGCTGCGGCCTGCGCGCTGACTTGCAGGATCGTACAAGCGCCGCGCGCTTCGGGTTCGATAGGCTGACTACCTCAACTACAGAGGATCCGTCATGACCAACGCCAACTTGCAACCTGTGAACCTGGCCCAAAAGGCTTCGCTGATCGATCGACAGTGGAGCCCGAGGGTGGTCGCGGAAATGAACGACTACCAGTTCAAGGTTGTGCGAATCGAGGGTGAATTCATCTGGCACTCGCACCCAGAGACCGACGAAGCGTTTCTTGTGCTTGAAGGCACGTTGCGCATCGACCTGCCCGAGGGCTGCGTCTATGTGAACCCGGGCGAACTGTATGTGGTGCCACGTGGGGTGGAGCACAGGACAGCGGCCCAGGGGGAAGCGAAACTGATGATGATCGAGCCTCGCGGCGTGCTGAATACCGGCCATGAAGGGGGTGATCGCACAGCCCAGAACGACGTGTGGATCTGAGTCGGCGCCGCTTCAGGGACGGCATTACGGCAGAATAGCAGGCCCAACGCCGCCCCCTGTAGGAGCGGCCTTGTGCCGCGAAAGGGCCGCATAGCGGCCCCAGCGATCCAAGCATAGGCCGACGTTGAGCGGTAGTAAGGCCGCTCCAGTTCCGCCACAATCGGCCACTCAGTTCAAGCTGGGACGCCCCACATGCTCACCACCCTCGCCATCGGCAACTACCGCTCGATCAACCACCTTGTGTTGCCATTGGGCCAACTCAACTTGGTGACCGGTGCCAACGGCAGCGGCAAATCCAACCTGTACAAAGCCCTGCGCCTGCTCGCCGAAACCGCCCAGGGCGGCGTGATCGAAGCGCTGGCTCGCGAAGGCGGACTGGATTCGACCTGGTGGGCGGGGCCAGAGATGAGCACACGCATGAAGCGTGGTGAAGTGCCCATCCAAGGCCAGCACCCGAGCGACGCCAAACGCCTGCGGCTCGGCTTTGCCACCGAAGATTTCGGCTTCGCCATCTCGCTCGGCCTGCCGATTCCCCTGCCCTATCCCAGCGCATTCATGCTCGACCCCGAGATCAAAACCGAAGCCATCTGGGCCGCCGGCGCGTACCGGCCATCGTCCTTGCTGGTTGAACGCAAAAACGCGATGGTTCGTGCCCGGGAGGGAAACGGTTGGACGGTACTCGATCAACATGCCGACAGCTGTGAGAGCTTTTTCAACATCGTTGGCCGGCCACGTCAGGCACCCGAGATCGGGGAGCTGCGGGCGTTCATCAACAGCTGGCGGTTCTACGATCACTTCCGCATCGACCGCGACGCGCCTTGCCGTCAACCACAGCTTGGGACTCGCTCGCCGGTTCTGCATCACGATGGGCGCAACCTTGCCTCGGCATTGCAGACCATCATCGAGATTGGTGAAGTTGAAGACCTCGTAGCGGCACTGGATGACGCGTTTCCCGGGAGTCGCCTGGCGATCGATGCGCCGCCTGGTGGGCTGTTCAGCGTACAGCTCCATCAGCACGGGCTTTTGCGCCCGCTGGGGGGTGCTGAATTGTCGGATGGGACCCTGCGTTATCTGCTGTTGATGGCAGCACTGCTGACGCCACGACCGCCGTCGTTGATGGTGCTGAACGAGCCGGAAACCAGCTTGCATGCTGACCTGCTCCCTGCGCTAGCGCGGTTGATCATTCGCGCTTCGCGTCGTAGCCAAGTTTGGGTCGTATCCCACAGCGCCCCGTTGATCGAGGCGCTGTCGGCTTGTGACGGGTGCAATGTGCTGGAGCTGGAGAAGATCCAGGGGCAAACGCAGCTGCGCGGTGTTGGGCTGTTGGATGAGCCGCTGTGGCGCTGGGTGGATTGATCGCGACCTGAACGCTCTTTCGGGACTGTCACATTCTTGGTGTGCGGGCCGGTAACAGCCGGCCGTCGAGTAGCCGTGGCTGCAAGCCTGAAATGCCCTTTCGGTAGGTCATTTTTTTGTAAATGTTCAGTAAATTATTTTTCACATTTTCTTTTAAACAATTCTCATTTGCGTTAGTGTCCTGCCCCGATTGCATTCTGCCCCTGGAATCCAACCGCTCGACAAGGACTGTTTCACGATGCCATGCCCACCTTTTTCCCGTGCCCTGATCACCGTCGCACTGCTCACCGCGACTGCCGTCCAGGCCGAGGAAGCCCATGAGCTTGAACCGCTCCCCGCCACAGAACTGGAAGCTTCGTTCGTCACCGCCACGGGCGGCGGCACTGATGTGCGCGACGCGCCGGCCAGTGTCAGCGTCATTACCCGGGAAGAGATCGAGCGACAGCCGGTCTACGACCTGAACACCCTGCTACGCCGCATACCCGGCGTCACCGGGGGCTACGGCCCGGTGGGCGAGCAGTCGAAGATCAAGCTGCGCGGCCTCGACGACAAATACACCTTGATCCTGGTGGACGGTAAACGCGTCGGCAGTTCCGCCGACACCCATTACCGCCGTGATCTGGGTCGCCAGGACATCAACTGGATCTCGCCGAACATGATTGAGCGGATCGAGATCGTGCGCGGGCCGATGTCATCGTTGTATGGGTCAGACGCCATGGGCGGCGTGATCAATATCATCACCCGCAAAGTGTCCCGTGAGTGGAGCGGCTCGCTCAACGTCAACACCACCATCCCCGAAGACTCCGACCGTGGTCAGACCAACCAGACCAGCGTTAACCTTTCTGGCCCTGTCACCGACTCCCTGGGGCTGCGCCTGGGCGCCAACCTGACTCGGCGCGCTGCCGACGAAGCCGCGCCGCGCCTCGACGCATTAGGTGACTTCGTTTACAACGACGGCGCCGGCGGCGCCAAAGACCACAGCGTCAACGCGTTGCTTAATTGGCAGATCAACGAAAACCATGAGTTGTCCTTCGAAGCGATCCAAGGCGTGGAGCGTTCGTGGTCGTCGAAGAAAACCTACGGCGACTGGGGTGACACGGTAGGTGAAGCCTTCGGTGCCGGACGCCTCACCCGTGATAGCTTCGTGGTCTCCCACCACGGCGACTGGGGCTTTGGCACCTCGCGTGTCGACGCTTACCTGAACAAGTTCAACAACGACCTCAGCGAGGGCAAGGCTAACTCGGAAGAAAAAATCGTCGAGGGTAGCCTTAACATCCCGTTTGACCTGTTGGTAAACCAGCGCCTCACCGTTGGCGGCCAGTGGAAACGTGAGCAACTGACCAACACCGACACGCTAGGCACCGTACCCGTTGATTACCAAGGGGCAGCGGTGGGCGGCGCGGACCTTGAGGGCGACTACTCTGCGCTGTTCGTCGAGGATGAGCTGTTTCTGCTCGATAACCTATCGCTGACGTTGGGGAACCGCTTCGACCACAGCGACGAATACGGCAACCATAACAGCCCACGTGCTTACCTGGTCTATCACCCTCACCCGGACTGGACGGTGCGCGGTGGCGTGTCACGAGGCTTCCGTGCCCCCAGCCTGAAAGAAGGCAGTGCTGGCGCCGCGACCAACTCGGGCGGTCGCGGTTGTACATCGCTACGCCCGCTGGGTTACATCACCGGCAGTTGCTGGATGGCAGGCAACCCGAACCTGCGCCCAGAAATCAGCACTAACAAGGAGATTGGCGTCTCCTTCGACCGCGACGGTTGGGAGGCCAGCCTCACTTACTTCCACACCGACTTCGAGGACAAAATCGAGTACGCGCCGCTGGGGTATTTCCAGGGCCGCTGGTGGACCATGCTTGAAAATGCTGAGGAGGCCCGCACCCGCGGCTGGGAAGGCAGCACCAAAGTGCCGTTGTGGGAAAATGCCAGCTGGCGCACCAACGCCACCTACATGCTCGAAAGCCGCAACCTGTCGACCGGTGAAGACCTGATCAGCTCGCCGAAGCTGTCGTTGTTCAGCGCCATTGACTGGCAGATCACTGAACGGATCGGCACAGAATTGTCAGCTCAGCACGTGGGCAAGCAACGCGGCCTGGGCACCGACTTCGTCAAGTCGTACACCACGTACGATCTGACCGCCAACTGGTCAGCCACCCGCTGGCTGACCCTGAACGTCGGCGTGCAGAACCTGCTGGATGAAGACCCACGTGATGACTCGACCAGCTTTTACGTGCCCGGTCGGGCGTATTTTGCCGGGATAACCACCTACTTCTAATTGGCAGCGGACAACCCAGAATTCGCGCGTTTATACGAATTCTGGGTTAGTTGAGTGAGGCGCCGTCGGCGCTCAAGCCGCAGCGACCCGTTCGCCATCACCGCTGACCTCGAACTGCCCCACCAGCTTCTGCAGCTTGCCGGCATCCACCTTCACCTTCTGCGCGCTGTTTTGCAGCACCACAGCGGTCTGGCGCATCTCGCTGGAGGAGTGGTTAACCTGCTCGATGGTCTTGCCATACTCGATGCTGCGGCGGTTGAGCTGCTGGATGATGGCGAACATGCCCTCCACCGCCTGGTGAAGTTGTACGTTCTCCGACGACGCATCCTCTGCCAGGCGCAAACTATCATCGACGTTCTGCACTCCCTCCTCCATAAAACTCACCGCTTGCTGCGTTTCGTTCTGCAGGCCTTCGACCATGTGCCGGATATCGTCGGCCGCCCGCGCGGTGCGGGCCGCCAGGCTGCGCACTTCATCGGCCACCACCGCGAACCCACGGCCATGCTCGCCCGCCCGTGCCGCCTCAATGGCGGCATTCAACGCCAGTAGGTTGGTCTGGTTGGTGATGTCGCTGATCAGCCCGGTGATATTGCCAATCTGCGCCATGCGGCTGTCGAGCAGCTGCACACTGGAGGCCGAGCGGGCCACCACATCGCGAATCGATTGGGTGCCCGCCTGCACAGCCAGGTACTGCTCGCGGGCGCGGCTGACCACCTCGTCCATGGCCTGCTTCATCTGTTCGGCGCTGACCGACGCCTGCTGCAGCTCACCGAGCTGCTCCTCCATGATGATCATCATCTGGTGCACCGCATCGGCCACCTCGACAGAGCTCACGCTCGCTTCCTGGCTGCGCCCGAGCATCATCTGGTTGGTGCTGCCAACCGTGCGGCTGGCCTTGACCACCTGACCCACCACGGCATCCAAGCGGTCGATGAAACTGTTGATCCAGCGCGCCATGTCACCACTCTCGTCATTGGCCAGGGCGCCAGTGTCCAGGCGCTGGCGCAGGTTGCCCTCACCCTCGGCGATGGTACGCAGCACACCGCTCATGCCGTTCAACCTGGCCGCCAGGCGCCTGGGCCCGAGCACGCCGAACAGCAGCGTAGCGCCGACCATGCTGAGGGCCTGGATGGCGTCGTTCACCCCCTGTGGCAATCCGGCGTAATGCTGCACCAGGTAATTACAGCCGAACAGCCCCACCATGGTCGCCACGTAGGGTTTCATCAACCGGTAGCTCAGCGAGCGACGGCGGTAGACCTCCTCCAAGTCTGCCTCGCACATCATGCCCCAGCGGTCGAGCGACCCTGGTAACTGGAAGGTCACGCCCTTGCCGACCACCGGCACATGGCGGTAGTCCGAATAACCCGGGTACGTCACGAACAGGTTGGCGCCACGCCGGATGGTTTCGCGCACGCCGGGGTGCAGCTCACGCGTGGCGGGGTCGGTGAAGCGCAGCTCCAACTCGGTATGGCGCTGCACCTGCACAGTGCTCCAGGGCGTACGCACGCCGCTCTTGAGGTTTTCGCCATGGGTAAACGTCCCGTCCTCGAAGCGCGAACGAGACAAGGCGGTGCCTGGTTGCACGGTCGGGTCGAAGCGTGACTGCACCATGAACAGATAATTGTCGCCCGACTCGGCATAGATATGCCCGGCCTCGCGCTGGATCAGGTCGCCCAGCACATCATTGGGGACCCGGCCACACAGGCAGCCCAGGACTTTGCCCGCATGCCTGATCGGTTGGTAGAACATCAGCGTCACCTCATCGTGAAAACGCGACGAGGATGGGCCGATCTGCAAGGTCAACGGGTCACTGTAGGGCCCGTGAAGAAACGGCGCTTTCAAACCATGGGCCAACGCCGCGTGCTGCTCAATCTTCGTGCTGCCACGCTTTGGCCAAGTGGATACCCTGACGTTGCCAGTGCAGTCAATCACACTCAGTTCAGAAAAATCTTCGGCCTGTGCCAGCTTGTCGAGTAATGCCGAAGGCTGCACATGAGCGAAGTCTGCTGCCAGGTATTCCGCCAACTC
>Ga0213822_1001510_pt1 | contig 13024 bp, 8 predicted proteins | sample MC6MC0908MG_FD_179872 | JGI IMG/M metagenome (GOLD analysis project Ga0213822, IMG submission 179872) | Enriched soil aggregate microbial communities from Iowa State University, Ames, United States - MC6-MC0908-MG | ecosystem: Environmental > Terrestrial > Soil > Unclassified | place: USA: Iowa...
TGTACCTCGACTGCACGCCCGGCCTGAACTTGCAACTGGTGGTCTTGTTCCTGGATGCTGAAAAGCAGCGGATCAGCCACGTCATGCAGCATGCCAACCGCAACCAGACATCCGAGGTACCACCGGAGGCCGCCTTCGTGCGTTTCGGCCTGCGTGCCTACGCAGCCGGCAATACCGAGATCAAGGCGCTGGTGCTTGGCCACCGAGATTTGCAGCCTTCGGAAATGCTGGGCCGCTCGAAGCACTTGGTCGTTACCAATCACTACCCGGCTTATGCTGACCTGTACCGCAACGGCTTTGTTCATAGCCGAGTGATGGCCTATCAGGAACAGAACGTTAACGTTGATATATTCCGTCTGCGCAAGAACGAGGCTGTCAGCTATCACGAGTTCCAGAACGTTGATGTGGTGACTGGGTGCCAGTCTACGCTCGCCAAGATGCTGGAAAGTGGCCAGTACAAGAGCGTTCTAGTGCACTTCCTGGACCCTGACATGTGGGAGGTACTCAAACGCTTCACTCACATGGTCAAGGTGGTGGTGTGGGTACATGGTGCAGAGGTTCAGCCTTGGTGGCGGCGCGAGTACAACTACTCAGATGAAAACCAGTTGGCAGTCGCTAAAGTTGAAAGCGAAAAACGCATGGCGTTCTGGCGTGAGACGCTGACCAACATGCCAGCCAATCTTAAATTTGTCTTCGTATCCCGTTACTTCGCTGAAGAGGTGATGGAGGACGTGGGCTTCCGCATCCCTGAAGATCAGTACGAAATCATTCACAACCCTATTGATACTGATACATTCTCTTATCGTGAAAAGCCGGCATCCCAACGATTCAAAGTCCTCTCCATTCGCCCGTATGCGTCAGCCAAGTATGCAAACGACTTGAGCGTGGAAGCGATTAAGATACTGTCTCGGGAAAAGTACTTTGAAGATATTGAATTTAGAATGATCGGTGATGGTGCACTGTTTGATGAAACACTCGCAGACCTCCGCCAATTCAAGAATGTAAAAATTGAGCGTGGATTCTTGCGGCATGAGCAAATTGCAGCACTTCATAAGGAATATGGACTGTTCCTCTGTCCTACGCGAATGGACGCTCAGGGCGTTTCACGCGATGAAGCCATGTCGTCAGGCTTGATTGCAGTGACCAACGGAGTGACCGCCATACCAGAGTTTGTAGACCATGAGTGCGGCATCCTTGCAGACGCCGATAACGCCCAAATGATGGCTGACGGCATTAAAAAAATTATTGAATCACCTGATTTATTCAGCAAGATGTCACACGCTGCACACAAGCGGGTACTGAGTCAAACTGCCAAAGGTCAGATTATTGAGCGAGAGCTCAATATCATTACCGTATAGACCCCTCCTAAAACGACCACTGATAAAGCAAGAATTGAATATATGCACACTAAACTGAAAGTAACAGCAGCCGTCCTCCTCTCCCTTTCCCTGTTCGGCTGCGGCTCGGGCGAAGAAAAAAGTGCTCAAGCTCCTGTGGCAGAGAAGACCGTAAATACTTACGCAATCGTGCTGCCGAGTGGGGACACCCTGAACACGACTGGCGAGGCCTTCCGAGAATATGACCGTGAGTCGACGGACGGCAAGGTTAAAAACTATGAGATTTTCTCTAACGCCATCGCCAAGACTACAGAAAACGCAGTCTACACTCAGCTCAAAAACCTTGGCTTCAAGCGAAGCGTGATGGAAGATAGCGCCACTCAATTCAAGGTTCACTACAAAAAAGAAGGTTCCTCGACAATCGGCGCAATTTACACCGAAAGTGGCGAAAGCACTGCTCCAGTCACCAAAATGAAGATGTACTTCAGCGCTTCCTAATTTCGACTAAGTGCTCTTATAAGCCACATTACCAAATAAAACTGTATAGGTAGAAAAGTGACAAAGGTCGCGATGATTGTTTGGAATGAATTCGTCAATGACGCAAGAGTATTGAAGGAAGCTCAAACACTCGCGACCTCACACTACGACGTTAAGGTTTTCGCGCTTCACACGCCTGGAAAAACCCTGGCGAATGAAGTTATACAAGAAAACCTTAGCGTACTTAGAATTGCACGCTCCCCTTTTTGGCGCTGGAGAAAGACAAAATACAAAGCCAATGCGCGCGAAGTAGTTTCGAAGAGCATCCCTGAACATGCTCATGTTTCCCTCCTGAGATTGATAGCCAGAGCCTGGACCCACTTAGGGCTTCTGGTAAATATAATTTCGTTCCGACCAGACGTGATTCACGCACACGATGTAAACACTTTGCCAACCGCGTGGCTGGCAAAACTAGTTACCGGTGCAAAGCTGGTCTATGATGCACATGAAATTAGCACCAGCCGTGAAGGGTACGCTAAATTCAAAAAAATTGTTGCTCTCGTAGAGCAGCATTTGATTCCTCGCGCTTCTGCAGTTATCACAACGACGGACACACGCGCAAAGTACCTGGCTCGGTTATACAATGTGAACCGCCCCCTTACGCTTCAAAACCGCCCTCGCTTTGTAGAAAGTACTAAAACCCGAATTCTGCATGAGCAGCTCGGGCTGACGGAGGACTGGCCAATCGTCCTTTATCAAGGTGGAATTCAAAGCGGCCGCGGTTTAGAGAAACTTGTCCGCTGTGCCAAACACTTCCAACCTTGCTACGTGGTCCTGATTGGAGGCGGCCGCCTGACTCAGAAGCTGCTGGATATCCGTGAGTCGCTGGAGCTACAAAGCGTAGTCCATTTCATCCCGACTGTTGCACTTTCGGATCTTCCTCATTATACAGCTGCAGCCGACATCGCCGTACAGCCCATTGAAAATACGTGCTTTAACCATTTCAGCACTGACTCGAACAAACTATTCGAGTACATCATTGCGGGCGTACCGTCTGTGGCGACTAATTTTCCGGAAATACGGAAGATTATCAATGAATACCACGTTGGAATTCTTGCCCCCGATAACGATGACGACGGCTTTGTGGATTGCGTAAATAAGCTACTTGACGATAGGAACCTGCGCACTTTGCTTTCAGAAAATGCTAGAAAATCCGCTGAAGCACTGAGCTGGGAATCCCAAGAACACCTGCTCATAGGCCTGTATCAAAAAATCCTGTCCACTCGCCAGGATAAGGCTGCCTGATCATGAATATCCTGATATTAAGCTTTTACTATCCACCTGATTTGTCCGCTGGGTCTTTCAGGACGATGGCGCTGGTAAATTCGCTTTTAAAGGATACTGAAAAGCAGGTAACCATTACTGTACTTACTACACAACCGAGTCGGTACAGCACCTATTCGCCCACAGCTTCATCTATTGAAAGATCGGGCGCTGTGACGATTAAAAGAATCCCCGTTGCCCAGCGCGGAAGCGGTGTCTTCGGCCAGGCGCTACTCTTCGCACAATATGCACTAGGTGTTAATCAGGCAATCAAAGGCAAAACATATGATTTGGTGTTTGCCACATCCTCCAGAATGATGACCGCCTCTTTAGGTTCATGGGTTGCTCGAAAGCTCGATGCCAAGCTCTTCCTTGACCTCAGGGACCTTTTGGTAGACGCGCTCCCAGATATGTTGCCGATGCAATTAGGGTCTCCCGCCGCCTGGGTGCTCCATTATGTCGAGCGCTGGACCGTAGTCAGAGCCCAATCTGTAAACTTGGCATCCCCTGGCTTTATTAAATATTTCGAAAAGAAATATCCGGGTATACCCTTCACTGTGCACACCAATGGCGTCGATGACATTTTCATAGAAAAGGTGTTTTCACTACCAAAGCCAAGCGCAGAAAAGTTAAACATACTTTATGCTGGGAATATTGGGGTCGGCCAAGGCCTACATCGTATAATCCCCCAACTGGCTGCACAGCTTACGGACAAAGCGCAATTCGTAGTAATTGGCTGCGGCAGAGCGGCCAATCAATTGAAGGCAACCCTTGCACAATACAAAACAACCAACGTGAAGGTTATCAACCCTGTAAAAAGAGCCGATCTTATAAAATATTATCAGAATGCAGACGTGCTATTCTTACATTTGAATGACTTGCCCTCACTGAAAACAGTCATACCCTCTAAACTTTTTGAATACGCTGCAACTGAGAAACCTATTCTTGGCGGACTGAGCGGATTTTCAGCTGAATTCGCATCAAGCAACATTGCCAACATAGCACTGTTCGAGCCGTGCGATGTCCAATCCGCCATGAATGCACTTCATAAGCTACATATCGGCATGACCGACCGAACAGATTTTATTAGAAAGTTTTCACGGAAAAATATTGTCAAAAAGATGGCAAACGAACTGCTGCAAAAAACATGAATTTTAGCAGCAACCTACTTGCACTCTAGCCACTCACTGAATACATGATAAAATGAATCTTTTAACAACTTTTAAAAATTGCAAACCAAAAAAAGTTAAGCTCAACTTCACGCACGCAGGCATTGAGTATATCTCAACCCTGGGGGAGTCCGAACACGAGTATATTTACTCTGAAATTCTTAATTTTTCGGAATGGTTCAACGACCCTGAAACTGCGACGTTTTCGCTCCTCTGTAAACAAGGCAATTCCGTCAGCGTAGCTTTCTTTTTCTTCGACTCTTCTCAGTCGAAGCTTGATAGTAAAATTTTTCCCTCCAACCAAATGATTTCTTTCAATCCTCCAGAAGGAACGGTTTACTTCCGAGTAGCTCTTCGGGTGTACGGGCCGGCGGAGGATCTTTTAATCGCGATGCTAACGGGCGATAGTGATAGCGTCCTGGCATTGATGACTGAATATAATAGCTTTAACCATACCCCTTTAAAGGCAGAGAGAATATCTTACTCTGAACTGCAACCATTAATTTTCCTAGAAACCCTTTTTTGCGACACAGAATCGAATTCTTCCGCGATTGAAAAGTATTTAAGCTATTTCAAAGGGCTAATTGGCCTGATTGCCAAACAGCAATACCGAAACTTTATTTGGTTCATTCACATCTCCAGTGACAAAGGAAGGGCAATAGATGAAGTCCGAAAAATTGTTGAACGCCTGGATCTTAATAATAACACTGTAATCAACATCTATGACCACCCCGTGGGCGGCTATCAGAATGAACATGAAACACACATTGATCGCCTGCGTCGACCAAACTCGTCCTATCCTGAACTGCGTGAAAAAATATTCGATAATGCACTAGCTGCTGCCGGAATCAATCGGAGTGATATAGCTCCCGAACAAATTCTGGTTCGCGTTGCGATCGATGATGATGACTTTGTGTCACCGCACTATTTCGCCAAGATCGCCGAACTGGCCACTGGACAAGCGCCAGAACTTAATAAACAAACTCCACAAATTGTCATCGGCATCAACCGTGTCTGGATTACCCACCTGACCCCTGGTGGTAACTCGGTCGTGCATGATGTGAAATTCTCGAGAATGATGACCGGCTGTAAGTTCTCAATCTCGCGCGGCATCATTCCTCTGACTCCATATGCAATTTATGAGCGCTTTGAAGAAGTTCAGAACAGTGCTGTGCGGGATATACCTCACAAGATTTGCAGCTTGGATAAGCCGATATTCTCTTACAACCGCCATGGTGGAAATTACTCCAACCAGAACAAAAAAAGCTATTATGATGAGCACTTGGCAACTCACCAGTTCCAAAGCCACAAACAACTTATAGAGTTTATTGAGAACTTTTGATAATTTGTGATTGCCAAGATATCTTCAAGCCTTGGCAATCACTCGATCCTCATGAATGCAATTGGAATGGCACCATGTCGCAATTAAGCGCTGAACTCAACAAAAGCATACGCTGGGCTTTCTCGCTTGGAAAAAAGCTTTTAAGAGCGGCGCCTGTTCAAACGATATCAGTACAAATCATCTATATTTTAAGTCAGGTGCTCCTCCTCCTGGCTTTCTTTCTTCCCCTGAAAGCCATCATCATTGTCAGCTCAGGGAGCATCCCCAGTTACTTCCCTGGAATCATTAAGGCGTACTCACATAACACAGTTGTGATTTGGCTAAGTGCTAGCGCGCTGCTATTTTTTACTGCACATCTGATTTTTGAGTTTTTTGCAACAAGGGTTACGGCCAATGGCGCTCGGTTGTTGATATCCAAAGCCAAGAAGATCTCACTCTTTGATAACCAAGACTCCATTGCGATAAATGCATATTCAAGATTTACTCGCGGCTTGGCCGACCTACTTTTTTTCATCTTGGCTGGTCTTGCGCTTTGCGCTTTCTACCCCCTTATATTCATTCTAATTGCGACATGCAGCACATTGTTTTGCGCCGTCATTTCAGCTATATGCGGACTTTCCACAAAACTGCAAAAGCTAGTTACAGCCCATTATCAGGAAGTCCTTAACTCAGCAAGCGGCTTTATTTTTCTTGTCACGTTCTTCGGCGTGATTGCAGATTTTTTATATTTCACGCCCCCACCTGCATTCACAGCACTCATTTCACTTCTATTAGTCAGGCAATCCTTGCAACGCCTAGTTGGATTTTGCGTCAAGCTTATTCTTCTGAGGCAGCAGCACTATCAGGTTAGTGCATTGTTTTTTCATGACCGTCCATTAGTCATTGCGCCGTCTCAAAAAACAGAGAGTATTCACGCGCTGCTGTCCAATGAACAACGCAACCTCTGGATTCCTGAAATACTACAGCCTCTGTTCCACAATACTTTTACGATTGAAAGCGTTAAACGCTTTCAACTCGGCTATCCTGACATTCATTGTTATGAGATCCACTGTTTCTCGGATGGTATAGCCAGAAACTTTATCATTAAATTGTTTGACACTTCACGCGAGTATCCAGCCTCGCAAGAAAGGTCACTACTTACAGAATTCCCAGAGATCCTTAGCCCAAATCTCTTACAATACGGCCAAGTAAGGGGCTGTACTTATCACATATTCGAGTGCTTAAACGAGCAAAAAATGACTGGAAGAGAATACTACACCAGCTCGCTAAGTTTTCATGCCGCACTTATGTGCTTAACTCCGCCTCAGGTGTTTCTGAAGAAATTTGAAAGATCCAAAAGCTACCTGGAGTCAAGACTCAACAGCGAAATGCTAAAAGAACTAACTTTACACGCCGTTAGCGATGAAGAGCAGCAAAATGTCAATTCTCTACATGAAAGTTTTAACACCATAAAAGAGCGCCTGGGCCAGTCTCCTCGGCAGCTCATTTCTTTTGATGTTACGCCTGATACCTTGCTCGTCGATGACAACAAAAATCTTTCCTGTATTCATTGGGGTAATTGGCATTTAGAACCTCTAGGCGCCAACTGGCCGGTTAATGAGCATCCAAAATTAGCAGAGTCATTAGAACAGGCAGAGGCGATTAGAGCAGGCTCTAAATTTAGCTTTGAGGTAGCTAAACTAGCCTCGTTTATGTATCTATTCGAAAGATTCATGAACAAACGAGACTATCAGTCTGCATTGAATCTAGTGCCCGACATCCTTCATTGCACGAAGGATTCCGCAGGCGTCAAAAATGCATGTCACTGATCAGCACAGTACAGCCTCAACAACCAAGCATAGACTATCAACACGGGTGCTTTGTGAAGACTATTTCCTATGAAGATGATCATATTCGAGTCATATACCATCCAGGTGAAGATGAAAACTTAGTAATTACGTTTGGCGATATGTTTTCGCTGGCAAATGACAATTTCTTTTTCGCTGAAAACCCGATCTCAAAGCGAAATTTGAATGCCATTGGCTTTATGGCCAAAGATCGCAACTGGTATCCATTAGAAAGCGTTAAAAAAGCAGCAGAATACATTACGGAACACATTAACAAGGCACATTTTATCACTGCCTATGGTGGTTCAATGGGCGGTTATGCTGCACTTAAGTTTTCGAAACTCCTGAGTGCTGACAGGGTAATTTCATTAGTACCCCAGTACTCCATAGATCCGAGCGCCATCAAAGACCACCGTTATAATTTTTACTTCAACGAGCAAAACAATGCGAATAATGCGATTCGCCTCGAAGACTTAAGCGGGGAAATATTTATCACCCACGACCCCGCTTTCGCAGGTGATGATCAGCATGTCGAGCAGATCAAAAAACTTGGCTATCCTATTACATACCTCCCACTACGTTTCTCGATGCACGGCGCCACCACAATTCTAGCATGCTCTTCCTTTATCGATGAGATAGTCAGCGCGAAGGAAATGAGGCCCGCAGTTTTGCTCAGCATATACAGAGAGCGACGCCACGCAGTCCCCAGCTATATTGAAAGCTTAGCCGAATACCTTCTAAGAAGGCGCCCAGCTGTTGCCTTGCAACTGCTAGCAACCAAGCTTTCCCGCAATTTAATCAAGGACAATCAGCGCGTTAGAAACACACTTTCAAGTGCTCTACTTAAGAACTATGCGTCATCCAAAAACATCAATGACTATGGGATTTGTAAATTACTGAAGATACGCTGCAAAAGTAAAGAATCCACCACTCACGGCGTACATATCAAAACAACTCACGGCCGAATATTGACATATAACGCGCTAACGAGATCCCTTATGCAAAGTGATGAAGAATGCATAGCGAACTCATCGTTCCTTCATCCGATCAAGATCAACGGGGATAGTGGCCTAGTAAAGGTCAAGTTCAACGAGGGGGAGTCGATCTTGGTGACGCAGAAAAACCAAGTGATCGACATAGCTGACGGCGATGAATATACAGATCGAAACTATATCGTCTACAGAAAAAATTCCGACCACTACATCATATCAAGCGCCACAAAACACCTGAGCTCTTCACCCAATGGCAAATGTGAATTTAACGTAGACCATGTCAGAGCCTGGGAGAAATACATAACACCTAAAGATCAAACATAGTTTTCACTACGCCAAGCTAACTTCCCCTCTCCACGATATTTCATGGGCACCTAGCGCTTAGACGAATTCTATATAACTCTTATTGTGCAAAAGGTTAGCCTAAGCATCTTGGCTAACCAAATTCTTCACCCGGCATTTTGAAGCGAGCTTATGGCCAGCCTCATCCCTATAGAAAACAAGCACTTCTAGACTGCTATTGTCGGCTGGAGCGCAGAACTTCACGCTTCTAGAGCGTCCATACCACCGCACTTCGCGCCCAACACCGTCGACGAGAAGATAAAATGAAAATTCACCATCTTCATATACACAACCCTCTTTTTCGAGAGAGCAGTTAGCAAACACCTCTTTCTCTGTCCGGTACGCTGCAATGCTGAGAACCAACTCAGGAGTAACAAGTGGAGCCTTACGAACTTCGTGCTCCTCCGGTGAACCTCTCCTTTTTTCATCTAATAATTGCGCCAGTGCTTCTTTATAATAACGCTCACTGTAGTGAAATGGTGATGCTCCCCACCGATGATGCTCATCAGCTGATAAAAACTCAGGCGCAAACCTCAAGAACTGATTTGGTTTTAATTCCTTGCTGAGTACATCGTACATCCACGACAGCTCAGCGTTAGCTTTTTCGATAGATGCCTGAGCAACCGGGAATATGGTAACTGAATCAGACTCGAACCTGTTCGCCCAAAAAACCCTGTTCACGACAAGCTGATCGAGCTTATTGAACTTTCGCAGAAGGTCAATGAAACATCTCATACCCTTGAGCCATAAATCACGTCGTTCCAAGGTTCCCTGAGGAATGCGTCTAAAAGCTGACCCCTCAATCTCTTTCAACAAACCGCTTTCTACTAGTTCGTTTGAATGCGTGATGAGCTCGCCCGTTTCCAAGACAAGGATATCAAACCGCTCATCTATGAGATCGACCAGGATGACATCAGCTTCTTTAATGCTTTCCTCAGCACTCAGCAAGCCTTTAGAAAAATCATTGGCGACCATGCGGCGCCGAAAGTCTGACGAAATATTTTCCAAGACCCTGTCATTATGATAAGCCCCACTGCACAGTGCTGCCATAGAAGATCTTGCGAAATATGTACAAAGATTGAACGCTCGACTCTCCTCGAGATTAAATATATCCCTCGAAACACAACTTCCATAAATGAATAATTTCATAAGGTTCGCAAGACCTCCAGTAAAACACGGCCAAATCAAGCCAGTGATACGACATAAAAATCTACCCAGCTGCTGCGCTATAACTATTGCCAGTTTTACGAGCAGCCTTAGCATGCACACATGCTCAACACACTTGGAGCATACCAGACAATCCGATCAAAATCACTACCCTCACTTAATGTTAACAACCTAATCGATGCTCCCATAAAAACTTGCACTGGACACACTTCCGCGGAATATCGACGTTTCTCCAAAAATAAAATTGCTTTATAGAGGGTCGGTGGGCAGGGGACCTTATAACCTCCTCCTTACAGCTAGACGTCACGCATTAATTTGATTTAGTGCACATTTGAGAAGAAAGACGCTTGAACATCAATCAGAATTGAGCTGCTGTGGTGTTTAAGACATATGACCGAAATTGCCCTAGTACATACACATCGGGATCAAAGCTTTCCCTCTCACGAACCGATCATTTTTCGATCAAAATCGCAAAAATTCGCAGCCATGATGTAGTTTTCCCCTTACATCACGTAGCCACCATCTGTAAAATCCACGCTTCTACTACTCTTTGCCAGAGCCATGTCGGCCGAAAGGGATTTCATGAGCAACAAAGCACTTGCGTACCGTGCCGATATCGACGGTCTACGAGCATTGGCTGTATTGGCCGTTGTGATTTTCCACTTGAACAAACAGTGGTTGCCTGGCGGCTTCGTCGGCGTCGATATTTTCTTTGTCATTTCTGGCTTCCTTATAACCGGAATTGTTGCCAAACAAGCCGCGAGCGGATCTTTTTCGTTCGCTGATTTCTATATGCGGCGCGTTCGACGCATTCTGCCAGCGGCTCTGCTAGCAACCCTGACAACGCTAGCTTTCGGTTCAATCTTCATGCTCCCAGATGATGCGAAAGCTTTATCGCTATCAGCTGTCGCATCCACTGTATCAGCTGCGAACATCTATTTCTGGAAGTTTCTGGACACCAGCTATTTTGCTGCATCTTCTGACACAGTGCCACTGCTCCACATGTGGTCTTTAGGCGTTGAAGAGCAGTTCTACTTAGTTTGGCCCGCTTTGCTTCTCGTCACGCTGAAGTTCTGGGGTCGCAGGGCGACCGTGGCAGTCGCGTTAGTGCTAGCTGCAGCTTCCTTTGCATATGGCCAATTAACGCTGTCGAGTGATCCTACGTTCGCTTATTACATGTTACCTTCCCGGGCTGGGGAGCTCCTTCTCGGCGGCATCGCATTCTTCTTAACAGATGCGCTCAAAGGTCATGTCAAGGAAATTTATGCCCAAGCTTTGGCTATGCTGGGCTCGTTGCTTTTGATCTGGTCTCTAGCATTTATCCGAGAGACTGAAGGCTTCCCTGGCTTTATTTCAATAGTGCCTGCAATTGGTGCAGCATTGGTCTTAGCCTCGGGGAGCTTCCATAGGACATACGCAGGTAAACTACTATCTTTTAAACCCATGGTCGCAATCGGGCTGGTCTCCTTCTCCCTGTACCTATGGCACTGGCCAGTTTTGGCATTTTATCGTTATGGTTTTGGCGAGCCTGACGTATTTGGCTACGTAATATGCTTATTCTCCATGACTGCGCTGACGCTCTTTAGCTACTTCATGGTAGAAGTCCCATTCAGAAGTAAAAAGAGCTGGAAGGTCACCGTTGCAATCCCGGTTTCGGCGTCATTGGCACTTGCTCTAGCAGGACTTCTATATATAAACAATGGCGTGCTCGGTGCGATCAGCCCAGTTGGATATCAGGCTGCGCTAGCAGCCAATCGTTCAGGCTCCGACCCTGCAGCCGAACTGCCTTATGTTTGCCAGAACGCATTCAAACCTGAACTCTTCACGTCCCCAAAATGCTTGCTTGGCGACATATCCAAACCGCCGACTGCTATATTAGTTGGTGATTCCAATGCTGCGCATTTCGCTGGATACTTAAATATCATTGCATTGAAGCAGGGTATATCCATGAGAAATGTGGAACACAGCGCATGCCCTCCTTTCCCCGGTCAACGCAGCATACGCTATATCAAGGAGGGGTATAAGATAAGTTGCCCATCCTACTTTGCAGAAGTTTTGAACCAAATTAAAAACTACGAAACTGTCATTGTAGGTGCTAGCTGGCCTTCTTACCATCAAGTGGACAAAACAGCATTCTTCGATGATTTTGACGCAATGCTAGACGAACTAGAAAAAGGCGGCAAAAAAGTCATAATTGCCTTAAAAGCACCGACTTTTAACGCTATTGATAGACAGTGCTCGGAAAAAGCGCTGAAGATCCCATACCTCGATTGCGGCAAACGGACGACCTTACCGGATACAGGTGAAATGCGAGTGAACCAAGAGATAATCAAGCGTATTTCTGAAAGAGAGAACGTCTCGTATTTTGGCGTTCGCGACTTGATTTGCAATGGAGTTTCTTGCTCAGCCTTCTCAGGAAAAACTCAGCTTTACTACGATAGCGGACACCTTAGCCGAGTAGGTTCAGAAACTTTAGGCCACCTTGCGATTCAGTCCGGAAAAGTACCGAAATCGCTTCAAGCGCTGTCTCACCCTTCTATTGTTGTAAACTAAGTAACTCGAACAGCCTGCTACCGTCTTCGGTAGCAGGTCCCTTGGCAACTATCTGAGATTACTTTCACCCTGTTTATCAAGACTGGGTAGGCGGATATGATCAGTCGCGCTCTGCCAATTTCTCCACTAACATTAGAAGCATGAAAACAACTCAATAAACCCTATCCCCCACCAACCGCTTCAAATACTGCCCATACCCATTCTTGGCCAATGGTTCAGCCAGCTTCAACAGCTGCTCCGCCCCAATCCACCCCTGCCTGTACGCTACCTCTTCCGGGCAAGCCACCTTCAGCCCCTGCCGGCGCTCGATCGTAGCGATATACCCACTCGCCTCCAGCAACGAATCATGCGTGCCGGTATCCAGCCAGGCATACCCGCGCCCCATGATCTCCACCGACAGCCGGTTCTGCTCCAGGTACACCCGGTTCAAATCGGTAATCTCCAGCTCGCCACGGGGAGACGGCTTGATGCCCTTGGCAATCTCGACCACGTCCTT
>Ga0213822_1001511_pt1 | contig 13021 bp, 9 predicted proteins | sample MC6MC0908MG_FD_179872 | JGI IMG/M metagenome (GOLD analysis project Ga0213822, IMG submission 179872) | Enriched soil aggregate microbial communities from Iowa State University, Ames, United States - MC6-MC0908-MG | ecosystem: Environmental > Terrestrial > Soil > Unclassified | place: USA: Iowa...
CGTGATTTACCTGCAAGCCAAGCGTTGGAGCAACACGGTGCATCGGCCGGAGATTGATAAGTTTATCGGCGCGCTGACACGGCGACGGGCACGCAAAGGGGTGTTTATCACGACTTCCGATTTTTCTATGGGGGCCAGGGAGGCAGCGCTTGGGTTGGATATCAAGGTTGTGCTGATTGATGGGGTGGAGCTGGCGCGGTTGATGGTGGAGAACAATTTGGGGGTTAGTGTTAAGCAGGTTTATGAGGTGAAGCAGGTGGATAGTGATTATTTTGCTGGGGAATGATGGGCCGGGGTAATTTGAATAGACTGTTTATTTATCTGAATTTATTGAGTTTTTATCGGTTAGTTCTGACCTTTGGAATGCCAATTGGAAAGCTAGTGTTCTGATTCGGTGCCATAAGCGTGATGGCGAGAGGGGGCGCCGTGCTCAAGCTCTTTAGGAGACCGGCAGGGTGGACGCGGTTCTCGATGAGTTCGGTACGGCTATGAATCGTCAGCTCGTGCACACCCGCATAAGCTTCTCGGCCTAGCTATTGGTACACTTCGGGAATTTTGCGCCTCAGGCGGGCGCTGGCAGTATTCCTAAGGATCGTTTGATGACCGCTCTCTCTACTCTTCTAGACTCCTACCGCAGTGCCGCGCTGACAGAGCGCGAGAAGGGCACCTATTTCGAGGAGCTGATCTGCGTCTACCTCCGCAACGAAGCGACCTATAGGGACCTCTACGATAAGGTGTGGACCTATGCCGATTGGGCCAGAGAGCAGGGTCTGAGTGGTAAAGATGCGGGTATTGACTTGGTGGCTCGCACTCAGGGGACGGCTGAGTACCATGCCGTCCAGTGCAAGCTGTACGCCGAAGACTACAAAATCCAGAAGAAAGATATCGATAGCTTCTTCACTGCTTCGGGAAAGGCGCCGTTCTCGCATCGGGTCATCGTCACCACTACCAACAATTGGAGCGAGCACGCCGAGGATGCTCTGCAGGGTCAGCAGCCCCCTGTTAGCAAGATTGACCTGCAAGCGTTGGAGGACAGCCAGATTGACTGGGCAAAGTATCAGTCCAGCAAAATGGTCTCGCTCAAAATCAAGAAGGAGCTGCGCGAGCACCAGCAGACGGCATTAAACGCTGTTGCCGCAGGCCTTAAGAACGCTGAGCGCGGCAAGCTGATTATGGCTTGTGGCACCGGCAAAACGTTCACGAGTCTGAAGATCGCTGAGCGCTTGGCAGGCAAAGGTAAGCGTGTGCTGTTTTTGGTGCCCAGCCTGTCTCTGTTATCGCAGACTCTTACAGAGTGGACGCAGGAAAGTGAAACCCCGCTGCACAGCTTCGCTGTTTGCTCTGATAGTGACGTAGGGAAAAAACGCAAGGCTGAGGACGACGCGGTTCAGGTTTTCACTCACGAGCTGCGTTACCCGGCGACGACCAAAGCGGATCGTTTGGCAGCGGAAATGCTTAAGCGCCACGACCCTAAGCACATGAGCGTGGTGTTCTCCACCTACCACTCAATCGACGTGATCAGCCGTGCCCAGCATGAGCATGGCCTAGCCGACTTCGACCTGGTGATCTGCGACGAAGCACACCGCACCACAGGCGCGACCTTCGGTGATGACGACGAAAGTAATTTCGTGCGGATTCACGATGGTACCGATATTCGCGCCGCCAAGCGTTTGTATATGACGGCCACGCCACGCATCTACGGTGACGGTGCGAAGGTCAAAGCAGAGTCCGGTGAAGTCACGCTTTGCTCTATGGATGACGAAGCACTGTATGGCAAGGAGTTGTTCGTCATCAACTTCTCCGAGGCTGTCCAGCGTGGCCTGCTCACTGATTACAAGGTGCTGGTACTCACTGTCGAGGAGAGCACCATTAGTCGCCGCCTTCAGGACATGCTGAAGGATGAGAACAACCAGCTCAAAGTAGATGACGCGGCGAAAATCGTTGGCTGCTGGAAGGCTTTGGCTAAACAAGGACTGCACGAACAGCTCATCGGTGATGATGAGCCTATGAAGCGTGCCGTGGCTTTCTGCCAAGTCATTTCGCCCAATTACAAGGGGACCAAGCACAAAGTCAGCTCCGTCAACATTGCCGAAATGTTCCAGTCGGTGGTGGAGGCTTATCAGGACTCGGAGGAGATCGACGAGGCCTCACGACTGACCTGCGAGGCTGAGCACGTTGATGGCGGTATGAATGCCAGCCAGAAGGAAGCAAAGCTGAAGTGGCTGAAGGCTGAAGCACCTGCCAATACCTGCCGTATTCTCAGTAACGTACGTTGTCTTTCTGAAGGCGTGGACGTGCCGGCGTTGGATGCCGTGCTCTTCCTCACTCCACGCAACTCCCAGGTGGATGTGGTGCAGTCCGTTGGCCGCGTGATGCGTAACGCGCCGGGCAAGAAGCGCGGCTACGTGGTGCTGCCGGTGGTCATCCCGGCCGGCATGGAGCCTCACGAAGCGCTCAACGACAACCAGACCTACAAGGTGGTCTGGCAGGTGCTCCAGGCATTGCGTTCGCACGACGACAGTTTCGATGCCATGGTCAACAAGCTCGACCTGATTGGCTCAGACCCGCGCAAGATGGAAGTTATCGCCATCACCGACAAAGCTGAGAAGAAGGCCAAGAAAGCCACTGGCACCAGCAACGGCAAGGCCGGTAAAGGCCAATACGGCATTGGCGAAAAGCGCGCTAAATACGATGCCGAAGGTCAGATGACTCAACAGGCTGAGCTGACCTATGAGGTCGGTGAAATCGAGAAGGCCATCTACGCCAAGATCGTCGACAAGTGTGGCAACCGCCACCACTGGGAAGACTGGGCCAACGACATTGCGAAGATCGCCCGCACCCACATCGATCGTATCCAGGGCATTCTGGAAAACCCGGAATACACAAACGAGAAAGCCACTTTCGAGGCATTCGCCGCCGAGCTGCGTGACGACCTCAACGACAGCATCACCGATGGCGAGATTGTCGAAATGCTCGCTCAGCACCTGGTAACTAAACCTGTGTTCGATGCGCTGTTTGATGAGTACAGCTTTGCCAGCCACAACCCCATGTCCAAGGCCATGCAAGGTGTGCTGGACGCGCTGCACGAGCACCATCTGGCCAAGGAAGCTGATACCCTGGAAAAGTTCTACGCCAGCGTGCGCCAACGTGCAGCGGGCATCGACAACGCCCAGGGTAAGCAGAAGATCATCGTCGAACTGTACGACAAATTCTTCCGCAACGCATTCCCCAAAATGACCGAGCGCTTGGGCATCGTCTATACCCCGGTTGAGGTGGTGGATTTCATACTTCACAGCGTCAATCATCTGCTGCAGAAGGAATTCGGTCAGACCCTGGGTAGCAAGGGCGTCCATATTATCGACCCCTTTACCGGCACTGGCACATTCATTACCCGCTTACTGCAGTCCGGGTTGATTAAGCCTGAAGAACTGGCGCACAAATACAAACACGAAATCCATGCTAACGAATTGGTGCTGCTGGCCTACTACATTGCTGCCATTAATATCGAGGCGGCTTATCATAGCGAGGTTTTTGATAACTACACCCCGTTCGAGGGTATCTGCTTGACCGACACATTCCAGATGTACGAGAAAGATGATCTGGTCGACGAGCTGCTAGTGGACAACAGTGCTCGACGTAAGCGGCAGAAGGCGCTGGATATTCGAGTGATCGTAGGAAACCCGCCCTATTCAATTGGGCAAGGTAGTGCGAATGATAACAACACTAACCTTGCATACCCATCGCTCGATGCCTGTATCGCATCCACATATGCGGCACGCTCCTCAATGACGTCCGTAAAGAACATATATGACAGCTATATCCGTGCGATCCGCTGGGCCAGCGACCGTATTGGCGACGCGGGTGTGATTGGCTTTGTCACCAATGCTGGCTATCTAGAGTCGACGTCTTCTGACGGCATGCGCAAATGCCTAGTGGATGAGTTCTCTAGCCTCTATGTGTTCCATTTGCGTGGCAACCAACGAACCAGCGGGGAAATCTCCCGGAAGGAAGGGGGCAAGATTTTCGGTAGCGGCAGTCGTACCCCCATCGCCATAACCCTGCTAGTCAAGAATCCCGAGGCGCAGACTCATGGGCAAATTTATTTCCATGACATTGGCGATTATCTCAGTCGTGAGGAGAAGCTTGAGAAGATTGCTAGCTACGCTAGCGTAGCCGGTATCGAGCAGTGGCAGTCAATTATCCCGGATGAGCACGGTGACTGGCTCAAGCAGCGCGACGATAGTTTCAGTCAGTTCATCTTGATGGGAGACAAGAAGGGGGATGCGCCCAAGCTATTCGACAGCTTCTCACTGGGTGTTGCGACCGGTCGAGATTCCTGGGCCTACTGCACCAGCAAGCACAAGTTAGAAGTCAATATGCGTAGCATGATTGGCTTCTACAACGCCGAAGTGAAACGCTTCAATACGGAGTATCCAGGGATAGATACCAAGGCACGTCAGGTGAGGGTTGATGGTTTCATTGACACTAATCCGACCTGCATTAGTTGGACTCGCGCACTGAAACAGGATCTTGGAAAAGATCGCAGTTACGCCTTCGAAGCCAACTGCCTAGTGCCTAGTCTATATCGACCCTTCACCAAACAGTGGTTGTACTTTAATCGTCGCTTCAACGAGATGGTTTACCAGATGCCGCGCATCTTCCCAGATGCAAAGTCTGAAAACAGAGCCATCATGGTTAAGGGAAATTGGCGGGGTGACGGCCAGATCGCTTATATGGTCGATAGTGTTACCTGCTTGCAGCCTGATGGTGGTGGTCAATGCTTCCCACTCTTCCTCTACGACGAAGTAGCTCAGGCTTCCGATGACGACCTTTTTGCTGAGCCGGTTGAGGGAGGGCTGCGTCGTCGGGACGCCATTACAGATGCAGGTCTGTCTCACTTCCGCGCGGCCTACCCAAGTGAGCAGATCAGCAAGGAGGACCTGTTCTACTACGTCTACGGGATCCTCCATTGTCCGGACTACCGTGAGCGTTTTGCTGACAACCTGAGCAAGGAGTTGCCACGCATTCCGGCAGTGAAGAAGGCTGCCGACTTCTGGGCCTTCAGCAAGGCCGGCCGTGCATTGGCCGATCTTCACCTGAACTACGAAACCGTCGAACCTTACCCCCTGACCATCGAGGCCAAAGGTACGTTGACTGGTTCTGATTACCGAGTAGAGAAAATGAAGTTAGCCAAGAAGGGCGACAAAACTACCGTCATTTACAACCAGCGGATCACCCTAAAAGGTATCCCCGATGCGGCTTGGGATTATGTGGTGAACGGCAAGGCCGCGTTGGACTGGGTGATGGAGCGCCAGGCGGTACGTACTGACAAGGCCAGTGGAATCGTCAATGATGCGAATGACTGGGCTGTCGAGACCATGGGCAATCCCAAGTACCCGTTGGAGCTGTTCCAGCGAGTGGTGAATGTTAGTATTCAAACTCAGAATATCGTCAATAGTTTGCCGTCATTAGAGATCTGATTGAAGAAATAAACCATTCCGGAACGGAATGGTGAGTTTTTGTGCTCTGGATACTCTCTTCCCCTGCAGGGCAGGGGAAGTTTTGTTGGTTATGCTTGGCGGTGTAGGTCACAGTGGGAGAGGATGCGCATTTAGAGAAATTTGGATATTACATTTTGAGGCTCTTGGCGTCTTTGGTGAAGTGTTCGCCAACTCTAACTTCCGGAGTATTTAAATCTGGATGAATGATTTTGGTTGCAATGATTATTTGGTATTCAGTTGGCTCTTTGGAGAAATAGTTTTTTATATTCATTTGGAAGTTCTGTGAGCGTTGATCCTCTAGGCCGAAGTTCTCAATTCCGTCCAGTATCAATAGTCTAGGAAAACGAGCGTAATCCTTTGTTAAGGAGAGTTTTAAAAGTGCGAGATGGAAGGCGTTGTTGAGATAGGATATGGAACTTTCGGAGAAGTATGTTTTGTCGTTCACAGATACTCTGCTGGCCGCAAAATCGTATTCAATTTTGCTTGCCTCTTGGAATTCTTTTTCGCTTCCAGAGTCAGACTTCAAAAATGAAATAACACAGTCTGAAATTATGTTGTCAACTTCCCCTGGTCGGATTCTAGCAAGATTTTCTTTGAGTTCGATTGAGTTTTTTAGCGCGGAAACTTTGTCCTGGATGTTCTGTCTTTTTTCAGATAGAGAATTTATTGCATTTCTTAGTTCCTCTGTACGCTCTAGGTCTGCTATTTTCTGCTCTAACTCGCCAGTTTTTGTGTAAAGAGCAAAGAGCTCTTTTTCTCTCGTGCTGTTGTGTGTGGGGATAACAGCCACTGTTTTGGTTATGTTTTTTCTAAGCTCTGATTCGAGTTCTTTCTTTTTCTTAGCTATGTCATCTAAAGCTTGTGATTTCCTTTCGTGAATTTTATGTGACTCTTTCAGCTGGATGCTTAACTCGTTTTTCATTCTAAGCATGTTGGTGCTTCTGCGTTCCAAGTAGTCGTTGCTACCGCAGAGAGAGCATGAGTTATCAACTGCTTCTGGTAGTTCGGAAAAACAGCAGGGGCAGATTTTAAATGATATGGATGATAAAGCGTTGCCTGCACTCATGGAGTCTTCGATTTCTTGAAGTTTTTGGTTCAGTTCACTAAGAAAAAGCCGAATGTCCTCTACTTCAAACTCTAGGTCGCGCTGAGAAACTTCTGCGTCATAAAGAGATTCTTTGATTTTGATGATGTCGTTGGCGGATTGGTTGGTGGCTTTTTTTTCTTCCTTGTAGGTTGCTTTGTTGTCCTCTTGCCTAGTCATTATTTCTGCTTTTATAGATTTTATCTCTGCAAGATAAGAGTTGCGTAGCTGCTCAGTAGTGAATAACTCAGAAGATATCTCGGTTTTCCCTAGGATATTCGTGATTGCTCTGATTTCAGTGATTATTTTGTCTAGTGCTTTTTCGCTGGTGCTAAGCTCAATCTTTTCGTTGTACAGGTCGTTGTCGTAAAGCCCGCACAGGTATTTCCCAATCGCTTCTCTCTTGAAAGCAGAATCAAAGGCTTCTATGTTGAATATGCTAGAGGGTGGGTTGGCTTGGTTTCCATATATAAGCCGCAATAGTTGGTGCATTGTTAGGTTTTCGCTTGCGTCAAGCTTTACCTCAGGGATCTCTAATAGATCAAAGAGTTTTTGCGAAAAGCTTTCTTTGGCGCCAGCATTATACGGGTAGGAATACCATTCCCCACGACCGGCTTTCAGTCCTGACTCAAGGTCGCCAAAAAAAAACTGCATGCTCGCTCGCTGAGCTTGTAGCGCACGGTTCAGGGTTACTGATTGTCCATTCAATGAGCATTCAACAAATACTTCGTCGCAGGAACCTGCTTCTTCTTTCCAGTTTTGGACTTCGTATCCTAGACCGTATACAAGTAACTGTATGACCGACGTCTTACCTCCACCATTGCATCCTGAGAGAATGTTTAGGCCCGTGTGAAATTTTTCGTCGTATACTGGACGGCCTGACTTAGAAGCAAGAAGTCGGTTAATTTTGATTGTTGGCTTTCGGATGATCATATTTAAAGTCCATTAATTTGCTTGCCGATTTTAATCCTGATTTCCCAAGTATCGGCATATTTGAAAGATGTTCCATCTCAAAAGCCAGGGCTTCTTTAGGTATGCTGCTGCGTTCGGCATTTATGATTGCATCGAGCTCGATGGGTATGAACTCCTTATGTAGCTCAATTTCACCGTTCTGTAAAGTTTTCATAAAGCCAATGTTTTCAGCAATTTGAAGAGCGGAGAAAAATGTTGGATTTATTCTGTTGAATAGTGTGTATGGCTCAAAATTATTATAGGGTGAACGATATTTTTTAAACTTGTTCTTCGCTTGAAGCATTTCTCGAGGTAGAGGCATGTCCGCAATGTGAGCTGGGAAAGCCAGTAAAAAGTTGAAAATCTGAAGCCGCTCTACCTCCACTGGATTGATTGAGCTATTCTGGCAAATTGTAACGAGCCTTAGAAGAGTGTGGATTGGGTCAAATGCCTTATTGTATAGGAGCACTATTTCCACTCCAGATGGCAGTTTCCAGTTAAAAAGTAAAGCATGCCTTTGATTTGTCGATTGTAAATTTCTAGTACGTTTTCACCTAAGTGCTTCCTTACTTCTGTTTCCAAATGCTGTGAGATGAGCTGCTCTGCTGCTGACTTAGTTATCTCACATGTTATGCATGGCTTTATTTTGCTGTTAAATATGCTTGCTACTTCATCTAGAAGTAGTGTGATGATTTTTTGCGCAGACTTGTAGTTTTGGTTTTTTAATATCAACATGGATATCAATTGTTTTAACTCCTCGGCTTCCTTGATGAGTTCTTCTAGGTTTACCTCTAGCAGTTTTGTTTCGAGATTTCTGATTTCATATTTTTTGCTATTGTAATGCATGAGTTCGTCGATAAGGCTAGCTACTTCCGCTCCATTCTTTACTTCATCTTTGTATACGTCTATTAGTAGGTCCATCTGCGTAGGTTTAGGAAGGATGTTTTGATTGATGATGTCTCGGCCAGCATAGGGACCAAAAAAATTAGCGTTCCTTATCTTGTTTAGAATCCAACCCACGATTGTCCCTCCCGGTATACGACCCATTGATGTTGACATTCTTTAGGTTGTTTTTAGTTCCGCCCTTGTAATTTAAAGTTAGTTTTATTCCTAGTCCGGCTATTGCAAGTGCCCCTAGAGCGATTAGTCCATAAATGGCGAGGTCATTCATTCTTGTTTCTCCTGATACGTAAAGCTCTGGGTTTTAAATATAAGATTATAATCGTTCTGCATGAGATTGTTTTGTGCGGCGGCGATAATGCTTGGGGATGTATTCCATGAACTAGGTGTGAATAGCGGCATAGCCTAAATTTGATGTATTGGCTTAGTGCGAAAGATAAAGCCGATCTTTTTGATGCGGTATGCAGATAGCAGTATGTCTGCTCTGGCAGCTGCCGGTAAGCAATGGGATGTAGGCGTCACCCTAATTTCCGTTGACCGACAACGCGATGAGGGCACCAAGCATGGGGTGCTGCTGCAACAAGTCAGTTCGGCGCACCCAGACAGGGGCGATGACAGGGAAAAATCCATTTTCTTAACCTTTCAGGTGTCTTGCCTCAGCGGATCATACCGAAATATTGCATGGTGGCACTATAGTATTTCAACGCTTTCAGGCGTGTGCTGTTTCTGAAGCAAGGGTTACTGCAGACGGGTAGCAGCTTTATGACTGGTCATTACAACGTCGGAGGAAACAGAGCTCTCTGGCAGCTTGCTCGGTGAGCGGGCTACTGCGGCGTTGGATCGTTTAACCTCGGTGATTGAATACCCATGGCTTTTCTAAACGACGCGCTAGCAGCTTTACGGTCAGCAGGTAGTAATATCGAGTCGCCTCGGATCGCTTAGTTAGGCGGTGTTCAAGAAACCAAGCCACATGCTTTCTCTGCCATGCCCAAGGTGTCTCTCGCTGCCAACGTTCAGTGATTTCGGCTTGGATAATCTTCGCCTGACGCAAATGGCGCTGCCGTGTCGCGCGCGACCCAGCAAGCACACCAGCCAAGAACAGGTCCATATCGAACGGCTTGCTCATGCACGCCCCCCAATGTAGGCAGCGACCACGTCGATCCGACCGTGCCCCAGCTCATAGCTGATTTGCCTCTGTGCCTCACGATCAAGGTTCCAATCTACCTGGCAACATGCCGCCATTAATAGGCGACCGGTGCTGGGTGATCTGCTCATAGCGCTCACACGCGTACGCCGCTCGTAGTTCATGGAAACCCTTGAGGCAATGTGTATGCAGGATATACCGCGCAGGGCGGACGATTCTCTGCAAAACATTCAGGTAGCTTTCGTGTGGCGCAATCAGGTTGCGGCTCCCTGCAGGTGACGCCTGCCATGCGAATCCAAGTGCGCCACAAATATGGTCGTCCACTGCTATCCAACGTGGCGCCGAGGCGCCGGCGCGGCCGCCCTTGGTGCCATCCTGAATGTTAATCCTGCCTAGGTCGTTAGCTTCACGGCATAGCCGTGGTAGGTCAGCCAAGATTGCCTCACGCAGGCGCATGCCGGTGGCTCGCGCCAATAGAACGATCGCAGCGGCTCGTAGTTGATGATCGCGGCAAAGTGCGTCGACGATCTGCGTGACCTGTTCGCGGTCTTGGCCCTGCGGCACCGAGTGTCGACCTCCGCTGCGCTGCATACCCAACGCCTTGCTCGGACTGGGCAATTTCACGTACTGATCACCGCGAAGCGCTGCCATGGTTCTGTTAACGCTGGATAGTCGGTTTTGCGCGGTACTGACGGCGAGATCACCGCGCTTAACAATGTCGCGCAGATACGCCGCGTAGTCGGCCAACACCTTCCGATCAATCTGCCGCGCATCATTGATGTCGGGCCCCTGTTCGGAGCGGCACCACTTCACGAATGCCCGCCACCGATCACAGTGCGCCTTGACCGTGCCGTAGTGGCCACCGCCGAACATGTCTTTCAGCGCCTGCGGTCCCGCGTAGCTCAGTTGCCTACCGTAGCCGAAATTGCGGCCATCGCGTTTACCCACCAATGCCATGCCGGTCACCTCATCGTTCGCTCTCCGATCCTCGCCCCACGTCATCCCGCCAAGAATGCTGAGTGTTATCAGGGATCAAGGCCCCTGCGGCCTGTGGGATGTCCTCTAACGCGGGACTGGCGGCTCCTTACGTCCGGGAGCAAGGGCATCTCATGATCTGGCCTCCTGAACACCGTTACCGGTGGGCGGGTGGAGGCAGCACTGGCTGACGAGACCAGCGCCTGAAGATCCTGAGCCAGGTGCAAGCAGCACTGCGATGACCGGGGCATGCCTGACTGTCAGTCAGGTGCAGTCCATTCCCTGGTCTGCGGCACCATCATCTACATGGCTGTTGCTGGTGACATCGGCGTTTGTCACGCCGATTGTCACGAGGGGGATTGCCGCAAAGCCATGTGCGATAAGGGCTGCAGCAGTGGTAGAAGTGCCCGTCTCTTTCCAGGAGAAAGAGACGGGCGCAGGTTGGCGCAAGATTCGGCCAAGCGGATAGGTTGCTGCAGGGCAGCGAAGTAGGAAGTGTCGTCTGGCGCATGAGGGCCATGATCTGAAGTAGGCATCCATCACCGGGGAGGTGACCGGGCGAGCTGCCGGACGCGAATCGCCATTTGGGGGGAGAACCACCGCGGGAGCGGCGTGACCTTTAAGGTTCGGGCCACCTGGGTTGCTGTCATCGACAGCGCTTGCACTTCCAGTTCTACGCCTGTGGATAAACCCGGTCAAGGTTCGAAATTCAGGGCCACTTTGGATCTGAAGAACGATTGTCCACCGGTGGAATTCCGTGGCAAACCCCGGACAACGTGGTTGCTTTTAGCTCTTCAAAGTAAGGTCCATCCAAACAGGGCGGCTTTGCGGCCCTGTTTGGATGGACCCGCGCTGAGAAGCGGATAAGCGAGGCTGCTCGCCCAGAATCTTGAACGCTCAGTTGTTGTTGCTGCCGTTGTTGCGCCTGCATAGCGCTAGCGTATCGGCACCACGTTCTTGTCTCTGACTTGGCCGTACGCTGAGGCGAGCAGGCTGCCGGTGGCGGCTTTCTGGATGTACTCACTCCACCAGGCCATCATGGGACGCCGGCGCTCGATGTAGTCGGCTCGGTTGTAGGCGCTGCGCACCTCATCCTTGTCGACGTGCGCCAGTGCTACTTCAATAAGCTCCGGGTCCCACCCATGCTCATTCAAGATGGTGCTAGCCATCGAGCGCATGCCGTGGCTGACCAACCGATCCTGGAACCCCATGCGTTTCAACGCCATGTTGGCGGTCTGGCTATTGGCATGGGTACGCGGATTTCTGTCAGCCGGGAAGACGTATTCGCGATGGCCGCTGTGGGTCTTCAGTGACTCCAACAACGCGACAGCGTGATCACTCAAAGGAATGCTGTGTGGGCGGCGCTTCTTCATGCGCTCCGGTGGGATTGTCCACACACGCCTTTCAAAGTCGATGTCTGCCCAGCGAGTAGTCGCCGCCTCGGCGGGGCGAGTCATCGTGTGCAACTGCCATTCGATCAAGCAGCGGGTGGTGCGCTTGATGCTGGCGTTCGCGATCTCCAGCATCAGCTCGGGGAGCTCTTCGGGCGGGAGCGCGACCATGTTTTCTTTCTTGGGCTTCTTGAAGACTGCCCTGATACCGCTGAGCGGGTTGGCGAAGATCAGGCCGGAATTTACGCCGTAGGTCATGATCTCGTTTAGCCGCTGGCTAAGGCGCTTGACCGTCTCTAGGCTGCCTTTCGCTTCGATTGGACGAAGCAATGCGATCACCATCGGCGCGGTGATTTTCACCAGTGGTGTCGTCCTCAAGTCGGGGAACACATGCAGCGTGAGCGACCGCCAAATGTCCTCGGCATAGGCTGGGGTGACCGAGTCTTTCTTGAGCTCGAACCAAGCGGTGGCCACGTTCTCGAAGGTGTGTTCCGTTTCAGCGCGCTTGGCTTCATTCAGCGTGTTGCGCTGCACCTTCGGATCGATGCCCTGTGCGAGCAGCTCGCGTGCATCGACTGCCATCTTTCGTGCATTCGCCAGTGACAGTTCGGGATAGGTCCCGAAGCCAATGTTGATGCGCTTCTTGGTCACCGGTTCGCGGTAGTTAAAATTCCACAGCAACGAGCCGTTGCTGCGTACGCGGAGCTGTAAACCGTCACCGTCCGTGAGGACGTAATCCTTGGACGCGGGTTTGACTCCCTTGAGCTGTCGATCGGAGAGGCGGAGGTTTTGAGCAGGCATGAGATTGTCCTCAAGCACTGGTTCGGTATTCCAATGATTAGCACCTGGTGAGCTGGAATACCGCCTGGAATACCCGAATGACTGGAACTCAAAAACTCTTGAAAGACCGCAGAAGCGCTGGAGGCCGCGTATTTACTGGCTTTCAGGCACAAAAAAAGACGCCCGAGGGCGTCTTCTTCTTAGGATTTGGTGGAGCCGGGGGGATTTGAACCCCCGTCCGCCAGTACTCCGCTGTCGGTACTACATGCTTAGCCGTGTCTACTGATTTAATCCG
>Ga0213822_1001513_pt1 | contig 13005 bp, 10 predicted proteins | sample MC6MC0908MG_FD_179872 | JGI IMG/M metagenome (GOLD analysis project Ga0213822, IMG submission 179872) | Enriched soil aggregate microbial communities from Iowa State University, Ames, United States - MC6-MC0908-MG | ecosystem: Environmental > Terrestrial > Soil > Unclassified | place: USA: Iowa...
CTGCACCAGCGGGCCGATCACCAGCTTGCGGTACTGGGCCATGATCTGGAAGCGGTTGTTGAGGATCGCCATGGCAGTGTCCATGTCCAGGTTGGCCTTGCCTTCGACCCTGTGGGCGATCGGCGCCACGCGCTGCACCTTGGCCAGGCGCAGGAAGCAGAACAGGCGTATCCAGGCCCAGCCCATGTCGAATTCCCAGCGTTTTACCGACAGCTTGGCCGAGTTGGGGTAGGTGTGGTGGTTGTTGTGCAGCTCTTCGCCACCGATGACGATGCCCCACGGTACCAGGTTGGTGGCGGCGTCACGGCATTCGAAATTGCGGTAGCCGACGGCATGGCCCAGGCCATTGACCACGCCAGCGGCCCAGAACGGAATCCACATCATCTGCACCGCCCAGATGGTGATGCCAAGAGTGCCGAACAGCAGCAGGTCGATCACCGCCAGCAGGGCAATGCCGCCCAGCTTGTACCGCGAGTAGAGGTTGCGCTCGATCCAGTCGTCCGGGCAGTTCTTGCCGTAGATGCGCAGGGTTTCGGGGTTACGTGCCTCTTCGCGGTAGAGCTCGGCGCCTTTGCGCAGGACCGTGCTCAAACCCTTGTGCACCGGGCTGTGCGGGTCGTCCGGGGTTTCGCACTTGGCGTGGTGCTTGCGGTGGACGGCGGTCCACTCGCGGGTGTTCTGCGCCGTGGTCAGCCACAGCCAGAAACGGAAGAAGTGCTTGAGCGCGCCGTTGAGCTCCAAGGCCCGGTGCGCGGAGTAGCGATGCAGGTAAACCGTGACGCTGACGATGGTCACATGGGTCATCAACAAAGTGATGCCGACCAGTTGCCAGGCCGACAAGTCGAGCAGGCCGTTGTACCACATAGGTGTTAAAACCCTCGAGAACACAGGGGAAGGGTCTGATTATCCCTTGGCAGGGAAATAAAACCAGTCACCCTTTCAGATAGGACGTCACGACATGTTTCACCCTTTATAATGCGCGCTCTTCGTTCATGGGCCATTCCACCCGACATGTCTGTTTCCGTTCGCGACGCCTTGCGCATGGCTGCGCTCTATGTGGTGCTGTCGATCCTCTGGCTGGTGCTGGCAGAGATGCTCCTGCATGGCATGACTGACGACCCGCTGGCACTGACGGTGGGGCGGCAAATCAATGTGGTGATCTGGGTCTTGTTCAGCGCGGTGCTGATTTTTGTGTCGCGGGCACGGCTGCTCAATTTCATCGGCATTGGCGCGCGCCTGCGCTGCGAAGACCGCGAGCGGCTGCGCATGGCGGCGGCGGTGTTCGACAGCACCCTCGAAGGGGTGCTGGTGACCGACCGCCAAGGCCTGATCGTGCACGTCAACCGCGCCTTCATGCGAATTACCGGTTATCAGCAGGACGAGGTCATTGGCCAGCGCCCGAACAAGTTCAAGTCGGGCCGCCATGGCGCGTCGTTCTATCAGCAAATCTTTGCCACCCTGGCCGAAAAGGGCGAATGGAGCGGCGAGATCTGGAACCGCCGCAAAAGCGGTGAGATTTACCCGCAATGGCAGACGATCTGCGCCATACGCGATGACGCTGGCGAGCTGAGCCATTACGTGGCGGTCTTCAGCGACATCAGTGCGATCAAGCATACCGAGCAGGAACTGGCTTACCTGGCGCATCACGACCCGTTGACCGGCCTGCCCAACCGCCTGCTGTTCACCGACCGCGTCGAGCAGGCGCTGGTGACGGCGCAAGCCAACAAACGCGGTTGCGGTTTGCTGCTGCTCGACCTGGACCATTTCCAGAGCATCAACGACGGCCTTGGCCATACCATCGGCGATCAGTTGCTCAAGCTGGTTGGCGAGCGCCTGGGCGAGGTGGTGGGCAATGGGGTGACCCTGGCGCGGCTGGGGGGGGACGAGTTCGGTGTACTGGCGGAGAACTGCCAGCAGGTCGGCCAGGCGGGCAAGCTGGCGCAACGCATCATCGAGCGTATGCGCGAGCCGTTCGTATTTGATGGCCATCGCCTGTTCATCAGTGTCAGCGTCGGCATCAGCCTGTTCCCCAGCGATGCGCTGGGCACCGAGCAACTGCTGCGCAATGCCGACGCGGCACTGTTCAAGGCCAAGAGCAGCGGGCGCGCCTGTTATGCGCTGTACACCGAAGAGCTGACCGCGCACGCTCAGCACCGGGTAGAAACCGCGGGCGAGCTGCGGCGTGCCTTGGAGCAGGATGAACTGCGGGTGTACTTCCAGCCGGTGCATGACCTGGCCACGGCCGAGCTGGTAGGGGTCGAGACCCTGGTGCGCTGGGCGCACCCCCAGCGCGGCCTGGTGCCGCCGAGCGAGTTCATACCGATCGCCGAGCGCACCGGGTTGATTGCAGAAATCGACACTTGGGTGCTGCGTCAGGCCTGCCTGCAGATGGTGCACTGGCAGCGCGAAGGCCGGCAGCTGGCGTTCGTCGCGGTGAATATCTCAAGCCGTCTGTTTGGCCAGCACGCGTTGTATCGGCAGGTGGCCGAAGTGCTGCACGAAACCGGCCTGGCCCCGGCGATGCTGGAGCTGGAAGTCACCGAGAGTGCGGTGATGGAAGACCCGGAAGTGGCGCTGGAGCAGCTGCATCGTCTGCGTGAACTGGGCGTGACCCTGGCGATCGACGACTTTGGCACGGGGTATTCGTCGTTGCTGCGGCTCAAGCGTTTGCCGGTGCAGAAGCTGAAGATCGATCAGGGCTTTGTCGCGGGCCTGCCCCATGACGATGACGACATCGCGATCGTGCGGGTGATCATTGCCCTGGCCCGCAGCATGGGCATGCAAGTGCATGCCGAGGGCATCGAGCAGCAAGAGCAGGCCAGCTTCCTGCTGCAGGAGCAGTGCCAGTTGGGCCAGGGCTACTGGTTCGGCCGGCCGGTGCCTGCGCAAGACCTAGATTGGGGGGGATGGGGGCGCCGGTGAGATCCTGGGGCTGCTTCGCATCCCATTCGCGACGCAAGGCCGCTCCTACAAGAACCGCGCCCCCTATAGAAGCAGCCTTGCCGGGGCGCCGCACCGTTAGGAAAAGGGCCCCAAACAACTCACCGCTTGTTCAACCCCTTCGCCAGCCGATCCCCACCCAGTTGAATCAACGCCACCAACGCTACCAGCATGGCGATCACGGTCAGCATGATTTGGCTGTCGAAGCGCTGGTACCCATACCGATAGGCAATGTCGCCCAGCCCACCGGCGCCAATCGCCCCGGCCATGGCTGACGAGTTGATGAGGGTCACCAGGGTAATGGTGAACCCCCCGACGATGCCGGGCAGCGCCTCGGGCAGCAGCACATGCCAGGCGATGTGCCAGCGACGGCAGCCCATGGCTTGCGCTGCTTCCACCAGGCCGTGGTCCACTTCGCGCAAGCTCACCTCGGCAATCCGAGCAAAGAAGGGGGTGGCTGCGATGGTCAACGGCACCACGGCCGCCCACACACCATAGGTGGTGCCTACCACCAGGCGGGTGAAGGGGATCAGCGCGACCATCAGGATCAGAAACGGGATCGAGCGGAACAGGTTGACGAACGCGCCCAGCACCCGGTTCAGCAGCGGTGCCTCGAAGATGCCGCCCTTGTCGCTGGTGACCAGCAGCACCGCCATCGGTACACCGACCAACAGCGCGATCAGCGACGACACGCCGACCATCAGCAGGGTATCGAGCAAACCTTCAAGCAGGCGATCAAACCACATGGCCCAGTACCTCCACGTCTTCGGCCCAACGGCGGGCACGCTCCAGCAATTGGTGGGTGTCGTGTGGCGAATGCTGCACCGACAGGATCAACTGCCCAAGGGCATGCTCACCGATGGTTTCAACGCCACCTTGCAGCAGGCGCACACGGCCGCCGAGGTCGGTGAACAGGGCAGAAAGCTCCGGCTCGCCGAGCAAGGTCAGCTTGAGCACCACGGCGCTGTCGCGGCTCTGCGGGCTGGCCTTGAGGCTGGCCTGCAAAGTCGCGGGCAGCTTGGCCTGCAAGGGCGCGAGCAAGGTCCGCGTCACTTCATGGCGCGGTGTGCCGAATACCCGCCAGACTTCCCCTTGCTCGACCACTTCGCCGCGCTCCAGCACCACCACGCGGTGGCAGATATCGCGGATTACCGCCATTTCATGGGTGATCAGCACGATGGTCAGGCCCAGGCGCTGGTTGATGTCACGCAGCAGTTCAAGGATCGAGGCCGTGGTTTCAGGGTCGAGTGCCGAGGTGGCCTCGTCGCACAAGAGGATCTCGGGGTCGTGCACCAGCGCCCGGGCGATGCCGACGCGTTGCTTTTGCCCGCCCGACAACTGCGCGGGGTAGACGTGGTGCTTTTCCTGCAGGCCGACCAGCTCCAGCAGTGCGCGCACCTTGCGCTGGCGCTCGGCCTTGGGCACGCCGGCCACTTTCAGTGGCAGCTCGACGTTCTGCCACACGGTCTTGGCCGACATCAGGTTGAAGTGCTGGAAAATCATGCCGATGCGCCGGCGCAGCGCAACCAAGCGGTCCTCGTCGAAGGGCGCGATGTCCACCTGGTCGATCAGCACGCGGCCCTGGCTGGGTTGCTCCAGGCGGTTGATGGTGCGCAGCAGCGACGACTTGCCGGCGCCGCTGCGGCCGATGATGCCGAAGACCTCGCCATGGCGGATGTTCAGATCGATGCCTTGCAAGGCAGGCTGAGCCTGGCCAGGGTAGGTCTTGCCGAGGCCGATGAAGCGCACGTGGGCTTCGTTGACCTCTGGGCGCAGGGCCTGTTCCTTGGCCGTTGGCGGCAATGGTTGGGGTGTCGGCGCCCTGAGCGCGCTGGCCTGGCTCATGTCAGCCCTCCCAACCGGCCTGGTAGAGGTTGCCGTGGGCTTTGTTCAAGGCCGCGCGCACTGCGGGCGAGTGCTGGTAGATATCGACGAACTTGGCCAGGCGCGGGTCGTCCTTGCTTTGCGGGCGAATGACGAACTGGATCACGTACTCTTTGTTTTCCAGGCCGTCGAACAGCAGCGCGGAGGTGGCGTCGAAGCTGTTGGCCAGGCGGATGTAGGCCGGGTAGCCCTGAACCAGGTCAGCGTCATCATAGGCGCGCACCAGTTGCACCGCCTCGACCTGAAGGATCTTCAGGTGCTTGGGGTTGGCGATGATGTCGTCTTCCGTGGCCTTGTAGCCGACCCCAGGTTTAAGCGTGATCAGCCCCGCCTTGGCCAGTAGCTGCAGGCCACGGCCGCTGTTGATCGGGTCGTTGGCGATGGCCACGCTGGCGCCTTCGGGCAGCTCGGCGAAGCTTTTGTACTTTTTCGAGTACAGGCCGACGTTGTTGATGATGCCTGGCGCGTAGGGCACCAGGTTGAAGCCCGCAGCTGCCTTGGCGTTTTCCAGGAACGGGATGTGCTGGAAGTAGTTCACGTCGATGTCGCCGCTGTTGAGGCTGACATTGGGGGCTATCCAGTCGCTGAACTCGATCAGCTTCACGTCCAGGCCTTGCTTGTGGGCTTCTTCCACGGCGGTTTCCAGGGGAATCGCAAAGGCGGAGGTCGTACCGATTTTCAACGGCTCGGCGGCGAAGGCGCTGGCGGACAGGCCAAGGGTGACCGCAATGGCCGCGACGGGCCGGAACAGTTTCTCAAGCATGGTGCAGGGCTCCAGTCGGGGCAGGGGTTGGGGTAAAGCGGTAGCGCGAGCCAGGATGGCTGGCGGGCAGGTGCGGGTGGTCGGTGTCGAACAACTTCTCGCGCAGGGTGCCCTCGGCGTAGGCGGTCTTGTAGCGGCCACGCTGTTGTAGCTGCGGGATGACCAGCTCGATGAAGTCTTCAAAGCTTTCTGGGGTGACGGTGCGGGTCAGGTTGAAGCCGTCCAGCCCGGTTTCGTCGAGCCAGGCGATCAGGGCATCGGCGACCTGTTCAGGGCTGCCGACCAGGGTCACGTAGCGCCCGCCCAGGGCGTGCTGATCAAGCAAGCGGCGGCGGGTCCAGGCGTTTTCCTGCAGCTGGCGCGTGGCCGACTGAATGGCGTTGCCCTTGCTGAAGCCGATCGGCTCGTCCAGCCCATAGGCCGCAAAGTCGATGCCGGTGGAGGCGGCAAAGTGCGCCACGCCGGCCTCGGGGCTGGCATGGCGCAGGTACTCGGCATGCTTGGCTTGGGCCTGTTGCTCAGTGGGGGCGACGATCACCGTGATGCCCATGAACACCTTGACCGCCTGCGGATCGCGACCCGCCGCCTTGGCGGCCGCGCGCACCTTGTCGACCTGGGCGCGGGTGGCGGTTTTGTCCTGGCCGCTGATGAACACGCACTCGGCATGGTTGCCGGCAAAGGCGAGGCCGCGCGGGGAACTGCCCGCCTGGAACAACACCGGTGTGCGTTGCGCTGAGGGCTCGCACAGGTGGTAGCCCTCGACGTTGTAGAACTCGCCGTGGTGGCTGACCTTGCGCACTTTGTCGGGCTGGGCGTAGACGCGCTGCTCGCGGTCGGCGACCACGGCATCGTCAGCCCAGCTGCCTTCGAGCAGTTTGTACAGCACCTGCAGATACTCGTCGGCCTGGTCGTAGCGCCGATCATGCTCGGGTTGCTGCGCCAGGCCCATGGCGCGGGCCGCGCTGTCGAGGTAGCCGGTCACGATGTTCCAGCCGACCCGGCCATTGGTGAGGTGGTCGAGCGTGGAGAGGCGCCGGGCGAACAAGTAAGGCGCCTCGTAAGTGAGGTTGGCGGTAAGGCCGAAGCCCAGGTTGCGGGTGACGGCAGCCATGGCCGAGACCAACAGCAGGGGGTCGTTGACGGGTAGCTGGATCGATTCCTTGAGCGTTACCTCCAGCGACTGGCCATAGATGTCGTAGGTGCCGACGATGTCGGCGATGAACAGGCCGTCGAACAAGCCCCGTTCCAGCAGGCGTGCCAGGTCGGTCCAGTATTCAAGCGTCTTGTACTGGGTCGAGGTGTCCCGCGGGTGGGTCCACAGGCCATGGTTGATGTGCCCGATGCAGTTCATGTTGAAGGCATTGAGCAGAATCTGCTTGGCCATCAGATCGTCCCCCGGCGCGGCGGGTTTTCGTTGTTCAGGTAGTAGTTGCCGATGGCGTGGTACTTCCAGCGCACCGGGTCGTGCAGGGTGTGCACGCGGGCGTTGCGCCAGTGGCGGTCGAGGTTGTGCTCGGCGAGGGTGGCCTGGCTACCGGCCAGTTCGAACAGCGTGGTGCCGGCGGCGAGGGAAATCTCGGTGCTGATGGCGCGTGCTTCGGCCACGGCAATGGAGGCGGCGGCGACGTTATCGACGCTGCTGTCTTGCTGGGCGCGGTCGAGGTATTCACCGGCGCGTTCGAGCAGGGCTTCCGTGGCGTGCAGGCGGATCGCCAGTTGGCCGAAGCTTTTCAGGGTCAGGGGGTCTTCGCTGGCCTTGTCCAGGCCCGAGTCGACCCAGGGGCGGCTGCGGGTGCGCACGAAGTGCAGGGCATCTTCGTAGGCGGCGCGGGCGATGCCGGTGTCGATGGCAGCGTGGAGAATCTGTGCCAGTGGGCCGACCGGTGTTGGGCGTTCGAAGGCGCTCTGGAAGGGGACTACGTCTTGCGCGCTGACCCACACGTTGTCGAATACCACCGAACCACTGCCGGTGGTGCGCTGGCCGAAGCCGCTCCAGTCGTCGATCACCTGCAGGCCTTGGCTGTCGGCGGGGACGAAGGCCAATTGTTGTACGCCATCGTCATCGATCACCGAGGTCGGGATGCGCTGGGCATAAAGGGCACCGGTGGAATAGAACTTGCGCCCATTGATACGGAACCCATCACCGTCGCGGCTCAGGCGGGTGGTGCGGTCGTTGGCGGTCTTGGTGCCCAGTTCGGCCAAGGCATTGCCAAAGCGCCGGCCGGCCAGCACTTCGGCGTACAGGCGTTGCTGTTGTTCAGGGCTGCCGTTTACCCGCAGCACTTCCAGGGCATAGAAGTGGTTTTGCGGGATCTGCCCCAAGGAGCCATCGGCCTGGGCGATGCGGGCGATGACTTTGGCCAGGGTGACGTTGGACACACCGGCGCCGCCGAAGGCCTTGGGCACGCTGATGGCCCACAGGCCGGAGCGGGTGAACAGGTCGAGTTCGGCATGGGGCAGGCGACGCTCGCGGTCGCGCAGGGCGCTGTCGCGGCGCAGTTGCTGGGCGATGTCTTCGGCGATGGCCAGGGCTTGGGTGTCGCTGGTGATGATGTTTGTGGTCATGGTGTTTCTCCGGGGGCCGCTGTGCGGTCCATTCGCGGGGCAAGCCCGCTCCCACAGACACGCTGCACTGATCGCAGGTGTGGGAGCGGGCTTGCCCCGCGAATGGGCTGCGCAGCAGCCCCAAAGGCTGCAAATCAGATCCAGGAATGCCGCGCAGGCAGGCTGCCGTTCAGGTGGTAAGCGCCCACCGCGTGGTACTTCCAGCGCACCGGGTCATGCAGAGTGTGCACGCGGGCGTTGCGCCAGTGGCGGTCGAGGTTGAACTCGGCCAGGGTGGCGCGGCTGCCGGCCAGCTCGAACAGCTTCTCGCTGGCCTGCAAGGAGACCTCGGTGGTCAGCACCTTGGCCTCGGCCACTGCGATCGAAGCGCGGGCCGCAGAGGCAGCGTCGATCGGTGCAGCATTGACCTCATCGAGCACCCGCGCCGCCTTGCGCAGCAGCGCCTCGGCAGCGTGCAGCTCGAGCTTGAGGCGGCCGATGTCGGCGATCACGTACGGGTCGTCGCTGGCGCGCTCGACCTTGGCGTCGATCCAGGGCCGCGATTTGTCGCGCACAAAGCTGATGGCATCATCGATGGCCGCTTCGGCGATACCGGCGTCGATGGCTGCCTGGATCAACTGCGAAGCCGCGCCCTGGATATTCGGCGTGTCACGCTGGCGCCAGTTGTCGATCACCAGTTCCGCATCGACCGGCACCTGGTCGAGCAGCACGGTGCCGCTGGCGGTGGTGCGTTGGCCGAACCCAGACCAGTCATCGACGATGCGCAGCCCAGGGCTGCCGCGGCGGACGAAGGCCAGGCGCTGGCGGCCTTCGTCGTCCAGTGCCTTGACCGCCACCCAGTGGGCGTACAGGGCGCCCGTGGAGTAGAACTTTTCACCACTGATGCGATAACCGTCGCTTGCGCGGGTGATCTTCGCCTTCAGAGTCAGGGTGTCTTTGGTGCCCCGCTCGGGGCCGGCATTGCCGATGCGCCAGCCGTCCAGCACGCTGCGGAAGATCACCGCCTGCTGTGCCTCGGTGGCGGTCAGGCGCAGCAACTGCAGCATGCCGAACTGGTTCTGCGGGATCTGCCCCAGGGCCGGGTCGGCGGCACTGATCAGGCGGAAGACTTCGGCCACGGTTTCGAACGAGACATCGGGCCCGCCATAGGCCTTGGGTACGCTGATGCTGCCCAGGCCGCTGCGGGTGAACTGCTCGATCTCTGCCCACGGCAGTTTGCGTTGCTGGTCGCGGCGTGCGGCCTGCTCACGGGCCACGTCGGCCAGCTCGCGTGCGGCTTGCAGGGCCTCGGCGTCGTTGCGCAGCACCTTGGCTGGCAGCAGCAGAGGCGAGCTGTCGACGTCGCTGTGGAAAAGGGTATTTGGCTGGCTGGACATCAGTACCGCTCCTTGGCTGCACTCAATGCCCTGGCGATACGCACTGGGGTGATTGTGATCCTGACCATTCCTAACCTCACAAAAGTAGATGCGTCGCTTCAGCTGATGGCGACAGACGTTTGCTGGTCCGGTGGTCCGGTGTATATACCCTAATGGCTTATTAAAAGATTATGAACTAACCTTTTGGAATATATATAGAAGTTGAGATTTGCGCAGCAGGTGCCGGCTTCTTCGCGGGCTTGCCCGCGAAGAGGCCAGTACAGGTTTATTCCGATGCTGCGGTACCGAGGAACTTGCGCAAGAACTGCCGGGTACGCTCTTCCTTGGGCGCCGCAAACAGCGCCTTGGCTTCACCCTGTTCGACGATCACCCCCTTGTCGAAGAAGATCACCCGGTTCGCCACATCACGGGCAAAACTCATCTCGTGGGTAACGATGATCATGGTGCGCTTCTCTTCGGCCAGGCCGCGGATGGTGGCGAGCACTTCGCCAACCAGCTCCGGGTCGAGCGCCGAGGTCGGTTCGTCAAACAGAATCACCTCAGGCTCCATCGCCAGGGCACGGGCAATCGCTACCCGCTGCTGCTGGCCGCCGGAAAGGCGCCGGGGGTAGGCGTCTTCCTTGCCCGCCAGGCCCACCTTGGCCATCAGCTTGCGACCCAAGGCGATCGCCTGGTCGCGGGGCGTCTTCTTGACGATCACCGGGCCCTCGATGACGTTTTCCAGGGCGGTGCGGTGGGGGAACAGGTTGAAGTTCTGGAACACGAAACCGGCCTGCTGACGCAACCGGCGAATCGCGCTCTGCTGCCCACCCAGCGGGCGATTGGCATCGATGCTGATGGCGCCGATCTGGATCTGCCCGGCGTCGGGGGTTTCAAGCAGGTTGAGGCAGCGCAGGAAGGTGGTCTTGCCCGAGCCGCTGGGGCCGATGATGGCGACCACTTCGCCCGGCTGCACGGTCAGGTCGATGCCATTGAGCACGGTCTGGCCCTTGAACTGCTTGGACAGGCCTTTAACTACGATCATGCTCAATGCTCCTGGTCATGCTGGTTGACCCGCGCTTCCATGCGGTTCTGGAAGTGCGCGAGGATACTGCAGAGGATCCAGTAGATAACCGCCACAGCCAGGTACATGGTGAAGACTTCAAAGGTGCGCGCGGTAATCAGCTGGGCCTGGCGGAACAGCTCGGGCACCTGGATGGTCGCCGCCAGGGCGGTGTCCTTGACCAGCGAGATGAAGCTGTTGCCCAGCGGCGGCAAGGCCGTACGCAGGGCTTGCGGCAGGATGGCCCGGCGCATGGCCTGGGTGCGGGTCATGCCGATGCTGGCAGCGGCTTCCCACTGGCCACGGTCGATCGAGGAAATCGCCGCACGCAGGATTTCGCAGATATAGGCTGCCATGTTCAGCGACAGGCCGATCAGCGAGGCCGGGATGGGGTCGAGTTCGATACCGATCTGCGGCATGCCGAAGTAGATCACGAACAGCTGCACCAGCAGCGGCGTGCCCCGGAAGAACGACACGTAGATGCGTGCCAGCCAGTTCAGCGGCAGAATCTTCGACAGCCGCATCAGCGCCAGGGCAAACCCCAGCACCAGGCCGAAGAACATGCCACCGACACTGAGCAGCACCGTATAACCCGCGCCCTTCAGCAGGAAGGGCGTGGAATCGACAACGAGTTGCAGGCTTTCAGGGATCATTTAGTGACATCGGCACCGAAGTATTTTTCCGACAGCTTGGCCAGCGTGCCGTCGGCCTTGAGCTTGTCGATGGCCTTGTTGAGGGCCGCCAGCAACTCAGGTTCGCCTTTGCGCAGGGCCACGCCGCTTTCCAGGCGCGAGAAGGCATCGCCGGCAAGCTCGGTGTCCTTGGCTTTTTGCGCGTATTCCAGTGCGGCCAGGCGGTCGATCAGGATCGCGTCGATGCGGCCGTTGCGCAGGTCGGCGAATTTGCTCGGGTCGTCCTCATAGGTGCGGACTTCGGCTTTGGGCACGTCCTGCTTCACCCACTGCTCGTAGTTGGTGCCCAGGCCGACGCCGACTTTTTTGCCCGCCAGGTCCTGTGCAGTCTTGATGTTCAGGTCTGCGGCTTTCTTCTTCAGCACCAACGCCTGGATGCCAGAGATGGTGTAGGGCTCGGAGAAGTCGTACTTTTTCTTGCGCTCTTCGGAGATGGTCACTTGGTTGACCACCACGTCCAGGCGTTTGGACTCCAGCGCTGCAAGGATACCGTCCCATTTGGTCGGCTGGATCTTGGCCTTGACCCCCAGCTCCTTGGCGAGCAGTTCCGAAAGCTCCACTTCGAAGCCGGCCAGCTTGCCGTTTTCATCCTGGAAGCTGAACGGTGGGTAGGTGCCTTCCAGGCCGACGTTGATCACGCCCTTTTCCTGAATGGTCTTCAATTGCTCGCCGGCGAAGGCCTGGCTGAGCAGGCCGGCACCCAGCAGGATGGCCAGGCTGGCGTTGAGTAGCGGTTTGGCGAATTTCGACATGTCAGGCCCCGCGCTTGGTGTGGAAGTAGTGGGTGGCGACTATAAAGTTGGCCGCTTAGGCCAGGAAATAATAAAAAATTATCTTATTATTCCGTTTTGTTTTTCTGCCGAGTCAAGTCAGCTTTGAGGGTAGGCCAGGATACTGGCGCCGTCATCGCGGCTTATGCCCGACTTAGCGCAGGATGGAATAAAGCGTTGTTTTTTCCAAGGGATGGATTTGCCGTAGAGTGGATTGCATAACGACAGATTGGCCCCAGGCAGGAGAACACCGTGAGCGAACAACCAACATCCGCGCATTGGCAGCTGCACAGCATCGTCAGTGGTTTGCGCAGCGCCCGTGAGCAATGGCGCAGCCGCAATGGCCGCAGCATTGGCGAGCAGGGCGGGCGCGAACTGCCCTCCCGCGAGGCCATGCGGCAGATTCTCGAGCAGTTGTGCGGGGCGCTGTTCCCGATGCGCCTTGGGCCGGTCGACCTGCGCGAAGAGAGTGAAGATTTTTACGTAGGGCACACCCTGGATGCCGCCCTGACCGCATTGCTGGCCCAGGCCCGCCTGGAGCTGCGCTACGCCGCCCGGCAGACCCAGGGTGACCTGGCATCCGTCGATGCCCAGGCACTGCGCCTTATCCAGGATTTTGCCGCGGCGCTGCCCAACCTGCGGGTATTGCTCGACACCGACGTGCTGGCCGCCTACCACGGTGACCCGGCGGCGCGCAGTGTCGATGAGGTGCTGCTGTGCTACCCAGGCATCCTCGCCATCATCCATCACCGCCTGGCGCATCACTTGTACCAGGCTGGTTTGCCGCTGCTGGCGCGTATCAGTTCGGAGCTGGCGCATTCGGCGACCGGCATCGACATCCACCCCGGCGCACAGATCGGCCCGAGCTTCTTCATCGACCACGGCACCGGCGTGGTGATTGGTGAGACCGCGATCATCGGCGAGCGGGTACGTATCTACCAGGCAGTGACACTGGGCGCCAAGCGCTTCCCAA
>Ga0213822_1001514_pt1 | contig 13003 bp, 15 predicted proteins | sample MC6MC0908MG_FD_179872 | JGI IMG/M metagenome (GOLD analysis project Ga0213822, IMG submission 179872) | Enriched soil aggregate microbial communities from Iowa State University, Ames, United States - MC6-MC0908-MG | ecosystem: Environmental > Terrestrial > Soil > Unclassified | place: USA: Iowa...
GGGTGATGCGCGGGCTTATGAGTGGGTGATTGCGCTGCGGGCCGTGGAGACGATTGACTTCATGACGGCGCATTGGGCGCATCTGCCGTATGAATTCCTGGGGACGGTGAGCAACCGGATCATCAATGAGTTGCGGGGGGTTTCAAGGGTTGTCTATGACATCTCGGGGAAGCCGCCGGCGACCATTGAGTGGGAGTGATCCTGCTGGTTGATCGAGGTAAAGGAAAAGAGCGCTTCGGCGCTCTTTTCATTTCTGGACGCATGCTTTGTCGTCTCGTCTTATCGAGTCGGCACAGGGATGCTGCCGTTCAAGGCTGGAATCCTTGAAAACACCTCAGCCATAAAATCCATGAACACGATAGCCCGCGTGGGAAGCAGCCTATTGGCGACGTAGACCATCTGCACGGGGACAGGGGGAGCTGTATGGTTGCTGAGAATGAACTGCAATCTGCCGCTGTTCAGTCCGTCCTGAAAGAGCCACGCAGGTCCATGTGCCACACCCAGGCCCGCCGCGACCGCTGCACTCACGGCATCGGGCGAGTTGACCCTGAGCCTGCCGCTGATCGGAATTTCCGCATCCCGGAATCGCCAGGTCGCCCCGGACGACAGCAAGGTGTAGATGATGCAATCGTGGTCGCGTAGATCATCCGGGATCTGCGGAACTCCACGTTTGGCCAAGTAGTCCTTGCTGGCGACGAAGACCCGCTCATACCATCCAAGAGGCCGCGCGCGCAGGGCGCTGTCCTCCAGCTGTCCTATGCGGATCGCGAGTTCGGTGCCTTCATTGACCAGGTCTACGTATCGATCGTTGAGTTGGAGATCCAGGTTCAATTGAGGGTAGCGCTCCAGAAAGGCCGGCACATGCGGCAGCACAAACGCATGTGCGAGAGCTGTCGGACAGGCTACGCGCAAGAGCCCTGATGGGTCGACGTTGCTCCTGAAGGACGATTCGGATTCATCCACCGCATCCAGGATGCGCCGGATGTCCGCGTAGTAGCGTTCGCCCTCCGGCGTCAAGGACAACTTCCGCGTAGACCGGTGGAGCAAGCGCGTCTGCAGATGATCCTCCAGAGCTGCTACATAGCGACTCACGTTGGGTTGCCCCAACCCTAGATCCCGCCCTGCTGCCGAAAAGCTCCCGGTTTCCACAGCACGCGCAAAGCATGTCATTAAAAGAAATCGGTCCACGGCGCCGCCTCTATTCATGCCTGATCTGCATGAATTATATGCGAACAGGCAGTCTTATCTGCCGTGAGGCATGAGCGCATATTTCTCCATGTCGACCACGGTGGTCGTCATTCACCGGAGAATACAAATGGCGCGCTTGCAAGGTAAACGTACTCTCATCACCGGCGGCACCAGTGGCATTGGGCTGGAAACGGCAAAGCAGTTCCTGGCGGAGGGCGCCCGCGTGATCGTAACGGGCGTCAACCCCGATTCGATTGCAAGGGCCCAGGCCGAACTGGGCCCGGAAGTGCCGGTGCTGCGCGCCGACTCGGCCAGCGTTGCTGCACAAAAGGAGCTGGCACAAGCCATCAAGGAACACTACGGCCAACTCGACGTTGCCTTCCTCAATGCCGGCGTATCCATCTGGCGGCCCATTGAGGAATGGACGGAAGACATGTTCGACCGCATTTTCGACATCAACGTCAAAGGGCCGTACTTCCTGATGCAGGCGCTTTTGCCGGTCTTCGCAAATCCTGCTTCCGTCGTGTTGACCACTTCCGTCAGCGCGCATGCAGGCGCAGATCGCTCGTCGGTGTATGCCGCAACGAAGGCCGCATTGCTGAACATGTCGAAGACGCTCTCGACCGAACTGCTGGGCCGCGGCATCCGTGTCAACGCAGTGAGCCCTGGCCCCGTCGAGACTCCGCTTTACGACAAGGCCGGTATTCCGGAAGCTTATCGCGAGCAGGTTAACAAAGCGATCGCGGCAACCATTCCGCTTGGCCGCTTCGGTACCTCCGACGAGGTGGCCAAAGCAGTGCTGTATCTGGCATCGGACGAGTCGCGCTGGACGGTCGGCTCTGAAATCGTCCTGGACGGCGGCCGTCTGCTGAACGGCTAAGCGCGCCGCTCAACAATTGCGCGAACGCCACATCGCCTGGGCTGAGCCAATCGGGTACTGAGCATTTGCCTCAGCACCTGGCGGCGAACCAGTCCAATCCAGACTGAGCAAACAGCGGCCCGCGGGAAACCTCTGCCGCTGTTTCCACTTGATAAGCCATTCAGAGCCACTAAAAGCAATGGACGCTCTTACGCTGATAAGCCACCCACTATGCCCATTCGTACAGCGCGCCGCGATTGTGCTTCTTGAAAAGGGTAGCCAATTCGATCGGATCAATATCGATTTGGCAGCCAAGCCAAGCTGGTTCCTGGCAGTTTCGCCAACCGGCAAGGTGCCCGTGCTCAAGGTGCGCCGGGACGATACGGAAGATGTGGTCCTGTTCGAAAGCATGGTCATCTGCGAGTACCTGGAAGAAACCCAGGGTGGCACGCCGATGTACCCCGTCGATGCGCTATCCCGTGCCCGCCAGCGGGGTTGGATCGAGTTTGCTACCTCCACCCTTGCCGACGCCTGGCAGTTTCTCAACGCTACCGACCGTTCGACGGCGGATGCGAAACAGGCGGCATTGAGGGGCGCGCTTGAGCGACTGGAGGCGGAGCTGGAGTCCGGACCCTATTTCGCTGGCACTGCCTTCACGATGGTCGACGCGGTGTTCGCACCACTCTTCAGATATTTCGACGTCCTTGACCTGATGGTTTCGCAGGCGATCTTCGAAAACCTTCCGCGTGTGTCGACATGGCGATCGGCGTTGGCGGCCAGGCAAAGCGTCATCGCCGCCGTGGGCGAGGACTACGACGCGCGGTTCCGGCAACACCTTCGTCTGCACCAGTCGATCCACGCGGATTGATCGACCGACGACGGGCAGGCAGGCCATGTGCTGCGATGTCCGCGTCTGGCAGGAAGCGGACGCTTGGTCGGACGCGGCGTGCCTGCAGTGCTAAAGTTCTCTTTCGGCGCAAAGCGGTCGTACGCGTGATTCCGCGAGAGATCTAATGGAACTTCTACTACGTGTCGAGGACCGCTTCTTGCTCGCCGGTCGAGGGTTGGTTCTGGCGCCCGATTTGCCGCTCCCGTATGGTGAGTGCAACTCCGTTTTTACCGTCATCGTCGAGCGGCCGGGCGGCACTAGATTGCAAGCACAAGCGGAGCTTCGTCTCGACCATTTTCGACCTGGAGGCTACAAACTGATCGTCCATCTCCTTGGGCTCGATAAGACTGACGTACCCGTAGGCAGCAAAGTCTGGAAGGTGTAATTCAAGTCTCCGCTTTTGGCCGATCCTCGACCTTCTGCAGGACGAGGACCAGCTTTCCGGGCTCAGACATCAGTCCGCCCGGCGACCTCCAAGGCGTCCTCCACGTCTATGCCCAGATAGCGAACGGTGCTCTCCAGTGTGCCCAAGCAAGAGCTGAACGGCCCGAAGGTTTCGCGTGCGTCGGTAGATCAACGAAGTTTTGGTCCTGCGCATCGTGTGCGTGCCGTAGGAGCCCGACTCGAGGCCGGCATCTTCCACCCAGCGATGGACGATCCGGGCGTACTGCCTCGTCGACAGGTGGCGCGATTCCGCGACGCGGCTGCGGAACAGGAAATCCGAGGCCTTGAGGTGAGCGTGGGCGATCCAAGCCTGGACGGCTTCGCGAGTCGATTGGGTGATCTCGAACTGGACAGGTCGCCCCGTCTTTTGTTGCATCAAGATTGCGCGGGATGCTACCTGGCCGCCATGCGAGACGTCAGATACCCGAAGCTTAACTAGATCGCAGGCGCGTAGCTTCGAATCAATCGCTAGGTTGAACAGAGCGAGGTCGCGGATCTTGTGGCCGAGCTGAAGTCTGATCCGGATAGCCTAAATGTCTTTCAGCTTCAGTGGGGCCTTCTGGCCTACTAGCTTCCCTTTGTTCAAGGGCTCGAAGGGTTGAGGTGCGTGAAAAACTACCATGGCCAACTCCTGGTGGAGGGATTGGCCAGCGTTCGCCTAGCTCGAGAAGCTGAGCGTGATGCGACCCGGAGCGTACCTAGCCGCCGAGCTATTGGGGGAGCGATGCCTATAGACCTGAGTCAATCGTTGAAATCGCTTGATCCAGCACCTCTGGGACCGGAGTGAGTATGTAGTGGTCCAAGTTAAGGGTGGCACCACACCAATACGCGGGAACCAATGCCTGAGCGTGCTCATATGACCTACAGCTAGAGCACCACTCCCAACTGCTCCCGGGCTTAGGAAGTAACATCCCCGGAACTTCGTGGGCTTGAGTGCAACCAGGATAGTAGTATCTGCGTAGAGTCTCCGCACCGCAGACCGGACAGTAGCCAGGAACGAAGTAGCCTTCGGAGGGAACATCGAACGCTTCCTTCCACGCATTAGTGCAATTTTCGGGAACGCCTTTCCACTCTCGGCACTGGATATCAGGACTCGCCTTATCTCTGCTCATTTTCCATGTCCCTGCAGAACGCTCAGAAGGTCGGCTCGCAAAGCTGACATAAATCGGGGAACATCGATGATCATTTGCCCCGACGGAAGCGCGATTCTTGAGAAGACCGGTGCGAGCTGGCGCTCACTCCAATGCTGCGATTGGCGAAGAATCTCGATCATCGCTGCCCTGTTCCTTTCGTCGCACTCTGTGAAATTTTTACGCATCCAGCCGCGCATCAATGTTTCAAGCTGAGCATCATCATCTATGTTCACTCCCTCTATCAGCGCGCACTCGGCATCGTCAAGGATGTTTGCGTCCAGATACCCCAGGGATGACATGAGATCATCAGGGCAAAACGTGTGCATCTCAGTCGCCATGTCAAGCCCTTCTCCCATCAACGAATACACGGCCCAAAGCTGAATAATTGAATCCTTCATTATGCATGCAGTGGCCATATTGTGAGCCAGCAGCGTTTCATAATGCAAGTTACAAGTTTTTCTCTAGGATCATGCTGTCCCCCATGAATATTCTATTCAGGCGATGCAGCTCTACGGGCATCAACCTGCGGACTGGCAGCAGGAGAGCGCTACATTGCCAGGTGTCCAGTGTTGTCTGCACAAACCGCCCGGCCTCTAGCCTGTCCGCTTCTGGCCGATAGCAGTCGCGGGCTCGACATGGCAGTATCCGACCCAAAGCGGTCACTCGCAGCCGACGGTTTCAATGCTTGAAAGCGAACGTTGAATCGGCTACAAGCTCCAATCTCAAGGCGATTTGGAATCGGATCATGGTGTGGGAAAGGCTCAAAGGAATGTTTGGCAGCCAAGGCAAGCCAGCCACGCCCGTCCCGTCGTCGGCACCGACCCGAGCGGAAGGCAAGCCCGCACCGCAATTGCCCGACTTGAACTGGATTGAAGCGACGGACAATCCGTGGGGCGTCCGCGTGCTCGACGTACGGCCCGTGACCTTGACCATGTTGTCCACGAGCCAGGATCCACAATGCGCGACGAATGCGATGTCGTTCGAGCAAGATGACGGCACTGGCTTCATCGGGAAGACACCCGTTACCGAACGCAACGTTGAGACTTCACTGAGCTTTCCCGTCGATCAGGTGTTGTCCGATGGCGTATTGTTCGCGCCGCGGGCTATGGAGCACAAGTGGGCACTTTTCTTTCATCGGGGTGAGATCATCGCTGTGCGCAGTTGGACACGCGCCGTGATGCTGGTCGCGCGTGTGGAAACGCATGATCGTCATATCGAGATCACCCGTATCCGCGGCACTTTGTGTGCTACTGACGAGACGCCAGAGTTCACGGTCAGGGGACTCGACTACCTGCTGCGCAGCCATGTACTCGGCGCTATCTACCCAGCGCCCCTACCGCCCGGCATCGAGGCGGACCCGAAGGCCGCAGCCATGTGGTGCATGTCTGCGTTCGGAAATCTCGCGCAACTCGCGACGCCGTGCTCCTTTACCCGAACCGATCCCGAGCGTCCGTTACGGACTCATTCGCTGTTGCACATTGCCGTTGCGCGTGGGCAGCCCGAAGCAGTCGACGCCTGCCTGCGATCAGGAACACCAATCGATGCGTTGGCAGCCGACGGGCTGGCTCCGCTACATTGGGCGCTCGCCACTCAAGACGGCGCGGTTATCAGCATGCTGCTGGACCGCGGTGCGTCCGTCGACGTGCGCTCCGATCAGGGTGCAACGCCACTGATGAACGCAGTGCAGGCCGCCAGCGTGGAAAGTACCACGCTGCTTCTCGATCGCGGCGCCGATGCGAACGCACGAGACGGGCGCGGCTTCACGGCATTACATCGTGCGGCCGAAATGGGGCTCGCCGACATCGTGCGCTTGCTGTTGGATAGAGGCGCGACGGTTGAAGTCGATGCCGAAGGACATACTCCTCGGTCGCTGGCGGAAGGCCGAGGCCGGAATGACATTCTCGCGATGCTTCAATCGCCTGGATGACTGCTTTTGGCCGAAAGCGCATCCGCGGTCCAGATGATTTCGACATAAGTGTATCCATCCGCTCGCGAGAGAGTGCGGGCACGTTCGAGCGGATAAATGACGTAAGCCAGTGTGACGCTAGAATTCGACTCAACAAACCTACGTGGAGTGCGAAGAATCATTTCAGGTGCTGACCTCGGCTCCGGGATTGGGCGTGAAGATCACAGGGATGCATCCTGCACGCTTCATTGATTATGCGAGTTTGATTGGCTTGAACAACACGATTGTCCTTCACGGGATGAGATGCGTGGTGGCGCTGATAGCACTTTCCGAACGCAGCAACAGAAGTTGACGCCGGAACAAATCGCAGAAGTCCTTCGCATTCCAATAGCTAAAGGCCAGTCATGAGTTCGACCGTCGAGTTCTCTGTTGAGGCGATCGCCAAAGATCGCGCTGGGCAGCCGGTGTACGTGGGTTTTGTCGTCACGGGTGGCCCGATATGCGTGGGAGACAAGTTTGTCTCGATGTACGAAATTCCGAGGACACTGAAAGACATCCAACTGGGACGCCGGCGCACCTCTCCAGAAAACGTCCGTGACATCTCTATTTGTGTGGATGCAATAGATGCATACAGGCGGAGAGTGCAGGCGCTACCTGATGGCATGACCGGTGCACTTTATCTAACGGGTGAAGACGTGGGGCTTATTGCAGTTCGAACATACTTGCTAACGTCCGGCTGATCTCAGTGGTCCTCAGTCATTGCCAGCGCGACGAGGTTCGGCGGCGATTGCTCGATAGAGATCCGGCTCTTGCGCACCAATGATCTGCCAACCAAGGAAAGCGAGAGAAATTTCAGGCAAGGACAGACTGTGAAAACTGAGCTTGGAACGAGTACTGCGCTCTATATTTTCAATGCGAGGTCCTCAAGTGCGATCTCCCAATACCACGGGCTCACAATGTCAGGGGTGATCAATGAAGGTTGTCTACAGCTTACGCAACGATCTTGAGAAGGATCCGTCCAGGGTTCGAGATGCGCAATCCCTGACTCTGAATGATGCGAAGCCCATGCTTGGGTTGAAGGGGAATAGGGGTCTTTTTGGTAGCGAGGAGTGGTGGTCCAACATCGAGTCCGGAGTCATTGTGGGTGAGTGCGTCACGGGTGTAATTGCGAGCCTGTACGTTGCGGGGCAGGAGCGCCTCGATCACCCAAACGAATTCGAGTTCACCCTAAATGATGGGAGTTCAAGCTCGGAAGCAATCTTGATGGATGATCCGAATTCGATTTCTGCATATGCCATCGGACGGCAAGTTCAAATCCACTACGCGTACGATGAGCTTAAGTGTCCATTGAGGAATGGGCATCCTCAGTATCTAGACTTCGTTGTGAAAATAGAGATCGAAGAGTGATAGCGTTAGTTGGCTTCGGTGTGGAAAGCGATGAAATTTCGGTTCTACTTGCTTTTCATGTCCGGTTTCCGGCGCGAAGACTCGGTTTTTTAGTTCGCGCCTGTGGTGAACGTCCGCTTCTGGCCGAGAGCGGACATTGCCTGAGCGCTGTTCGTCCTACTCTCATCCACCACTCCGTGCATCCTCCGGCACAGTACCCGCCCATACCAACCGCAGCCGATCCATCACGGTAGGTTCCTGCACGCCCGCTAGGAACTGTTCCAGGTACGGCAGCGGTTTCAGCGGCCACTGCCGCGGCTTCCGCGAACTCGAAGCCTTCCCGCGACCGCGGCTCTGCGAAGCGTTGCGCGTTGGTGCGCAGCTTCAAGAAGGCTTTGTCGGACACGCTGCGGTAGGTGAAGGGCTTGGGTTCTACCGGCTCTGGCCAAAGCATCCGGGCCGCAACGATCAGCGCCAGGCAGAGTGCCAGCACTGCCCAATGGATCGCCATCGCCACGCGGCTGCCGGCGTATGCGCTCAGCCCCACAGCGGCGGCCCTTCAGCTCTGCGGCTGCGATCGATCGCTGGCATTGGCCACAAGGCCGAGAGCCGCCATGATCAACCCTTCCATCACACGGTCGCCCACTTGCAGGTCCGGCCCGCCGTTCTGGCGGGTGCGCTCGGCGGCCAGCAGCACCTCCAGCACCACGCGCAGACCTGTGAGCGAGCAGTCTGCATCGGACAAGGCCATCTGCCGGCCGCGAAGCTGGTGGCGTTTCGGCCAGGGCTGGCCGTTGGCGGCAACGCCAGCGCCGGTGCTGTGCAGCACGGCGATGAGGGTGTTGGGATCTGCGGCCGGCTCGACCGAGGGCGCCTCGTGGACGGGCTGTGGAGCAGGGGAGTAGGGCGTGGTCATGGCATGGCTCCTTGCGTGCAGGCAGAAGCCGCCACCGATAAAGGCGGCCGACGATGGGTGGTTCGAAACCCCGTGTGTGGATAACCGGGCAGGCGCAAGGCCTCCACGCACCGCCCGTCATAGCCGGCCGACGGATTGCCAGCCGTCCTCAGCCCTTCATCGCCGCCTTTGGCCCGTTCCAACCACGCCGCATTCGGGCCAGCGGCACGGGCATTGCGTAGGCCTTTACCAGGATTGATGAGTGGGTTCACCGGGCATGGATTCATGCTGGCAGGCGACGCAAGCCTGCTCATCGCGGTAGCATTCCGTGCGCCGTAGCCGCGGCTGATGAGGATTGCGAGGATGCGTGGATCACCGGTTGAATGGATGCTTGCGATTGCCGGCCTGCTAGGCGTGATCGGGTTCGCGAATTCGGACTTTCAACCCAGCAAGGGACTGTTGGTCGCCGCCGGCGTCATCGCGGTGGCAGGGGCTTGCTGGGCCGCATGGGCGCAACCCAAGTCCGAAGAGGTTTACTCGCCCCTTTACGGCAGGCGTAGGCTGGCGCGCTCGCCGTACTCCCCTATATGGGTATTATTGCCGGTGGCATTGGTGGCCGTATGGGTGTTCACTATCTACGGCGCGGGCATGTTCCTGGCCTCCGTCGTCGGGGTCCAGCACACCCGAAGCGGGATTGTGACGTACAGCGCTAGACATGAGCCATCAGGGCGCTCGCGCCGACCCGCCTGCACGGCCCTCTCCGTTGTCCTGGAGACAGAGCGCGGACCAGTGTACATCGGGCATTGCGACGTGCATCTTGGGGGCATCATCCTGCCCACTGGCATGCGCGTAACGTACCGCACACGCGAATCGGCGCTTGGGATGTTTGCTGATCGCGAACCCGCTTTGCCGCAGTTGGATTCAGCACTGGAAATGGCCAAGCGCGCAGAGCAGCAAGCGGCCCGCGCCCTCGAACGACGCTAGCTTTGGCAGGTCTGGCCCAGATGCCCCAGGATCGAGCCGCCGACGTTCCAACAGTCAGAGAGGGGGTGGCGTGATTTCTGGCGCGGCTTGCTTTGTAGTCCGATGTCCGTTCCTGGCCGGAAGCGGACACCCCGCAGGGAAGGAGCCGTTGGGCCCGTGACAAATTCGGCTTTCGATCCAGAGCAGACATCTGCACTTCAACTGGAGCGAACTTGCGGTGGTCACTGAGCCCACCTGGGCCCGGTTATACGCTCGCTTGATAGCCGGACTCAGCCATCCTAAGATCGAGCTGCATCAGGGGGGCGTCATACGGTGCTTTGTGGCTAGGTCGTATAACTGGACGCACGGGTCCGTCTATCAGGTAATTGGGCGCACATGACACATCTCTACGCTCGGAGAACATACGAAGAGGCCATGGAGCTGGCACGATTGGCTTTCCGTATGTTGGCCGCCGATCACCTGACCCCTGCCGAACTCGATGAGCTTGTGGCACATGGACTGCTTACTGGAGGCACCCCCCGGCCCGGCTGGGAAAGGCTCATCGGCGTCGTCCCGACAGAGCGCCATTTTTATGAGCTGCAGATCTACAAGCCGTCGGATAACAAGCCGCACATTGAGAGTTCCTACGTTCGCATACTCGTCCCTCGGGACAGATCAATTGAGGCCATACAATTTATGTGGCGCCCTCCCATTGAGCGCGTCTAGCACTTCATCCAAACCTAAACCTCCGCGCGCGTCGGCTTAATTCCGTAGTTCCGAGTGATGACGCACAGGTGTTGCGCCACCCGGTATAGGAGGTTCCGGAGACCTTGGCCGCTCAATCCAGGTGGAACTCCATTGGTGCTGTACTCGCGGCAGTGTCAATCCTTGGCCAAAGCTGTGGCTGAAGCGATTGCTCACTCCTAACACCTCAATCAAGATGAACTGGCTTCGCCAATGTTCCTATCTCGGACACTAGGCCCGGATGAGACTAATCTACTCACTTCAAGAAGAGCTGAATGCAGATCCGCAGCAGGTGGCTGATACGCAGGCGCTCACTTTGGACAAGGGCCGTCCATTTGGCCTCAAAGGCACCTACGGACTCTTTGGCTCACCGGAGTGGTGGGCCAACATTGAGCGAGGAGTCTCGCCGGTTCAAACCCTCGCGGGGAGAATTACTCGAATCTATCGCGAGGGGATGCACAATGAGGGTCAGGGTTTTGAGATGACCCTTGATGACGGAACCCTCTACAAGTACAGCTGCGTAGCAAATCGGAGAAAGGACCTCTCTGCGTATCAAATTGGGAAGCGCATCGAGTTCGCAATGATGTTCGATCCCCTCAAAAATCCCACGCCAGGTGCAACTGGCGAGCCTGACACGCACTCTAGGGTTGTACTCAAGGTTCTGGTGTCGGAGTAGGTGGGCCTCTAGCGTGGACCTAGCAATTCATTCAAGCCGATGCCGCCTAGCAGCGCGGCTTAACTAAGGCGTTACCCAAGGTCTGCTTTTGGCCAGGAGCGGACGTTGGCCGATACTTCGCTCGATCAAACCACTTGCTCGTGTGCTCGCGTGGACTCAATCACTCCGGCCTGACCTCCCGACAAGCCCACTCAGCCAACCCCCGGCAAGCCAGAAACAACCCATCCACCACCCCCTCGTCCAAATGTCGTTCCGGCTCCGCTGCCACCCGGCAGCGGTCTGCCGAATGCAGCACCTCCAGCACGGTCAGCAGCCCCACCAACGCGCGCTCGGTCCTCGCCAGGCTCACGCGGCGGCCGGGTGACACATCGTTCTCCGGCCAAGGCAGCCCATCAGCCCCCTCGCATCCGCGCATGCGCTTGAGAATCCCCAAGAAGGTGCTCAGGTCCGGCAGTGGGGTGTCGTCGTTGATCGGCTCAACAGCGGCGTACGAGGAGAAGGTGTCGGATTCGCTCATTGCGTCGGTTTCCTTGGCTGTGCTTAACAGCGCCACCGCGTAGGCGGGGTGGCGGGCGATGCGTGGCTGCAAACCGGACGTTAGTTGTCAGTACCCGGCGGGCCCGAAGACCCCCACGCACCGCCCGCCAGAAAGGCCGACGGATTACCCGCCGGCACCGGTTAAGGGCGGTGCCGACGGGTAAGCGTAAACAACTAACAATTCGGGTTTGCAGACCCGGCCACCCGTTGTCGGTGGCGCGCCATGGTGTTTACGCGGTCGCTTCGAATGCAAATTGAAATTCGCGAAGAAATCTTGCGATTCGAGAGCGAAGAACTATTGTTGCACGCACCATTCGTGCAGCACGCGACGCCACAAGACGCATTCGTGCAGATGCTCTGCTTATTGCGAATCAAAGTGGCGCAATCGCCCGTGCCGCAAGCGGATAGCGCGACGGCATTCTTTACAACAGTTTTTAGTCAGCCTCGGCAGACAACGACGCCCGATCAGCCGCACACCCCAACAATCGGTTCAAACACGACATCGCCAACGAGCTTCGCAGCCTCAACCAACGCTGTCCTCAACCACCGCCACATTCCCCACCAGCAACTCAATCATCGCTCGCGCCGCCGCCGACTGCCGCCGATGCGGTGCATAGATCACCGAGAACGGCCTTGACCGCCCCCGCAGCTGCGGCAGCACTTCCACCAACTGCCCGCGCTGCAACCGCTCGCGCACGACGAACTCATAGCTCTGGCAGATGCCGATCCCCTGTCCGGCCAGCGACACCACACCCAGCACATCGTCGGAGGTCTCGATGGACGAACGCGGCAGCCAGTCCACGTCGTGCCCAGCGTCGCGGAAGATCCACGGCGCCAGCCGGCCGGTACGCGGCATCACGAAGGGCAGGCACAGGTGCTGCTGCAGATCGTCCAGCGTCTGCGGCGTGCCGCGGCGCTGCAGGTAGTCCGGCGCGGCAACCAGTAGAAGTGGGGCATCTTCCAGTTTGCGCGCCACCAGCCCGCTGTCCGGCAGCTGGCCCAGGCGGATGGCCAGGTCGAAGCCTTCGGCCACCAGGTCCACGTTGCGGTTGGTGATGTTCAGTTCCACCTGCACCTGCGGGTACTGCTGCGCAAAGCGCGCCAGCACGGGCGGCAGGCGGTAGTGGCCATAGGTGGTGGGCACGCTAAGGCGCACGCGGCCGGCCAGCGCGCCGTCCTGGCCCTGCACGTCGCGCTCGGCGTCGTCGAGCAGGCCAAAGGCGGTGCGCACCTGTTCCCGATAGAGCCGGCCGGCGTCGGTCAAGCCCACGCGGCGGGTGGTCCGCTGCAGCAGCTGCCGGCCCAGCCGTGCCTCCAGGCGAGTGACCGCGCGGCTCAGCACCGAGGGCGTGGTGGACAGCGCCACCGCGCCGGCCGTGAACG
>Ga0213822_1001524_pt1 | contig 12931 bp, 9 predicted proteins | sample MC6MC0908MG_FD_179872 | JGI IMG/M metagenome (GOLD analysis project Ga0213822, IMG submission 179872) | Enriched soil aggregate microbial communities from Iowa State University, Ames, United States - MC6-MC0908-MG | ecosystem: Environmental > Terrestrial > Soil > Unclassified | place: USA: Iowa...
ACTAACTGCTAAATTTAATGTTTAAGGAGAGGTGAATAAAAATGGAACAAAAAAATGACACAATGACAGTTGAAAGTACTCCACCAACAGGGATACAAGTTGTAATACGTGAATTTCGAAAAGATAGGCTAGCGTTAATTTCATTCATTGGTATGAATTTACTGATTATTTCGATATTAATTGCAGCAATGCTTATGGATCAGGAAGAAATTTTAAAAATACAATTGTTAGAGCGCTATACAGAGCCGGGTGTAAATGGTTATATTCTTGGAGCTGATGAAGCTGGGCGCGATATGCTAGGACAGCTTATTATCGGCGCGAAAAACTCCATATTAATTGCGATCGCTATTACGCTTATTGCCAATACAATAGGAGTCGTGCTCGGCATAATAATGGGCTATTATGGTGGCTTTATTGATAATTTATTTATGCGTATCATCGATTTTCTCATGACATTGCCAACTTTAATGATTATAATTGTTTTAGTTACAATTATTCCCAAATATGGTGTTGCTGAGTTGATATTAATATTAAGTGCCTTCCAATGGATAGGGACAGCACGTTTAGTCCGCAGTAAAGCTTTATCAGAAGGACGCCGTGATTATGTGAGTGCCTCAAAAACAATGGGTACTAGCGATTTTGCTATCATGTTTAAGGGGATACTACCAAATTTAAGCTCGTTGCTAATTGTAGAATTGACATTAAATTTTGCAGGGAATGTTGGTATTGAGACAGGTCTATCATTTTTAGGCTTTGGTTTACCACCTTCTACACCTAGCTTAGGAACTCTCGTAAGCTATGCAACGAATCCAATAGTACTATCTAGTAAGTGGTGGGTATGGTTGCCCGCATCAATATTAATTTTAATTTTGATGCTTGGTATAAATTATGTCGGTCAAGCACTTCGTCGTGCAGCTGACGCAAAACAAAGAATGGGATAAAGGGGAGGATTTACTATGAAAAAAAATTGGTTAATACTATCCGTTATTTTCGCAGTGATGCTTGTATTGGCAGCCTGCAATAATGCCGATAAAGATTCGGCTAAAACGGATGATGGTAACAAAGACAAACCAGCACAAACAGAAGATAATAAAGTGGATACAAACACGCTTCCTATGGATGTAACAAATGAAGGGGATGCTATTAAAGGTGGTACTTTAAAAGTAGGTCTTGTAACAGATACGCCTTTCAAAGGAGTTTTCTCTTGGGAATTATATGATGATGCATACGATTCAGAAATTATGGCATACGCAACAAATGTTCTTTTTGAATTGGATGGAGATTTTCAGATAAAAGATACAGGTATTGCAAAATTAGATGTTGATGCTAACAACAAGAAAGCAAAGGTTACTATTCAAGGGGACGTTAAGTGGTCTGATGGTAAACCATTAACGGCGGATGACTTAATTTACCCATATGAAATTATAGGTCATCCTGATTACGAAGGAGTACGCTATGATGACGACTTCAAAAATATTGTTGGTGCAGAAGAATATCATGATGGAAAGGCAAAAACAATTTCTGGTATTAAAAAAATCGACGAAAAATCAATTGAAATTACGTTCAAGAAAGTGTCACCAGCTATTTATTCAATTGGGGATGGGTTATGGGCGTATGCAGCACCGAAGCATCAGCTAGAGTCAATCCCTGTTAAAGATCTAATTTCTTCAGATGCAGTTCGTAAAAATCCTGTAACACTTGGCGCATTTAAATATGACAAAATTGTTAATGGTGAGTCTGTACAATTTGTAGCAAATGAACACTATTTTAAAGGCAAGCCAAAGTTAGATAAGGTAGTTGTCGAAGTGGTTCCTTCAACTTCAATCGGTGAAGCTATGAAAACAGGGAAATATGATATTGCAACTTCATTCCCAACAAATCAATATGATGGTGTAAAAGATCTTTCAAATGTATCGCTTTTAGGTCGTCCTGAGTTAGCATACTCTTATGTAGGGTTTAAATTAGGGAAATATGATAAAGTGAGTAGTAAAAATATTTTTGATGAGAAGTCAAAAATGAATGATGTAAATTTACGTCAAGCGATTGGCTATGCGATGGATATTGAATCAGTTACAGAGAAATTCTATCAAGGTCTACGTGTAAGAGCAAACTCATTAATTCCACCAGTGTTTGCATCTTACTATGATGATACGTTAGAGGGCTATCACTATGATCCGGAAAAAGCTAAGGAATTATTAGATAAAGCTGGGTATAAGGATAAAGATGGCGACGGAATCCGTGAAGATAAAGACGGGAAAAAATTCACTATTCGTTTAGCAGCAATGTCTGGTTCAGATACAGATGAAGCAATTGCTGAATACTATCGCCAAAACTGGAAAGATGTTGGGTTAAATGTAGAATTAACTACTGGTCGTCTAATTGAATTCAACAGCTTCTATGATAAAGTACAGGCTGATGATCCAGAAATCGATATGTTTATGGCAGCGTGGGGAACAGGCACAAACCCATCTCCGATAGGTCTATATAGTGAGGGTGCAGAGTTTAACATGAGTCGTTTCGTTTCAAGCGAATTAACTACAATGTTAGAAGATATCGATTCTGATAAAGCGTTAGAAGATATGAATTCTGATAAACCAAAGGAAGAAAAATATCGTTCGAAAGCATTCCGTACATGGCAAGAATATATGAGCGAACAAGCAACGACAATTCCAATGTACTTCCGTACGGAAATCATTCCAGTAAACAAACGTGTGAAAAATTACGATGCAGCTCATGAGAATGGTTCTATTGAAAATCTTCACACAGTAGAATTAGTAGCTGACCAACCATTAAAATAGTTTAAAATCAAAAAACAGCTTTTCTTGTCATAAGAAAAGCTGTTTTTTAAAAATAAAGGTACCAAAAGAATAGGTATAGTAAAAAAAATAAATCAACATATTGTATACAATTTAACATCTGATATATCAATGAAAATTAAAGATGATATCAATCATAATACAAAACAACAGCCTAATTGTATGTAGGTTGTTGACTGAAATTACTTTGTAGATAAGGTCTGTCTTTGTAAGGCTTAAAACCAAATGCTGGAGGATATACAGTAGCATAAGAAACATCCTTGACGCTTGGACCTACTATAAATGCAATAAGACAAAAGCAGCAATAATCATTCCCACACTCTTTTCATATTATCTCACTTTATTGGATTAACACTATTGGTTGAATATAAGTTGCAGAGCATTGGAGCAATAAAAAACTCCCATCAACAGCACTTATACTGTTAATGAGAGTTCTGATAGTTATCGATTAGCAATCCAAGATTTCACTAGATCTGCAGTACCGTAAACGTAGTGTTGATCGCCTACTGCATGGTATGTTGCGCTATCGTCAACCTCTGTATGCTTGTACGGAATACGTTGACGGCGTTTTTCTGACATTGGATCAGGAAGTGGAATTGCCGATAATAATGATTTTGTATACGGATGAACAGGGTGATTGTAAATATCATCTGCTTTACCGATTTCCATAATTTTACCACGGTACATAACAGCAATACGGTCACTGATGTACTTAACCATTGATAAGTCATGGGCAATGAAAAGATATGTTAAACCACGTTCTTTTTGTAGCTGTTTTAATAAGTTAACAACTTGTGCTTGAATCGATACGTCAAGTGCTGAAATTGGCTCATCGGCGATAATAAACTTAGGATCTAAGCTTAGTGCACGAGCGATCCCAATACGTTGACGTTGACCACCAGAGAATTCGTGTGCATAACGGTTTGCGTGCTCTTTGTTTAAACCAACAGCCTCTAGTAGTTGATTAATTTTTTCACGACGTGCTTTTTTATCCTTGTGTAGACCGTGAATATCAAAGGCTTCACCAATGATTTCACCTGCTGTCATACGAGGGTTTAAAGAAGCGTATGGATCTTGGAAAATCATTTGCATTTGACTATTAAATTTCTTTAATTCACTTTTAGATTTTTTCCCATGAACGTTTTCGCCGTCGAAAATAATTTCACCATCTGTAATGTCATACAGGCGAATAATGGAACGACCAGTTGTTGACTTACCGCAGCCTGACTCACCTACAAGACCGAGTGTTTCACCTTCGTATACGTCGAAGCTAATACCGTCGACAGCTTTAATAGGGTTACTTGGTGAACCGAAATGCTGCTTTAAATTTTTGATTTCAAGAATTTTTTTTGCACCCGATTTAGTCATTTTCTTGTGCCTCCTTTGCTAAATAGCCCTCAATACGTTTAGCAACTGCATCTGGAAGCGGAATTTTTGGCGCATCAGGATGCAACAACCAAGTTTTAGCAAAGTGTGTGTCACTTACTTGGAACATCGGAGGCTCTTGTTCATAGTCAATAGCCATTGCGAATTCATTACGAGCAGCAAACGCATCGCCCTTTGGAGGGTTGATCAGATCCGGTGGTGAACCAGGAATCGTGCGTAATAGCTCATCCGTATCGTTATCTAAGTCTGGCATTGAACCAAGTAGACCCCATGTATATGGATGCTTAGGATTATAGAAAATATCATTAACAGTACCATATTCGACGATTTGGCCTGCATACATAACTGCCACTCGGTCAGCAACGTTTGCAACGACACCTAAATCGTGAGTAATGAAAATGATAGATGTTTTCGAATTTTTTTGGATTTCTTTCATTAGCTCTAAAATTTGTGCTTGAATTGTAACGTCTAATGCTGTTGTTGGCTCATCGGCAATTAGAAGCTTTGGATCAGCTGCAAGTGCAATAGCGATAACAACACGTTGACGCATACCGCCTGAAAATTCATGCGGGTATTGGTTAAAACGTTTTTCAGGGAAGGGGATGCCTACCTGAGTTAATAGTTCGATTGCACGTTTTTTAGCATCATCTTTAGATACTTTTTTATGTTGTAAAATAACTTCAGTTATTTGACGTCCGACCTTCATTGTAGGGTTTAAACTTGTCATCGGATCTTGGAAAATCATTGCAATTTCATTTCCGCGTACTTTTGACATTGCTTTATCACTTAACGGAACTAAATCACGGCCGTTAAATAAAATTTGTCCTGACGCATAAATACCAGGTGGCTGTGGAATTAGTTTCATTAATGCGTTACTCGTAACACTTTTACCAGAACCAGATTCACCAACGATTGCGAGTGTCTCACCTTCTTTTAGGTCAAAGTTTACGCCACGAACAGCGTGGACAAGTCCTGCATACGTTTTAAAGTTTATTCTTAAATCTTTTACTTCTAAAATAGTTTTATTACTCATTGTCGGCCACCTCCTTATTTACGTAGTTTTGGATCTAATGCATCACGTAAGCCGTCACCAACTGCGTTAAATGCAAAGATTGTGAGTGAAATGAACACTGCTGGGAAAATCAAACGCCATGGAGCATTACCAATCGCTTTATTCCCTTCAGAAGCCATTGTACCCCAAGAAGCTGTTGGAGCAGGAACCCCAAGGCCAAGATAACTTAGGAATGATTCTGTAAAGATCGCAGATGGGATTGTTAATGTCATCGTTACTAAAATCGCTCCAAGTGCGTTAGGAACTAAATGTTTAATAATTAGGTGACCAGTGCTAGCACCTAAAGTACGAGCAGCTAGAACATATTCTTGATTTTTAATCGATAATACTTCACCACGTACAATACGAGCCATGTTAATCCAACCCGTAATTGAAAGTGCGATAATCATAGGAACTAAACCAGGCTGCATAACAACTAATAGTACGATTACTACTAATAGGTAAGGTACAGCAGTTAAAACATCGGCAATACGCATCATAATATTATCAACGCGTCCACCAGCTAAACCAGAAATACTTCCCCAAATAACACCAATAATTAAGTCGATGATAGCTGCAGCGATTCCGATAAATAATGAAATACGTGCACCTTCCCAAATACGAACGAAAATATCACGGCCTAAGTCATCCGTACCGAACCAAAATTCAGCAGATGGTGGGGCATTATACACACCAAGTTGATCACTTGCTTTATATTGAGAGAACATAGGCACGAAAGTAGCCATTAAAATAATAATAATTAAAACGATTATCCCTAGGATGGCCATTTTGTTATGAGAGAAACGGATAAATACTTCCTTCCAAAAGGAGACTGATTTATCAGCTAATTTTTCCGTTGCTTCATGATTACCACCGACAATTTTAAACTTATCTTTTTCAATTTGTTGCTGTGTCATTATTTTTTCGCTCCTTTCAGTTTAATTCGCGGATCGATCACACTATATAGAATATCAACGATTAATACCGCAAATAAAAGGATGATGGAATAGAACACAGTCGTACCCATAATTACTGTATAGTCACGGTTTGTAATACTTTGTACAAAGTGTTTACCAAGACCAGGAATAGCGAAAATTTGCTCAACAATGAAACTACCTGTTACAACACCTGCTGTTAATGGACCAAGGTAAGTCACCACTGGAAGTAATGCGTTACGTAAAGTATGACGGAAGACGATTGTCCATTTACCAAGTCCTTTTGCACGTGCCATTTTTACATAATCACTATTATTTTGTTCAAGCATACTTGAACGTGTTAATTTTGCGATAAAGCCCATGTGGCTGAAAGCGATTGCAAGAGCCGGCAATATACTATAAATAAAGCCTTTCCATCCACTTACCGGGAACAAGCCTAGTTTGTAGGATAAGAAATACTGCATTAAACCCGCTAAAATAAATGAAGGTACTGAAATACCTAGCACCGCAAAGGACGTTGCCAAATAATCCGGGAACTTATTATGATAAAGCGCGGAAACTACGCCTATTAAAATACCGAATCCAACTGCCAATAGCATAGCTTCAATCCCTAATGTTAAAGAAACAGGGAAACTTTCTTTGATCATATCATTTGTAGAACGCGCTTTATATTTCATTGACTCACCGAAATTGAAAGTGGCCGTATCGATTAAATAATCTTTGTACTGAATATACCAAGGGTTATTTAATCCATACGTTTCGTTTAACTTTTCCTCAATTTGAGGAGGGAAATTACGTTCACTCGCAAAAGGACTACCCGGAGCAAGACGCATTAAGAAAAACGTAACCGTTACGATGACGAAAAGCGCGAGAAGTATATACATCAGCCTTTTCAAAATATATTTAATCACATGAAACTCCTCCTTCTATTTGTCAATTTTCAGACAAATATATGCCTTCGTATTTTAAAAAGAGCTGACTCGCGCCGAAGTGGCTACGAGGCAGCTCTTCGCTGTAGAGCTAAATAAGCGATAGGAATTAGACTATTTTTCTTCTACTACAACGTCTTTAAGTTGGATGTTACCAAGTTTATCTGCTTTCATGTTTTTCACGTTATCATGTACTACAGAAAGATTCGTGTAGTAGTAGATAGGTGCAACTGGGAATTCTGAAACAGCAACTTTTTCTGCTTGTTTTAGAAGTTCAATACGTTTAGCTGGATCTGTTTCCTTATTAGATTGATCTAATAATTTTTTGTACTCAGCATTTTCCCAACCAGTATCGTTGTTACCGTTTGCAGCAGTATCATACATTTCTAAGAATGTATAAGCATCATTGTAGTCACCAATCCAGCCCATACGTCCAACTTGGAAGTCTGCTTGGTTAAGTTTTTCTAAATAAACTTGCCATTCAGAGTTATCAAGACCTACAGTAATACCAAGGTTTTTAGTCCAGCCCTCTTGGATAAATTGAGCGATAGCAGCGTGTGCTTCACTTGTGTTGAATGAAACGTTAATTTTAATGTCTTTTGGATCTTTAATGCCAAGTTCTTTCATACCTGCTTCAAGTGCTGCTTTAGCACCTTCGATATCGTTGTCTTTGAAGTAACCGCGGTCTTCTTCAAAGCCTTGAACTGTGATAGGAACCATACCTAATGCAGGTTTTTGTTCACCTTTAGTAACGTTGTCAATTAATCCTTGACGGTCAATTGCTAATGTTAACGCTTTACGGATGTTAGCGTTTCCAGTGATTTTATCTTTTGTATTGAATTTGTACCAATAAACAGAAGCTTGGTCAGCAATATTTAATACTTTAGATTCTTTAAATTCATCAATTGAGTCAAGAGCTACAGATTGGAATGGTGCTCCAAGGTAGTCGATTTCTCCATTTTTGTACATTGTAGCTGCAGTTGCTTCAGATTCTACCATGTCAATATTTACAGTTTCTAAAGATACTTTATCAGCATCCCAGTAATTTGCATTTTTCTCTAATACAACTGTAGCATTGTGTTGCCAATCAGCTAAAGTGAAAGGACCGTTTGTTACATAGTCTTCACCAGCATCTGCGTACCAGTTTTCTTTACCTTCAACAACTTTTTGATTTAACGGTGCATATGTTTTAAATGCTGTTAATTCTAAGAAGTAAGGTGTTGGATTTTCTAAAGTAACTACTAAAGTTTTTTCGTCTTGAGCTTTAATGCCTACAGCATCAGCAGAGCCTTCACCTAAATTGTAAGCTTGAGCACCTTTAATAGGATAAAGGATTGAAGCATATTCAGATAGATTATCAGGGTTTAATGCCCATTTCCACGCATATTCAAAGTCACCAGCAACTACTGGATCACCATTTGACCATTTAGCATCACGTAGTTTGAAAGTATACGTTAATTTATCATCGCTAATTTTCCAGCTTTCAGCAGCTGCTGGAACTGGTTTTGCATCATCATCTAAAGTTGTTAATCCTTCAAAGATGTTTTTAAGAATAACACTAGAAGTTGAATCTGTTGCTAATTGTGGATGAAGTGATGGTGGTTCAGAAGCAACTACTAGATCTAACTCTTGAGAAGCTTTTCCAGATGAACCAGAATCTTTGCCTTCGTCTTTTGATTTTTCAGACGAATCTCCACCGAAGCCACATGCAGCTAGTACTAATGAAAAGACTGCAAGGACTGTTAATAATAAAAACTTTTTGTTTTTATTCATGTGAATCCCCCTTATACAATTTTTAAGCCTTTTGTGAAGCTCTTATTTAATATACCAAAAAAATCATTTGCACAAAATAAAAAAGATTCAAATTTATATAGTATTATCTGACATCTAATAGAATAATAATTTTTTTCGATTCATCACATTAACGTGTTAAAGTAATATGATAATAAAAATTTGATATTTATTTGTTCTGAATATCAAAAATAAAATAAAAATTAAAAAATGATTTATTATACCGAAAATTCATATTCTTTAGATAATATTATTGTTATTCGAAAAATGATTCAATAGTCATGGGTGTGATACTTTGAGAGATTTGCATGAATTTGTAGAAAATCATTGTAAAACTGAGTGATTTAGCTTCAAGTTCAGGTATTTTTTTGTAATTTCTAATTGCGAAGAATGAATATTTTTAGCTATTAATGATATATAGGAATCTTGTTTTGTATTTATCTAAGGTTATTTAGTATAAAAGAGAAAAAAGAAGAAATAGAGTAAATGTTGAAAAAATGAACATTTATTAAGTAAAAAGTGTATTGTATTTTCGTTAAATATATTTTTTTGAAATAATTTACACATTGCTTGCATATACAACTATGTATGAAAAAACACTATATATTATTAATTATATGCGAACAGAATTTTATGTATGTAAATGGAAAAACATACATGCTTCTAAGTACTTTTATGTTGCTGTTTTATGGAGAAAATCATTTGTCCTGCTTAGGAGGAAGGCTTCTACAGATAATTACTAAAAAACTGTGTCAGTAGAACTTAATGAGTAGAAAATTTACTTAACTTCTATATATATGGTCGATTTTACCATATTATGATTTCTATATAAAAGGCTTTTTAAAAATAAACAGTAAAGCAGTTGCAGGTGGGTGAATGAGAAGCCGCCCAGGGCAATCTGATGTTGACCGTCGAGGTGATGGGGGCTCGGCATTTTTATCAGCGATTCATAGCATTTTATCAGCGGTTTTCTTGATGTTATCAGCGATTCACGGCACTTTATCAGCGGTTTTCATGATGTTATCAGCGATTCATGGCATTTTATCAGCGATTTGCATTTTGGAACATCCAGCCACTCCGCTTTCGCACAGATTTGCTTAAGTGACAGGTCAGAAAACATACGCTATGTGAGGTGGTTGATTGGAGTGGAGACTGGGCGACTCATCGGACGCCCCTAGGAAAGCGCCCAGTCGGAACGAAAATCAATCAAATGTTATGGTGATGATCCTAAAAAAAGGAATACGATACATTTCATATCGTATTCCCACTTTTAAGATTGTTTTTTTAACTGTAAAATGACAGTTTCATCTGGATCGATGTATAAAGTTTTTTGTTCAAAGTAAATAACAAAACCAGGTTTAGCGCCATTTGGCTTTTTTACCTGACGTATTTCTGTGTAATCGACTGGGACAGAGGAAGAGTCTCTTGCTTTTGAAAAATAGGCAGCAAGAGTAGCAGCTTCTCGTAATGTTGTGTCGTCTGGTTCACTCGTATGAATGACAACATGAGAGCCTGGAATATCCTTTGTATGTAGCCAAATATCTGTACGTTTAGCCATTTTAAATGTAAGCATGTCATTTTGCTTGTTATTTTTCCCAACTGAGATGGCTACACCTGTAGAAGAGACATAGCGTTCAGGCTCAGGCTTCACTTGCTTTTTCTTTTTTCTTGCATGACGTAATTTTAAATAACCTTGCTCTGCTAATTCTTCACGAATTTCTTCTATATCCCCAGGGGCAGCTTGTTGAACTTGCTGAGCAAGCATTTCAAAATATGCTATTTCTTCCTTCGTTTTTTCTAGCTGTTCTTGAACCATAATAAGGGCATTTTTTGCCTTTGTATATTTTGTGTAATAACTTTGAGCATTTTCAATCGGTGTTTTACGTTCGCTCACTGGAATGGTGATTTCGTCTTCTCCAGTCTCACTATAGTAGTTAACGACAGTTACTTCCTTTACACCTTTTTCGAACGAGTAAATATTTGCCATCAGTAATTCTCCATATAATTGGAACTGATCAAGTTTAGATGCACGTTCGTAGTCTTTATTTAACTTTTTAGTTTTTAATGTAAGCTTATCAATTTCATTTTGTAACCATCGCTCTAAATCACCTGCCTGCTGTTTGACGCGATCTCGCTCGGCTCGTGCAAAAAATACGCGGTCAAGCAGCTCGTGTACATTTGGATAAATCGTTACATCTCCTTGTAAATGTGTTAGAGCGATTGGTGAGAAGTAAGTTTTATTATTAGCGATGACATACATTGGCTCCGTTCCACCATTATTAAAGGAAGAAATAAAATTTTTAAAGCAATTTACTTGATCATCTGCATCTGTTAAACGGAACAATAATTCTTCTGCATGATTGGGTGAGAAGCCGACAAATTGCGCAACAATTTCCTTAGCGGTTTTTTGTTCAGAGAAAAAACTAGTAAGCTGTTCGTCCGTAACTGCTAAAGGATGCCATTTATTTTGGGCAGGCGGCGCGATATAAGGTTGACCAGGTAACACTGTTCGAAAACTATTCACAGAAGGCGGTAAATGCTTTAAGCTGTCGACTATTTTTCCCTGCTCCTTATCTATTAACAACAGATTACTGTGACGGCCCATAATTTCAGCATGCAACTCCCTGACAATAGGGTCTCCAATTTCATTTTTACTATGAATTTCTACTATTATAATGCGATCAAAATCATGCTGTTTAATAGAAGAAATAAAACCGCCCTCTATATGCTTGCGCAACAGCGTACAAAACATAGGGGGTTCTGCTGGATTCTCGATAGACTGCTCAGTAAGATGGACACGTGCGTAAGAAGAATGAATTGAAAAAAGTAATTTATGATTGCTTCCGTTCGCACGAATATGTAGAACAACCTCCTGAGCGTTTGGTTGATGTATTTTAGTGATCCGGCCTGTTACTAATTGTTGTAGGTCGGCCGTCATTGCATAAGTAAATAAGCCATCAAATGCCATATGAATTCCTCTTCCCAAGAATATAAAGCATCTTGGTACTTTCGTCTTTTTAATATTTTAATGGTGCATTGTTACACAAGGTTAGTGTTTAGGTAGCACAAATGCACTTTTCTTATGTTTATCATAGCATTTTTTAGGTGAATATTAAAATATAGCTTCAATTGTGGTAGAATTATTGCTCTATCTAATTTTTTGCGGAGAGACGTCATAAATGACAGAGCTTATGTTATAATAATCCCAGTATGCAAAGAAAGGTGTGACGAACCTTGGTGCGTAGTATGACTGGTTTTGGCAGAGGTGTCACAACAACAAAAGACTTTCAATTAACCGTAGAAATGCGCTCGGTCAACCATCGTTTTTTAGAAATTCATGCAAAATTTCCGAAAGAATGGCTTGAAGCAGAAATTTTTGCAAAGAAGTTAATTTCACAAGCTTTGTCACGTGGCAAAATTGATGTGATGGTATACGTTAAGGACTTAGATAACGTCGAGCAAACTATTGAAATTAATTGGTCATTAATTGAAGCGTATCGTAAGGCAAAAGAGCAATTAGCAAGTAAAGTACCACTAGAAGAAAAATGGACGATGCAAGAGCTACTATCGCTTGAACAAGCACTTGTACAGGAAAAACCGCAGCTTACACCTGAGGATTTACTTTTGGCTGTTGAAAAGGCTATTACGCAAGCAATTGAGCAGTTGATTCAAATGCGTGAGCGTGAAGGGCGAGAATTACAAGATGTTGTTGTACAATTTAAAGAACAGTTAATGGAACAAGTGAAACAGATTCGTTCATGCTCCTCTCTTGCTGTTAAAAAATATCGTACACGATTATTAGAACGAATTTCTGAAGTGGCGGATGGAGCGTTGTTAGAAGATCGCCTACTTGCAGAAGTAGCGATATTTGCAGAACGTGTGGACATCACCGAAGAATTGGACCGATTAGATAGTCACTTTCATCAACTGAAAGAAACGTTACAAGAAACGATTTCGGTTGGCCGTAAACTAGACTTTTTAATGCAAGAAATACACCGTGAGATCAATACGATTGGTTCAAAA
>Ga0213822_1001529_pt1 | contig 12917 bp, 16 predicted proteins | sample MC6MC0908MG_FD_179872 | JGI IMG/M metagenome (GOLD analysis project Ga0213822, IMG submission 179872) | Enriched soil aggregate microbial communities from Iowa State University, Ames, United States - MC6-MC0908-MG | ecosystem: Environmental > Terrestrial > Soil > Unclassified | place: USA: Iowa...
TCTACAGCGTTACTCGCTGCTGTCAACACCTCTTTTTCTCCGCTTTCGACCGAGAAGATCGAATCGTCAATAAGGCCAAACAAACCACCTTATCAACTGCTTCCCAGGCTTCGATGAACTGAAGCCCCACACTCTCGAAACAAGCATAACTCATTGAATCTCAAGGAGTTTTCCGTTTCGACTGCGCCGGAAGTGGGGCGAATTATAGACGTCCAGAATCTGCCGTCAACCCTTAATTTGATTTTTCTATCTGTGTGGGTACAGCCCCACTTAAATCTGCCTTATATATAGACGGAACCGTTTCGAGTGCGCAGTATATTGCTCAAAAGCAGATCCCACCGCCTTTACCTTGGACGACACTCCGTAATGACTCCCCCACATCGCAGCCTGGCATCCACCCTGTACCCGGTTGCCCTGCTATTAATAGCCATGGCATCCATCCAATCTGGCGCCTCCCTGGCTAAAAGCATGTTCCCGGTAGTGGGCGCACAAGGCACCACGACGCTGCGGCTCATTTTTGCCAGCATCATCATGCTTATATTGCTCCGCCCTTGGCGCGCCAAGCTCACGGCCCAATCCCTGCGCACTGTGGTTGTCTACGGGATGGCTCTGGGCGGCATGAACTTTCTCTTCTATATGTCACTGCGCACCGTTCCACTGGGAATCGCCGTGGCGCTGGAGTTCACAGGCCCTCTGGCAGTGGCCATTTACGCCTCGCGCAGGGCCATCGACTTTCTCTGGATCGCCCTGGCAGTGATTGGCCTGCTTCTGTTGATACCCACTGGAGCCGCCAGTGCCGGTATTGACTTGGTGGGAGCCGGCTATGCACTGGGCGCCGGGTTCTGCTGGGCGCTGTACATTCTGTTTGGCCAGAAGGCCGGGGCGGACAACGGTGTGCAAACCGCCGCGCTGGGGGTCATGATCGCCGCTCTGTTCGTCGCCCCTATCGGCATCGTGCATGCTGGCGCCGCACTGCTGACGCCGAGCCTGATTCCAATCGCCATTGGAGTCGCCATTTTGTCTACCGCCCTGCCCTACACCTTGGAGATGATCTCCCTGACCCGAATACCGGCCCGCACCTTCGGCACCCTGATGAGTATCGAACCGGCATTCGGCGCCTTGTCAGGGCTCGTGTTCCTCCAGGAGTACTTATCACTGGCCCAATGGACGGCCATTACCTGCATCATCCTCGCGTCTGTCGGCGCCACACTGACCATGGGCAACACAGCGAAGCCCGCCATCGCAGCAGATTGAAGCAGGATTTAACGAAGGACTGGTATTTACCCCGCATTTAGGCCATGTTTAGCTCCGTAACCCAATGCCAGACATGGATTTTTTTCATACAGGACGTCATGAACGCTTCCAGCGAAAGCGAACACAACCGTATGTGGGCATAAGATCCACGACGGTATAAGGACGGGAATGAAACGAATTTTGATATTGATCGCCGTACTTGCAGTTGCGGGCTGCGCGGCGACATCGAAAACTGAAGTCAAGCGCGGTAAAAAGGGTTTGCACATCAATTGCTCTGGCCTGTCCTCCTCTTGGGACCAGTGCGCCACCAGCGCCGCCAATTCATGCGCCCCCAAAGGCTACAAGGTCATTGCCAAGTCCGGTGACGCGGTCGAGGAGCCAGGGGATTATCCTTTCGGACTCAACCCCGCCGGTTATACCAGCCGCAGCATGATCGTCATCTGTAAATAAGCGGGCGTCAGTCGAGCCGTTGTTCGACAATTCGACGACTGATCTCGTCATAGTTGGACTTGAGGACATCACGCTGGACCTGCGGCGTGACCAGCATCCGCGCTACAACCAGCGCACCCACGCATTGGGACAGGATGGACCAGGCCAGGCTGTCGCTGCCCAATATCTGCGTCCAACTTTCATGTAAGCGGCAGATCCACGTTTGCGCCGCCTCCCTCACCTGCACATCCGATCGCGCGATCTCGGCGCCCAGCACCGGCAATGCACAACCGGCCTGCGGTTGCTCAACGTGACTCATGCTCAGGTACTGCTTGAGACAGCGCTGCAGTTTCGTTGCATCCATGACCCCATCGCCGCTCAAGCGATCCAGGCTTTGGGTCAACTCTCGCTCGACAATCGCCTTGAACAGCTCATCCTTGGATGAGAAGTGGCTATAGAACGCCCCGCCGCTCAACCCAATCGCTTTCATCAGGCCATCGACACCGACCGTGGAGAAACCCGATTTCTTGGCGGATACGGCACTACTGGCGAGGAGTTTCTCTCGGGTTTCCATCTTGTGATTGGCTGAATAACGCATTGTCCTGCCTCTGATTACTCACCTTGACGCTCGGCGGATCTTAGCATAACGTCCGTTTAGTTAACGATCGTTTACCAATGAGGCTACTCATGAATAACAAGAAGGTCGTACTGGTTGTTGGCGCGGGTGATGCCACGGGTGGGGCGATTGCCAAGCGTTTCGCGCAGGAAGGGTTTATCGCCTGTGTCACCCGCCGCAGCGCCGACAAACTCGAGCCATTGGTTGACGAGATCCGCACCCAGGGTGGGGAAGCTCACGGTTTTGCCTGTGATGCCCGTAACGAGGACGACGTGATTGCGTTGGTCGAGCAAATCGAGAACCAGATCGGCCCGATTGAAGCCTTTGTGTTTAACATCGGCGCCAACGTGCCCTGCAGCATCCTCGAAGAAACCGCGCGCAAATATTTCAAGATTTGGGAGATGGCCTGTTTCTCGGGTTTCCTCAACGCACGGGAAGTGGCCAAGCGGATGGTCAAACGCCAGCGTGGGACCATTCTGTTCACCGGAGCCACGGCGGGATTGCGCGGAGCCTCAGGGTTCGCCGCGTTCGCCGGCGCCAAGCACGGCATCCGGGCATTGGCCCAGAGTATGGCGCGTGAACTGGGCCCGATGAATATTCATGTGGCTCATGTGGTGGTGGACGGCGCTATCGACACCGATTTCATCCGCGCTAATTTTCCAGAAAAATATGCCACCAAGGATGAGGACGGCATCCTGAATCCCGAGCACATTGCCGACAATTATTGGTATCTGCACAGCCAACCCCGTGATGCCTGGACCTTTGAGCTGGACCTGCGCCCCTGGAATGAACGCTGGTAAACCCTCCCCCCACAACAATAAGAGAGCAGATCCCATGAGCAAATCGGTGGAGTTTTACTTCGATCTCGGCAGCCCTACCACGTACCTGGCCTATACCCAGTTGCCGACGCTTTGTGCGCAGACAAACAGCCAGCTGGTCTATCGCCCAATACTGCTGGGCGGTGTCTTCAAGGCCACCGGCAATGCGTCACCGGTCACCATACCGGCCAAGGGCCCTTATCTGTTCAAGGATTTGAATCGCTTCGCCAAACGCTACGGCGTTGCCTTCAAGCTTAACCCTTACTTTCCCATCAACACGCTATTGCTGATGCGTGCCGTGACCGGCATGCAACTGCGCCACCCCGAACGTTTCGAAGCTTTTATCGACGGCCTGTTCCGTGCCCTGTGGGTGGACGGTCGAAACCTCAACGACCCGGCAACGGTGGCAGCGGTCCTGGATGAAGGGGGGTTCGATCCCGAATATGTACTGGCCATGACGACCGACGAACAGGTCAAGCAAGCGCTCAAGACCGCCACCGAGGGAGCCATTGAACGGGGCGTGTTCGGCGCCCCGAGCATGTTTGTCGGCGACGAGCTGTTCTTCGGTCAGGATCGGCTGGACTTCGTCCGTGAAGCCCTTGCCTGATCGCCTGCGTCAGATCGCCAGTGTCCGCGTGTTCAGCCATTGCAGCGCGTCGCCTTCCAGCAGCGGGCTCAATCGACGCTGAACCTCGGCGTGATAAGCGTTGAACCAGTTTTTTTCATCCTGGGTCAGCAGCGACGCCTCCAGACACCGGGTATCGATCGGGCAGAGCGTCAGGGTCTCGAATTCAAGGAACTCACCGAACTCGCTTTTACCTGCCTCGCGGTTCAACACCAGGTTCTCGATGCGTACACCCCAACGGCCCGGACGATAAGTGCCCGGCTCGATGGAGGTGATCATGCCCGGCTGCATCGCTGTCTGCGGCGCGGCAGCGGCCTGATAGGCAATCACCTGTGGACCTTCGTGAACGTTGAGGAAATAACCCACGCCATGGCCGGTACCGTGCCCGTAATCCACCTGCTCGGCCCAGATCGGCGCGCGGGCGATGGCATCCAGCAAGGGCGACAGAATACCCCGCGGGAATTTGGCCCGGGACAAGGCAATCACGCCCTTGAGCACGCGGGTGCAATCACGCTTCTGCTCGGCGGTGGGTGTTCCGACCGGCACCATGCGGGTGATGTCGGTAGTGCCGCCGAGGTATTGTCCGCCGGAATCGATCAGCAGCAAGCCATCGCCTTCGATGACCGCATGGGCTTCTTCGGTGGCGTGGTAGTGGGGCATCGCGCCGTTGGCGTTGAACGCAGCGATGGTATTGAAGCTCAGGGAAACAAAATCCGGCCGGCGGGTGCGGGCGGCGGTCAGGTGCTCATCGATGGTCAGTTCGGTAATGCGTTCGCGGCCCCAGGCGCTGTCCAGCCAGGCGAAGAATTCGCAAAGCGCCGCACCATCCTGCTCCATGGCCCGGCGGATGTGCTCGGCATCGGCCAAGCTTTTGCGGGACTTGGCCAGCGTCGTCGGATTAAGGCCTTCGACCAACTTCACGCCACTGCCCAGGTTATCCAGCAAGCCGACCGTAACCCGCGCCGGATCGATCTGCAGGCTCGCCCCGCCCGGTATTTCACGCAACGCAGCCGCTGCTTCGCTGTAATCGCGAAGGGTCACGCCGTCCTGTTCGAGAACGGCACGCAGCGGTGCGTCAACCTTGTCCAGGGCCACGAACAGCATTGCCTGCTGCTGGCTGATCAAGGCAAAAGAAACGAACACCGGATTGAAGGACACATCCGCGCCGCGCAGGTTGAACAGCCAGGCGATGTCGTCCAGCGTGGCGATGAAATGCCAATCGGCGCCGCGCTCCTTGAGGGACTCGCGCAGCTTGGCGAGTTTCTCGACCCGGCTGACGGTTGCCTGCGGGGGCAAGTGCGCGTAGACCGGCTGATCGGGCAGGCTTGGGCGATCAGCCCAGACCTCCTTGAGCAGATCGATGTCGGTGCGCAATCGCGCGCCGCGCTCTTCGAGCTTGCCGCTCAGGGTCCGCGCCGACGCCACGGCCATGACCGTACCGTCGACCGCAACCACGCCACCTTCAGGCGTCTGTTCGGCGAGCCAGTCCAACGGACCGGGCTGGCCAGGAATGAGCTTTACCAGCTCGATACCGCTGCCCTCCAGCTCCTTGGTGGCTTGCTCCCAATAACGGCTGTCAGCCCAGACGCCGGCGAAACTTGCGGTGACAATCAACGTGCCCACGGAGCCATGAAACCCCGACAGCCATTGCCGCCCCTGCCAATAGCCCGGCAGGTATTCCGACAAATGCGGGTCGGCCGACGGCACCAGCAGCGCGTGAATGCCCTCCCGGCTCATCAGTTGACGGATTCGGGCCAGGCGCTGGGGAACCAGTCCATGGGTCAAAGGCTCGGTGCTCATCGTTTCTCCTGTTCATCAATAATTGTTGTTCGGTACCGAAGACGCTCGGCTTACGGAGTCGCGGCCCAGAACGCCGGCGCAGTCGCGCAGGCTGCCTTGATCAGCCGCACCGCCTCGTCGATATCCTGCTCGCTGGTAAAACGCCCCAGGCTCAAACGAATGGTCCGCCCAGCCGTGCGCACATCGTGCCCGAGGGCCAGGAGTACGTGAGACGGCGCATTACTCGCTGAATTGCACGCCGAAGTCGCGGAAAATGCAATCGACGCGCCCAAGGTTGCCGGGTTGAATTCACCCTCGTTGAACGTCAGGCTCAGCGTGTGAGGAATTCGCTGGGTCGCACTGCCGTTTATACACACACCAGGCAAAGCCAGCAGCGGCTCAAGCAAACGATTGCGCAACCGGGCGATTTTAGTGAGTTCTTCGTCGAAGGCCTGGGCGGCCAGTTCGAATGCAGCGCCCATGGCGGCGATCTGATGGGTCGCCAGGGTGCCAGAGCGCAAACCACCTTCATGCCCGCCGCCATGAATCTGCGCCGATAGCCGTGGCCGGGCGCGGTCGCCGACGTAAAGGGCCCCGATGCCCTTGGGGCCGTAGATTTTATGCGCGGAAAAAGACATCAGGTCCACCGGCCAACGGGCCAGGTCGATTTTCACCTTGCCGGCGCCTTGCGCCGCGTCGACATGCAACAACGCACCGTGCTCGCGAACGATCTCGCCAATGGCGACAACATCATTGACGGTTCCCAGCTCGTTGTTCACCAGCATCAGCGACACCAGGAACGTATCGTCACGCAGGGCCTCGCGAACAGCTTGCGGGTTGATCAGGCCTTCGGCGTCCGGCGCCAGCCAGGTCACCGCGACGCCACTTTCTTCGAGCTGCCGCGCCGTATCGAGAATGGCCTTGTGTTCAATCAGGCTGGTGATGACATGGCCACCGGAACCACCGCGCGCCTGGGCCACTCCCTTGAGGGCCAGGTTGTTGGATTCGGTGGCGCCGGACGTCCAGACGATCTGTTCGGACTGCGCCCCCACCAATTGCGCCACCTGCTGGCGCGCCCGCTCCACCGAGTGCCGAGCCTCCTGGCCGAAGGCATGGGAACTGGAGGCCGGGTTGCCGAAGTTACCGTCAAAACCCAGGCACTGGACCATGACCTGGATGACCCGCTCATCCACCGGGGTGGTGGCGGCATAGTCGAAATATAGCGGACGTTTATTCATAGGAATCTCGCAGAACCTGTTCCGGGATCGGGTGCCCTCGTTGGGTTCGAGACAAGCTGTACCTGATCAAGACCTTAAAGAAGTCGGACTTCGTTTAAAAGTGCGTAGGAACGCTCCTGAGCAACCAGCTTAACAGGCATCGCTTCGAAGCTCAGCCCTCAACGGAGGCTTTCGAGCAACAATGGATACAGCGAAGCAACCAACAACAGCGCCATCCCCCAGTTGAACAGGCGCAGCCAGCGGCGATCACGCAACAAATTGCGCAACAGGCTGCCACAGACCACCCACAGGCTCACGCTCGGCAGGTTGATCAGGGCAAACACCGCCGCGATCACCACCACATTGAAGAAATAGCCCTGAAGCGGTGTATAGGTGCTGATCGCACCGATGGCCATGATCCACGCCTTGGGATTGACCCACTGGAACGCCGCCGCGCCCCAATAACTGATCGGCGTATTGTCCCCTGCCTGACTTTCCGACACCGGACCGGAGTGAGCAATTTTCCACGCCAGGTACAACAAGTACGCCGCACCGATGTAGCGCAGCGCGGTATAGAGCAGCGGATAAGTCTGGAACACCGCTCCCAGGCCAAGGCCTACCGCCAACACCAGGGAAAAGAACCCGCAGGTGATACCCAGCATGTGAGGAATGGTGCGGTGGAAACCGAAGTTGACACCTGAAGCCAGCAACATGGTGTTGTTGGGGCCAGGCGTGATCGAGGTCACGAGGGCAAACAGGGCGAAGCCCAGCAGCAGATCAAGCGAAAGGGTCATGGCAGGTCAATCCATCGGGGCAGTCGGTCAAGTCATGACCCTACCCCACGTCCCGGCGCAAACCCATGGACAGTTGGGCAAAACTTCGAGCGGTACAGTCCTTCAGCTGGACCGGCCAGGCTGTTGCACGACCCGCTCGGCACTCATCTGGCCCTGATCGTCGAAACCCACGTTCTTTGGCGAAGTGCCGAGCAATTCGGCTTTTTTCGCATGGTATTCGTCGAACGACAGCCCCCGGCGATTCAACGCTTCGAGCGCCAGCTCCCGGGTTTCTTCGGCGGTGTAGGGGCGCAGCTCTGGAGACGAGCTGGCGCAGCCGCTCAATACGGTGGCAGTCAACAGCAGCAAAACAGCGAGGGTACGGTTCATGGCGGGTGTCCGGTGTTCTGTCGTTGGGCGATGAACAAAGGCTACCCGCCGGCCCCGTCCGGCAGAAATCAACCCTCTCGATAGTGGGTATCGCCCACTCGGATCTCCCGCTGCGCTCAATCGACCAGCGGGCAATGCAACGCGTTATCCAGGCTGCGCTCAATGTTGCGCAGCACCTGGAATGAGCCAAATGTCACGGCTTTGGCGCGGTGTGCGTGGATTAGCCGCCAAAAATCCTGCTCGCCGCTTTCAAAGCGTCGAAACGCTGCTTCACCCGCCTCACGGGTTTGCCACTGCAAGTAATTGAGCACGCGTCGACCATCCTCGCTGGCCTGGATACTGGCACTCAAGAAACCCTGGTGATCCCGGGCCAGACGCTCGGTCTGTTCTGACAGGGCCGTGACCAGCGCCTGCTGCCATTGCGGCTCGATGTCGAATTCCATGAGTTGGGTGAAGCTGTGATTGTTCCTTGGCGATGGCATGAAAGCTCCCCGATGCTCGTAAGGCGAATCTTGCGATCCGAAGGCATGCAGGGTAAAACCTCTAGTTAACTCAAGGTCAAGCAATGAATTCAAACAATGGCACAGCTCAATATCCATAAGGAACTGACCGTCGGCCAAGTGGCCGCCCGCAGCGGCGTGGCGGTCACGGCCCTGCACTTCTATGAATCCAAGGGACTGATCAAAAGCACGCGCAACCAAGGCAACCAGCGCCGCTACCCGCGGGAGGTGTTGCGCCGTGTCGCGCTGATCAAGGTCGCCCAGCGCCTGGGCATTCCTTTGGCGGAAATCGGCGAAGCGTTGAAAACCCTGCCGGACAACCGCGCCCCAACGGCCGCCGACTGGCAGATCCTGTCGGCGCGCTGGAGCCGGGAGCTGGATGCGCGCATCCAGCAATTGATGGCACTGCGCGACCGGCTCAACGGTTGCATCGGTTGCGGCTGCCTGTCGATGGAAGCTTGCCCGCTGCGCAATTACGGTGACGTGTTGGGTGAGCAAGGTCCGGGCGCGCATCTGTTGGACAAGCCGCAGACGTTCGTCAGGCCATGAGCCGGCCCCGGAGAGCTGGCCTATAGTGGATGGGCGCAAATTGACGAAGACCCTCTTCGCCTCCCATAACAACAAGGAGAACCGTCATGGGCGTCAAATCTACTCCCGAAGGTTTCAATAACATCACGCCCTACTTGGGCATTCAAAAAGCTGCCGAAGCCATCGACTTCTACAAAAAGGCCTTCAATGCCACCGAGGTCATGCGCCTGGCCATGCCCGACGGGGGCATCGGACATGCCGAACTGCGGATCAACGGCTATCCGATCATGCTCGGCACGCCTTGCGATCAAGGCCCGCTGAGCAACCCCGACCAATCGCCGTCGGTCGGCCTGCATTTATATGTCGAGGACGTGGACAGTGCCTTTGCCCAGGCCATTGCCGCCGGCGGCAAGGTGATTTCCGAGGTCAAGGATCAGTTTTATGGTGATCGCACCGGCACTTTGAAAGATCCCTATGGGCACGTGTGGTTCCTGGCGACACACAAGGAGGACCTGACCCAGGAGCAGATCGAACAGCGGGCCAGGGAAATGTTTCAACAGCAAGGCTGACGTGTTCTAGCGCTAACCGACTGTGGTGAGGGAGCTGGCTCCCCCGCCACACGCCATGGATATTAAACGCGAAACATTTTCTTTCATCTTTCCCTTCAGGATTTCACTGACTCGTTCGTCTTAATTAGATGCAGCAGGCCGCGTCGGCAAAAGCCACGGCCGGCCTTTCAGGGTTCAGGGTATTGCGAAGCCCGTAGTACCGAGCCTTTCATCGAATCAAGACGTTCAATCATGTCGAAGAAGTCCCGCTCCAAACTCTGGTTCCTGGTTCACAGCTGGCTGGCCCTGCCCATCTGGTTTTTCGTGCTCATCGTTTGCGTGACCGGCACCCTCGCGGTGGTCAGCCAGGAGATCGTCTGGCTGGTCAACCCCGACATGCGCGCCAGCAAGCCCTCGGACGAGGCCCCGCTACTCAGCTATGACCAAGTGATTGCCGCGATCAAGCAAGCCCAACCGCAAACCCAGGTGCAAAGCATCACCCGTCCGGACGAGTCGCATTTTGCGCTGGAGGCCAAGGTGACCTATCCCGACGGGCGCCCCGACACGGTCTACGTCAACCCATACAGCGGCGTTATCCAGGGCTCGGCGCCGGCGTTCAACTTCAGGGGCTTCACCCGCGCGCTGCATGGCTGGTGGTTGGTGCCGTTCACCAACGGCTACAGCTGGGGCTGGTACCTGGTGTCGCTCCTGGGCCTACCGTTGCTGGCGTCCCTGGTGACCGGCCTGGTGGTCTACAAGCGTTTCTGGAAAGGCTTTTTCCGTCCAACCCTGCGGATCCGCCACGGCGCACGCATCTTCTGGGGTGATTTCCACCGGCTCAGCGGGATCTGGTCGATCTGGTTCATCGCGGTCATCTCCGTCACCGGCACCTGGTTCCTGATCGAAGCCATGCTGTCCGACAACCAGATTTCCATTTCCAGCGCCCCGGTCATTCCAGTCGTCGCCCGGGAAAGCGTGCCCTTATCCGCCGATGGCGGTGCGCCGCCGCAACTGAACCTGGACCGGGCCATCGAGATCGCCCAACAGCGCATCCCAGGCTTGGAAGCGAGTTTTGTCAGCCTGCCCGGCAACGCCTACAGCCATCTGGAAGTCGGCGGCCGTGGTTGGTACCCGCTGATGTACCAGACCGCCACCATCAATCCCTACAACGGTGACGTGGCGGCCTCGCGGTTGCTGTCGGACCGCACGACGCTGGAGTTCGTCACCGAGTCCATGCGCCCGCTGCACACCGGGGATTTCGGCGGCCTGTGGATCAAACTCATCTGGTTCTTCTTCGGTTTGATCCTGAGCATGATGGTCCTCAGCGGGTTGCTGATCTGGACCAAACGCACGGCCCTGGCCACCGCCAATGCGTTCAAGCGCAGCCAGAAACCTACTCGTGAAGCCCGAACTGCGCGGACATTGCAGCCGTCCATGCAGCGTGAATCGCCGGAGGGCAACCTGTGACCCCATCCAACACAGCCTCGCCACCGTCACGCCTGAGCCGGTTCTGGCACAAATGGCGCTTTCACCTCAACGTGCTGTTGCTGCTGATTCCCTTGGGCTTCATGCCCAAGTATTTCTCGGAAGCGTCGTTGTTTCGCGGCGATGCCGGGCTCGGTGAGCGGGAGGTCGGTGAGATCCAGATTGGGCCCTGGAGCTTGCGCCTGGCCGAATTTCGCAACGAAGCCCCGCGCCCCGATGGTCCGGCCGGGCATATGAAACATTTCAACGCGGCCCTGTGCCAAAGCTGCATCGGCCAGGTCAAGGCCACCTATCTGCGCATTGGCAAGCCCCGCAGCCTGCGGGCCGCCGGGGTGATTTTCTTCGGCTCGCCCTATCGCATGGGCGCCTTGCTGCCGGTGCCGAAAAAGACCCAGCCCGACGCGGAGCTGTGGATAACCCTCGAAGGCTGGGACGGTTCGATGCATCAGGCCTCCATTCCCCTGAGCCAGGCCTCCCCCGCCACTGTCGCCTGGCTGAAGACTCAAGGAACCCAACCATGACTCCCCGCGTCTCTCTCAACAGCCTGGCGCTGCTGCTCTGCACCGGTTTCAGCAGTATCGCCCTGGCCCACAATCCAATGTGCGAATGCAAGGCCATTGACGCCGAGCAGATCCAATGCACCGGTGGCTTTTCCGACGGCAGCGGCGCGCCCGGGGTGACCCTGGACGTGATCGGCTACGACGAAACCATCCTGGTGCCGGGCAAGCTCGGCGCCGATTCGACGCTGACCTTCAAGAAACCAAACGCCGAATTCTACGTGCTCTTCGACGCCGGTCCCGGCCACGTGGTGGAAATCGACCAAGCCGATATCGAGGCCCCATGACCAGCCCCACCACCCAAGTCATCCGCCCCGCTGGCGCGGGCCATGAAACCCTGTATGTGTTGCTGCTGTGCCTGATCATCGTGCTGGGAGCCGGGTCGGTCGTGGCCTGGCACGGCGAAGCCGAGGACACCACTCACCTCGCTTCGAACCAGCTCGATGCCCGCCGTGACCTCAGCGCCGCCGAGCAAGGTATCTATGCCGACCTGCGGGTGACCCTGGATGAGATCCGCCTGCTGCGTGAGGAACAACAGTCCCTGCCCGGCCCACAGGCGCTGGCCGATGAAGGCTTTGCCCCGTTCGCCCAGGACGCCAGTTCGGTCAGTCGCGGCGGCCATGTCTGGCAACAGTTGGAGGACCGGGCCTACTTCGGCGCAAGCACTCGTCCGTCCGTCGCCGGCTCGTTTCTGATGCGCATCAGCGAAGCGTCCGACGCCGCCCCGGACATCTGGCTCAACCGTGACCATGCGCCAACAGCTCCCACCGCGCTGGACGATGCCGTGTTGTCCGCCGCCGGCTGGCAACAGATCGTCGCGCAATTCGATGCCGGCGTAACCCGCCAGCACCGACACTGACCCACGCCTCATTCGAGAGAAGACCCTTCGCCCATGCCTATTGCATCTCAACGCCGCCCCTTGCTGCGCCTGCTGTTGATCGGCCTGCTGGCCTGCCTGTTCACCTCGCAGGCCAGCGCCGAAACAGCCAAGCGCCTGCGCATCGGCATCACCTTGCACCCGTACTACAGCTACGTGGCCAACATCGTCGGCGACAAGGCCGAGGTAGTGCCGCTGATCCCGGCCGGTTTCAACCCCCATGCCTATGAACCAAGGGCCGAGGACATCAAGCGCATCAGCGGCCTCGACGTGATCGTGCTCAACGGCGTGGGTCACGACGATTTTGCCGACCGCATGATCGCCGCCAGCGAAACCCCGAACGTGAAGGTGATCGAAGCCAACGAAAACGTGCCCCTGTTGGCTGCCACTGGCACCGCCGCCCGAGGCGCGGGCAAGGTCGTGAATCCGCACACCTTCCTGTCCATCAGCGCTTCCATCGCCCAGGTCAATAACATCGCCCGGGAGTTGGGCAAGCTCGACCCGGACAACGCCAAGGCCTA
>Ga0213822_1001532_pt1 | contig 12869 bp, 9 predicted proteins | sample MC6MC0908MG_FD_179872 | JGI IMG/M metagenome (GOLD analysis project Ga0213822, IMG submission 179872) | Enriched soil aggregate microbial communities from Iowa State University, Ames, United States - MC6-MC0908-MG | ecosystem: Environmental > Terrestrial > Soil > Unclassified | place: USA: Iowa...
TTAATTGGTTTTAATCCTATTAAGAATACAGTTTTCAAAAAGCGCGTGTTCTAACAATACCCAAAGCAAACAACAAAGTATTTTATTTTAAAAATTTTGAAACCTCTCTTTTTTATTTTACGTATATAATAGTATCAAAACAAAAAAGGAGCGTTTTTATGTTAGATAAAATCCTTCATTCCATACTCAACGGGTCATCTAAAAAACATCATTATTCATCCAGTAGCCGTCAAAAATTTTCCAAACGTCATAATTATTACGGCCATAAACATTATAAACGTAGCCATCGCAAAAGCTCACGTAGCTTCTTTAGTTCAATGAGTTTCTTCAGTAGCTAATGTGGTGGAATCAATTATCCGAAAAACGTTTCGATCAAGAAGTTCAACAGTATATAACAGCGCAGCAAAATTTCTCTTTCGTTAAACTTCTTGGTTTCGGTTCGTACGGTCGAACATATTTAATAGAGGAAAAATCCACGAAAAAGCTTTATGTTTTAAAATGCCTACGATTAAAACATCGACGCCATCAAAAAACGAAAAGTAAGTTTATGCAGGAAATCGAAATTCTTCAACGTTTATCAATGCCTAGTATTCCGTCTATTCAATCGACAGGTACTATTCAAGATATACCTTTTTTTATCATGGATTATATCAATGGCCAAACATTCGAACAGCTCATTTTTGATGAAGGCCAAACATTTACAATCTCTCAATCACTTTTTATCACCAAACAATTATTACAACAAATAGTTGTTTTACATGAAAATAGCATAGTACATCGAGATTTACGCATCCCCAATATTTTATTTGCCAATCAACAATTGTATATCATTGATTTCGGCCTTGCTACCTTTAAAAAAAATGTAGATTTCTCTTTAATCGATAACCCAAAGCAAGCTGAAAATCATATTAGTGATTTATATTTTGTTGGTCATTTTTTATTATTTTTACTGTACTCAAGCTACAAGCCTTCCACTAGCAAAGAAAAGCCTTGGCAAGAAGAATTAGCTCTACCGAATGACATCACGAATTTCCTTGAACGATTATTATGGATTCAAAAACCTTTTAACAGTTCAATGGAAGCCCTACAGTTACTCCCAATCAAAAAATGAATTGTTCACCCTGTTCGTGAACAATTCATTCCCTTTATTTAGATCCATTATGCCTCGGTATTATTGCGTCCGGAATCTGCTGAAAGAAGTTAAAATTTAAAATAATTTTTTAACACATAAGCAACCCATCTATGCTCTGGCTGTAAGCGTATATTTTCGATTAAACCTTTTACAATCGGTTTGCTATAGGTTTGATCTTCAATTTGAGATTTTATCAATTCAAGAGACTCGCGTTCAATAGACTCCTCTAAGCCAATTAGATGTTGTTCGATTAATTCTAACAAAGATTCCTTTGTCACTTCTTCATTACATGGTTTTGCTGTCAATTGAACAAGCTCTTCCGTGATAAACGGAATCGTTGTATGCCGTGCAATAATGTCCGTCTTTTCCGCTAAAGATTTAGCCAATTGATCTAAATCTAATGGTATATCAGAAAAACTAAAAAGTTCTGCATAACTCTTCATAAATCCTTTAATGCAGTACATAACATCATATTTTGTCTTGTGGAGTTCATCCCGATAAAGCTGTTCAAGCATATAGATGATCGACTTTGACATCTCGGCATCATAAGCACTTATTTTTTGAAACAATTCTTTTTTGGTAAGAAGGACTTTCTCATTAAAAAAAACGCGGGCAGATGCAGAATGGTTTTTAATTGCTTGAAAAATACTTTTGTAAAACTCAACTAATATAACATCTTTACTAAGCGAACCTCTGACTACTTGGTCAACATCGGTAACGAATTGCTGTAGATAATACTCTACCATCGAAACAAGAAGCTCGTCCTTTGTTTTAAAAGATAAATAAAATGCTCCTTTTGAAATTCCACATCGTTCTGTAATTTGCTGTACAGATGTAGATTCAAAGCCTTGTTCTGAGAATAACTCTAATGCTTTCTCCATAATTAGTTGCTTTTTTAACATACTTTTAATTCTCTCCTAATGTATTTCATTGACAAATGACCAATTAGTCATTAGTATAAATAATTGAAATTAGTAAGTCAATAAAGGGTAGGTGTAAAGGTGAAAGGTTTAGTTAATTTCGTATTGAAAAACAAATTGGCAGTGTGGCTATTAACAATTATCATCACTGTCTCTGGTATTTATTCAGGCACAAAAATGAAAATGGAATCTATACCTGATATTTCCATACCTTATTTAATTGTTATGGGTGTTTACCCTGGTGCAACCCCTGAACAGGTGATGAATGAACTTTCCATTCCATTTGAAAAATCAATTGAAAGTTTAGAAGATGTTAAGGCCGTTTACTCAACATCCTCTTCTAACGTAGCACAAGTTCAAGTTGAATACGACTACGGCATTGATATGGATGAGAAAAAGCGCCAATTAGAGTCCGCTTTAGATAATATAACATTACCTGAAGGTGCTCAAAAGCCTACAATTATGGCGATTAGCATGAATATGATGCCTGTTGTGGCATTATCAGTAAGTAGCTCTGAGGAAGATATTGTTGAATTAACTTCAACAGTAGAAGACATTTTACTTCCTAAAATTGAAAAAATTGATGGTGTTGCTTCTGCAACGATCAATGGTCAGCACATTAATGAAGTGTCATTTAAATATGACGAAAAGAAAATGGCTGCTCTTGGCTTAACAGAGGAATCTGTCAAGCAAATGATTCAAGCAAGCGATATGTCACTGTCACTTGGTTTATATCAATTTACTGTCGGTGAACAAGCGGTTTCGGTAGACGGGAAAGTTAAATCTGTAGATGAATTAAAAGACTTATTAATCCCAGTCACGCCTTCAGCTACAAACCCTTCCCCATTCGTTCGCTTAGGTGATATCGCAACGATTGAAGTAGAAGGTAAAGTACAATCTGTGTCACGTACAAATGGTAAAGATGCGATTGCCATTCAAATCGTTAAAGACCAAGATGCCAATACGGTAACAGTCGTGAATGCAGTAAAAGACTTAATTAAAGAAGAAGAAAAATTAATAGACGGTTTAAAAGTAGATATTTCACTTGACCAAGGTGCTCCGATTGAAGATTCAGTCTTCACAATGATTGAAAAAGCAGTATTCGGTGGTGCCATTGCCGTACTAATTATTTTACTATTCTTACGTGATTTCAAATCAACAATTATTTCGATTATCTCAATCCCAGTTTCAATATTCATGGCCTTGCTACTTTTAAACTGGATGGATATCACATTAAACATTATGACCCTCGGTGCGATTACCGTGGCGATTGGTCGTGTAATTGATGACTCCATTGTAGTTGTTGAAAATATATATCGACGCATCCATTTAAAAGAAGAAAAACTAACAGGTCGCGCCCTTATTCGCGAAGCCACAATTGAAATGTTCAAACCAATCCTTTCTTCTACATTAGTAACTGTAGCAGTTTTCGCTCCATTAATTTTTGTTAGTGGTATGGTTGGTGAACTATTCATGCCATTTGCATTAACGATGTCATTTGCTCTAGGCGCTTCCTTGATCGTGGCGATTACAATTGTTCCTGCTTTATCTCACTTCTTATTCCGTAAAAAATTATACGGTGAGAAAAAAGAAAGTCAGCATAAAGAAGTTGGTAAACTAGCTACTTGGTATAAAGGTGTACTAGAAAAGACATTAAACCATAAAATCATTACATCCGTAATAGCGATTGTAATGCTTGTTGGTTCTCTTGCTTTAACACCACTCATTGGCTTCAGTTTCATGGGCTCTCAAGAAGAAAAGGTTATGTACTTATCGTATACACCTGCTACAGGCGAGCTAATGAAAGATACAGAAACAAATGTTGCACAAGTAGAAAAAGAATTAATGAAACGCGAAGACATAGATATTTTACAAGTCTCTATCAATGATCCTAAGAATGTTGATCCTTCTGCAATGATGATGGGCGGCGGCGCTGGCGGTGCATTAATGTACCTCATCTTTGATCCAGATATGGAGGACTTCCCTAAGGCAAAAAAAGAAGTAGAAGACTATATAGCTAACATTGGTCAATCAGGAGAATGGAAATCTCAAAACTTCTCGTCAACCTCTACATCTTCAAATGAAGTAAGCTACTCATTATATAGCGAGGACTTAGATAAGCTTAGTGAAGCAGTGAAACAAGTCGAAGGTGCATTAAAAGAAGTTGATGGCTTAGAAGACATAAAATCTAATAATGAAGATCCATATGTTGAGCATATTTTAAAAGTAGATCAAAAGAATGTTCTACAATATGGTTTAACTACCGCTCAAATCGTAATGGCCTTGAACGCAAATACATCATCAGAAGTTTTAACATCAGTCAAGTATGACGGTGAAGATATTGATGTCATTGTACAACGTGAAGCAAAGGCAGCAGCTACATCTCTTGATGATGTATTAGCTACTGAAATCAAGACAGCTTTAGGCACAACAATGACAATTGGTGAATTAGTAAAGGTAGAAGAAGGCACTACGCTTAACTCTTTAGCTCGCTCTAAAGGCGAATATTACGCAACCGTTTCTGGTACGATTACCGAAGACGATATTTCAAAAGCAACTTCTGCTGCTGATAAAAAGATGGATAAATTAGATTTACCTAAAGGTGTAACGACTGGGGTTTCAGGTGTGGCTGCAGATATGCAAGAAACATTTACACAGCTTGGAATTGCTATGTTAGCTGCAATCGCTATCGTTTACTTCATTCTAGTCGTAACATTCGGTGAAGGTTTAGCACCATTCGCCATTCTGTTCTCACTACCATTCGCAGTAATTGGTGCATTTGTTGGCTTGTTCGTCACAGGTCAAACAATTTCTGTTTCTGTTATGATGGGACTATTAATGCTGATTGGTATCGTTGTGACAAATGCCATCGTATTAGTGGACCGCATTATCCATATGGAACGCGACGGACTCGTTATGCGCGAGGCTATTTTAGAAGCAGGTGCCACTCGTTTACGCCCTATTCTAATGACGGCCATTGCAACAATCGGTGCGATGATTCCAATGGCACTCGGCGGTGGTGGCAGTGGTCTAATTTCAAAAGACCTAGCGATTACCGTAATCGGTGGTTTACTATCTTCAACATTGTTAACATTAGTAGTTGTACCAATCGTCTATGAAATGTTATCTAAAATGTTAAAGAAAAACCGAAAAGATTTTGAAGAAAATTAATAATAACTTGTAAAATTAGGGCTCTCTTTGAAGGGGGCCCTTTTTTCTATATTTCGATGGAGCACGATCGTCATTTATACAAACTACATTATTTATAATTTTTATGACTCATCACCGTAACGTGGGTTGATTTCCGTTACGACTGGGCGTTTTGTTGCTGACGCTTCGCTTTCGCACAGAGCAAAGCTTCCTGGGGGCGTCCGATGAGCCGCTTGGGCCTACACGATGTAGGTCACGAAGGCGTTATCACAGGACGTGATGCTTTTAGCCTTCGTTCCTCTATCGCTAATCCCCAAGGAGTCGCCCAGTCTCCACTCCAATCAACTTATCCACATGACATACGTTTTATCAAAATGTCATCCAAACATTCGGTGATAAGTACTCATTTTTAATGCTACAATAATATAAAAATTCACGAATAATAGCTAAATAGATAGCCCCTTCTAAATATCTCACCTATCACTAGAGCAAACTTTTTTAACAATGTAAGTCCATAATAGTGCATTGCTTTGAATTTCCGCACTTTTTCATCATCTCAATAAAACCTTAACATATCCACATATTTCACCAAACAACGAAGCGTATGTTTAAAATCATCGAATTTATAAGTGAACGCTTTTGAATATAGATTACAAACTACTAAACGAGCTTCTCCCCTCTCACTATCAAATAAAAAGCTTAACAATAATTTACAAATATTGTTATAATAATATACACTAAAATGCTTTCACAAATAAAGGGGGAGTTTTATGAGCGACAACGTTTTTAAACAAACCATACCTGTTTTAAAAACTGCAAGACTAACATTAAGGCCGATTTCATTAAATGATTTAGAGGCAATGTTTAATTATGCTTCCAGCGAAAATGTAGCACGCTTTGTTACATGGGAGCCACATAAAAGTTTTGCCGATACAAAAGAGTTTATTGAATTAATTTTAAACGGGTATAAACAAGGCAAACACCTATTATGGGGCATTGAATATGAGCAGAAATTGATTGGCACGATCGACTTTGTTTCAATGAATGACCTGCATAAATTTGCGGAGATTGGCTACGTTCTTTCTGAAGAATATTGGAATCAAGGAATTACGACTGAGGCAGCAAAAAAATTAATTGACTATGGATTTAACGAATTAAAGTTAGCTCGAATCCAAGCACGGTGCTTTGAGGAAAATATCGGTTCCCAAAAAGTAATGGAAAAATCGGGTATGCTTTATGAGGGTCTGTTACGAAAAAGTATGTTTGTTAAGGGTAATCATCAAAATGTGAAAATGTATGCTATTATTGACAATGATTATTTTACAAAGATTGAGCCTTGCTGAAAATCCAACAAGGCTCTACTTATTTAGTTTACAATCAAGCCTCGTACAATAGTTATTTTCGCAATTGTATAAGTAGTACTTTTAATTCGACTTGTGATTCTTAAACGTTCAATAATTTTGACATGTAATACTCATCCATATATTCACCATCAACATATAGTGAATGTCTTTTAGTCCCTTCAACTTCAAATCCCATTTTTTTATATAAGGCTATGCCTGCAATATTATTCACCATTACTGTAAGTTCCAAGCGATGCATGCCCTTCTCTTTTGCCCAATTGTCTAAGTGGCCAAATAATGCAGTGCCAATTTTTCTTCCTCTAAAATCACTGTGGATACCTACGACAATATAGGCTCGATGTGAAAGTCTAGATGGTGTACTCCCTTGAACAATTAAATAACCGACCACTGTCTGATCTATTTCAGCTATAAATAATGCTGAATGATTGTTTTTGTAAATATTCTCAATAAATCTAGTAAATTGTTCAGCTTCTAACTGTCGTTCGCCTGGCGCGAATAACATAAAATTAGACTCTTCCGCATTTTTGATAACAGCCACGATCTGTTCAGCATCTTCTATTTTTGCTTCCCTTATAAACATTTTTATCGCACCCTTTCTATCTAAAATTTAGTGACATGTATCATGAAATCTTTCGTGTTCATTTGAATTGTTCCACCAATAGGGAATGTAAAGATCGGCTGTGTATGTCCAAAATCCACATCATAGATAACTGGAATTCTTCTTAAAGTTGGATGTTTATCTAACATAAAATGTAGTTGTTCCTCTGTCATTTTAGAAGCTCTTTGAAAGCGCCCTATCGCAATACCTTTAATATTAGTAGTAGCTTGTAATAATGAGGTAAAATCACGAGCAAATATTTCTGGAGTAACTAGTTCATCATCCTCTAAAAATAAAATACTATTCGATAAATCAGGCATATACGGGGTACCTTGAAGTAGATTTAATGTACATAAATTTCCGCCAAATAATTGCCCACTTGCTTCTCCTTCAGAATATACCTTCCAGTTAGCCGTTTCAAAATGACGATTCTGTTGATCTAAATACCATGCATCATCGCTCCAAATGCTTGATGCTTTAATCGTATATGGCTTATTTTCCATTAAGCATTTTTGAAAATATGATAGCTGATAGTCTTGTGCTTGTTCCATAAGAAAGCTAGAAAAATGTGGCCCCGAATACGTAACAAATCCACATTTTTTTGTAATAGCGGTTGCTAAAGCTGTAATATCACTGAAACCACAAAGTATTTTTGGGTTATTTGCTATCATTTCATAATTTAGATAGGGTAATATTTCACTAGAATTGAAACCACCAATAACCGTTAAGACAGCCTTCACATGATTATCTTGGAAGGCATCATGAATATCAGAAACTCGATGCTCAATTGAGGAAGATTGTTGAAGATCACATTCAAAAATATGACGCCCATAGGATACAGTAAAGCCTAACTCTTCAAGTATTTTCTTTGTTTGTTCAACGCCTTCTTCTGTTATGATTGCTGCACTACGACTAGGTGCGATAACACGTATCTCATCGCCTACTATTAATTTATTCGGAATATGCAAACTTGCTCCCTCCCCCTAATTAGTTTCTTGGACACTCTCTGAAAAGTAACTTATTCCCGCATTCATCTCTCCACCTATAGGGGTGGGAGACTTCTGCTGAAAGAAGTTTGAATTTTCTCTATTATCACAAAGCTATTATGGAAAATCAAATGTAAAATTACATTTTTTAGCTAATTATCATAACGTGTGGATCGGAATACCACATTCATTTGTCGTTTATCGGGGTTGTTGTTTGAGGTTTTATCAGCGATTCTGGCTCTTTTATCAGCGATGTTTGAGGTTTTATCAGCGATTCTAGCTCTTTTATCAGCGATGTTTGAGGTTTTATCAGCGATTCCGGCTCTTTTATCAGCGTTTCAGCGTTCCTCCCAAGCGGAGCGAGACATCCTGGCTACTTATTTTCTCTTTTTGCCAATTAATCGCGTGATTTGTGCCATTGTAAACGGCAATGAAGATTTCTTTCTGATACGCTATATACTTCAGCACCCAAAAATCTGCATATTTTAATTGTTCATGACCGAATCTTTCCTGTATTTTTGCATACCTAATTTTTCAAGCAAACGACAAGAAGCAATATTGAGAGATTTATCGAAACAATTTTGAGATTTATCGAGACTTTTTAAGATTTATCGATACTTTTCAGTCATTTATCGAGACTTTTCAGCGCTTTATCGCCCAACTTTTTAAAAATATCGACATCAAGAAAAAAACGTACCCTTTATTCAATACTCATAGGTACGCTCATTCTCTATATAAAATATCGATGGATAGGACGTCCCACACTTCCATATTGGATATCCACCTTTAATAAATTTTGTTTTTCTAAAAAATCTAAGTAACGTCGAGCTGTTACCCGGGCTGTTCCAATGTATGTGGACACTTCTTCTGCTGACACCGCAACATTACTTTCTTGAATATAGGAAAGCACCTTATCTAAGGTTGCACGGTTAAAACCCTTTGGTAGCACGTCAATTAGTATTGCTCCAGTTACTGGAGGAGCAGCTACTTGCACAGGAATACGTTGCTGCATTAGATGATCAACATCATGTTGAGTTAAATCTTGCATGCCACTTATTTTCTTTTTATACGCCTGATAATCCTTTAAAGTTTGCTCAATTCGTTCAAACGTAAATGGCTTCATAATATAATCGTAGACACCTAAGTGTAAAATCCGTTGCACAGTTGGCATATCGTTCGCTGCAGTGACAGCAATAACATCAACAGGAAGATGTTCCTCCCGAATTTTTCCTAGCGTAATGATTCCGTCTTGTTCTGGCATAAAAATGTCCATAAAGACAAGCTCTGGCTGTAATTGCTTAATCTTTTCAATACCCTCAATTCCATTACTAGCATAGCCTACTAGCGAAAATCCATTAATTTGTTCAATAAATTGCCTGTTCACTTCTCGTACCATCGGATCATCTTCAATTAATAACACTTTAATTACATCCATCTATTCTCCTCCTAACTCAAATAAGATTAAGAAACTTGTCCCTTTCATAAATTCACTTACTACCTCAATATCGCCATTGCCTTTCCTAACAATTTCATGTATTAAATGCAACCCAATCCCGCGATTCTCACTTGCCTTCGTGGAAAATCCATTTTCAAACATACGTGCTTGCACCTCTTCAGACATCCCAATTCCATTATCAGAAACAGCAATTGCTAACACATCGTCATGCTCATCTACAGAAATCGCTACATATTTATCATCCTTGGAGAGAACATTTAACGCTTCAAAAGCATTTTCAATTAAATTCCCTAACAAGACAACAAAATCGTGATGATCTAATAGAGGTGGAAAACGTTTAAAATGACTTTTTCGATCAATTTCTACTTGTATGCCTAATTCCTTGCCATAACTAACTTTACTTAGTAATAATCCTGAAATATTTTCATTATGAAAGCGTTCATTCAAAAACTTCGTTAACGAGGCTTCATTTTCAGTAGTAGCCGTAACATATTCAAGTGCTTGCTTTGTATGTCCCAATTGTAGAAGCCCTGCAATCGTATGAAGTTTATTTTTATGCTCATGCGTTTGTACGCGCAGTGCTTGAACAAAAGCTTTAACACCTGTAACCTCTTCCGCCAGCTTTTTCACCGCTGTTAAATCTTTAAACATGGCAACGGCACCGACTAACTCACCATTTACAATAATCGGGACTCGATTACTCAAAATACTATGATGATTTATGTATAACTCTTGATTGTATACAGGCGTCGCCGTTTTAACAATTTCAGGCAATCGTGTGTCAGGTAAAACATCGTAAATCTTTTCACCGATACACTCCTCTATCTTTCTAGTAACACCTAAAATATCAGCTGCTTTTTCATTAAAAATTGTAATATTCATTTCCTTATCAACCGCTATAATGCCTTCATGCATAGCATTGAACGTTTCTGTTCGTTCTACATACATCTTTGCAATCTCATGAGGTTCTAGCCCAAACATTTGCTTTTTAATATGTCGACCAAGTGTATATGCTCCCCAAATACTAAAAACAAGAGATATGAGAATAGTAATACCAATGTCATGCTCATAATTTTGCAATATTTCTTTAAAAGTTGGCAGTGCATATCCTACAACAACAATGCCAACTTGTTCTTTGTTATCATCAATGACAGGGACAAAAGCCCGAATCATGACACCGGCTTCCCCTTGCGCCTTCGATACATAATAATGCTCACTAAAGGCAGCATTTAAATCCTGTGATTCACTACGTTTCCCTATTTCTTTACTGACGGGATGTGATAGTTTAATACGATCCATATTCATCACAACAATATACTCCGCTTTATTAACAACACGAATACCATCTACAATTTTATTGACATTTTTCGCCGCTTCTTTAATATTGTCATTTTTCAAATGTATACTAATCTCTGGCACATTCGATACAGTCCCTGCAACGAGCATAGCACGCTGACCATAATCCTTTTCTTGCTCAGTTAATAGATTGCCAAGCACAAAAATGCCACCAAGTAAAAAGGAGAATGCAATGATTAAAAATGTCACTAACAGTATTTTGCCGTTTACGGGCATTTTCATCATTTAAAGATTCCTTCCTTTCCCATCTGCATTTGCACTAACATACACACTTCTACTAATGATTGATATGCTTTTAAGATTATCTTCAAAAAATTCTTTTGACAACACTTTTAGTTGACATAAGTAAGAGAAAATCATGAACTTAATGAACAATATTACAAAAAAGTGCTATAAAACGGAATTTTCTATCATTTATTATTTTTGTATTATAACAATAATAAATTATTTTAATAGTACCATAACAGTAAAAATAATTGAGAACACTACATTTCTTTTAATTTATTGAAAAAATATACTTAATGAACGATATGTTTCTTATTTTCTAAATCTCTTTTTTCAAAAAGGATTCGCTATGATAAATCTAGTGAAAACGATATCAAAAAGAAAATTTAGAAAAGAGGTAGCATAAAATGAAATTACTGAAAAATTTGACTGTTCAGGTTATAGCTGCGATCATTTTAGGGATTATTGTCGGAGCTATCTTCCCTGAGTTTGGTGCAAGTCTTAAAATTTTAGCAGACTTATTCATTAAATTAATAAAAATGTTAATCGCTCCAATCATCTTCTTAACGGTTGTAATCGGAATCGGGAGTATGGGAGATATGAAAAAGGTAGGGAAAATCGGAGGTAAGGCGCTGCTGTACTTCGAGATTGTCTCTACTATTGCCTTAGCAATCGGGATTGCTGTTGCAATGATTGTTAGCCCAGGTACAGGATTAGATACATCAGGTGCTGCCGAAACTGACATTTCAAAATATACTACGGCTGCCTCAGAGACTGAGCAAGGCTTAGGTGCTTTCATCTCTAGCATTATTCCTGAAAACGTAGTAGGTGCGCTTGCAACAGGACAATTACTTCCTGTGTTATTCTCTGCAATATTGTTCGGTTTAGCGGCTGCTTCTATTGGTGCACCTGCAAAACCTGTCATTACATTTTTTGAACAAGTGGCAGAAATTTTCTTCAAAATCGTAAGTATGGTAATGAAAATATCACCAATTGGTGCATTTGGTGCAATGGCCTATACGATTGGTAATTTTGGGTTGAAATCGTTAAGCAACTTAGGTCTATTAATGGCGGCAGTATATATTACAATGTTCTTATTCGTAGTCATTGTTTTAGGCACAATTGCAAAATTCTTCGGCTTTAACATTTTCAAATTCATTGCTTATATTAAAGAGGAAATTTTCTTAGTAATCGGTACATCATCATCTGAATCTGCTTTACCTTCGATGATGCGCAAATTGGAAAATTTCGGTTGTTCAAAGCAAGTAGTTGGATTAGTAGTACCAACAGGTTATTCCTTCAATCTTGATGGAACTTCCATCTATCTATCAATGGCTGCATTATTCATTGCACAAGCATACGGAATGGAATTGACATGGGTTCAAATCATTACACTTCTTGGGATTTTAATGATTACATCTAAAGGTGCAGCTGGTGTAACAGGATCTGGTTTTATCACATTAGCAGCGACACTTGCTGCTTTCCCAATAATTCCAGTAGAAGGGATTGCGCTACTAATTGGTGTTGATCGCTTCATGTCAGAAGCACGTGCCGTAACAAACTTAATTGGTAACGGTGTAGCTTGTGTAGTCGTTTCAAAATCTGAAAAAGAGTTTGACGTAGAAATGCAAGAACGTGCACTTCAAGGAAAAACTACTATTGTTTCCTAGGCGCCTCACCAC
>Ga0213822_1001540_pt1 | contig 12836 bp, 9 predicted proteins | sample MC6MC0908MG_FD_179872 | JGI IMG/M metagenome (GOLD analysis project Ga0213822, IMG submission 179872) | Enriched soil aggregate microbial communities from Iowa State University, Ames, United States - MC6-MC0908-MG | ecosystem: Environmental > Terrestrial > Soil > Unclassified | place: USA: Iowa...
AGCTTTTTTAGGCCTGGTTTATAACTGGGGCTTCTAATTCGAGGAGCGTTCTGGTACAAAGTCGATCGCAGACGCGGGTATAGTTTAGTGGCAAAACGAAAGCTTCCCAAGCTTTAGTTGAGGGTTCTTATAGGACACCACGTCCTGGTGAGTAAAGGAATCCAGTTCACTAACCTGTTGACGGAGCCACCATCGGTGGCCTACCGTAGCCGCGCTAGCAGGTTGAAATAAGCGGGTATAGTTGAATGGTACAACTATAGCTTCCCAAGCTATCGGTGAGGGTTCGATTCCCTCTACCCGCTCCAACCCTTGATTTAGAGCCTCTCGCTCACTCCTGCCTAAGCTCCCGTATCTCCAATCTCCATCACACAACCGTCATTCTGGGTGCGATTACCTCACCCAAAACACTAAAGTGTCGCCTCCCAGGCCTGCTTGAAACCTCAGCACATTCCTCCAATTCGTTTACTCACCAACCGTCCATTGGCACCCCGCAGCCTCCCGGCGCCCCTCTCTTTCTCACACTCCAAGCCCCCAGAACATCCGAATCCCCCAGCCGGCCCCGGCACGATGTTCTCACTTGTTTGAGGTCGCTGAGCACCTTTAGTCTGCACTTGACCAGTGAAAGGGCGCGCGGATCACTGTCCCATTTTCATGGGCGACGACACAGTCAGTTTGCCACCGCCCTGTTGAGCTGGAACGTGCAGAAGCCTGGGGTGCTGCTCAGATGCAGAAGTCCACGTAACCGCGTTTCTTCGCTGTCGAATTGTGATACTTGCGAAGCCAGAAGTACTTTTTGAGCACACCCCGGTTGACGGCTCTGAGGGTCTTATCGGAGTAGTTTTTACGGTACGCCGCCCAAAACTCTTGGATCGATTCGATTACCAGCTTTTTCTGAGCGGTGAGATACTCTTCACACTGTATACGCGCTCGGATAGCCGTCCCCCTCCCAGCAGCGCTGCGCAAAGAGCGTGCTACAGAAGGGGATTTTGGATCCGCAGCTGCCAACATCAGATCAAGGATGTTGACATAGATAACGTCCTTCTCCTTTACCAGAAACTCCGTATCGCCATACATGGCTTTAAATAGCCAACGCACCATTTTCATCAGCTTTTCGTTGCGCAAGACATCATCAGCTAAAGCGAGACGCGCCGACTTAGCCTTTCCTTCTGCCTCGCTCGCCGCGCTGAGGCCTGCGCCAACGGCAAAACTGTCGTTGATGTCACAGTACCCGATCGAAATACCGCCCCGAAAGGTAATCTTTTTTTGCAGCAGGCACTTATTCATCAAGAGGCCCAACCGAATGCTCAAGAGCATCAAGGTGTTGGCCGAATGCATCAAAACCCGCTCAGCATTTGTTTCCCAAACCACCTCCTTCGGTTTGAACGTCACCACGATTGAGTCAGAGATGCAGGCGCTTTTGACGTCGTACCACTCGTACGGGTTGAAACCATCCCCTTCCTGGTATCCCTGCACCATAGCCTTTTCATACTCGACGAGAACGTCTCGATTGGTGGCCATGAACTCAAGGAGCTCTTGCGCCTGCTCATCGCTGGTCACTGCTGTATTCAGCTTCTTGAAGCCCAACATGTCGATAAAAACTGTCCACTGCACTGCTTTCATTGCTTCGAAATCACTTATCCAAAAAGAGGTTGTCAGGGGGGTACGTGGAACACCAGAGCAGTGATGATCAGCTCACGGTTCGCGTCATCAGACTGGTGGAAAGGTAGCGTAAGCCGCCTACATGCAGAAATTTTTCATTACGTTTAAGGTTCGCGTGAGCTCGGTCAGTGGCATCCGCGGCGGCCAGCACCCGGCTCATCTCGAAGCCGTTTTTGAACACCAAAATGGCAGTCTTACTGTCACACCAAATGGTGTAGCTGAGCAACTGGTAGATGGCATCCCGAATGCCTTCGGCCCCTTCCAGATCTTGGGCTCGGTGATGAACACGTTGCGTTCGACCTCGCGTCGCACTTCTTCGGTCTACTCGCTCATATTGGAAGTCTCGCTGGTAGCCTTCCCTTCAAATTGGGCGTTGAGCTGCCCAGGAAACATTGCTGTAGTGCATCCTCGTCGATGGACTTGGAGGTAGCTGGGCTACGCTCCATGACCAGAGCCATGCCCTGAATGTTTTTAGGGGACACCGGAATGCCCGGCTCCGCCTTGCGACAAGCGGTCGGTACGGCGTAAGTCCTAGGCGCATGAACTCTTAGCCGAACAGGTATCACCAAGGCCGCCCTACGCTGCACTTCAGCCAAGACCGACTCCTGCGTCTATTCACCAAGTGGGTCGCCGCATGCCGTAGCGACGCGTTGTGAGTATCACCTGGCTGCCCCTGTCACCCGAGGTTCATTTCAATGCCTGCCGCTAAGCGATCAACTTCTGGGCGGACATCACTGGGTAAGTCTGCGTAGCACTCAAGCTCCAGAATCAGCACATTTCCGGCCAACCTTGCACGCAAGAGATTAGTCGACCATTGGCTTGGGAGATAATCTCACGTCCCAGGCAACCTGACTCATCGCGATCAGGCTTCACTATGAAACTTTCGCCGAATACAAGACCTCTTTCACTCCTGCTGGCAGAATGACTACGAGCATAATTTTGCGCATACCCAGTCATGGATACCAACTGGGTAAATCATCAAGCAAAAAAAGCCCCGCTTTGCGAGGCTCTTGGTTATGGGAAACTTACTGCACCCAGCCTTCTACTTCCGCAGCGCCGTACTTGGCTTTCCACTCTTTGAGGATCTTGTGGTTACCACCTTTCGTTTCGATCACTTCTCGATTGTTTGGGTTTTTGTACTGCTTGACTTGTCTTGCGCGGCGCGGCGCTTTTTCAGTGGAAACTGAAATAGAACGATGAGCTTTTTGAGGGTCAAGCACGTCAATTACGTTCCGAAGGCTGTATCCATACTGATTGAGCAGGTCGCGGAGCTTGGTCTCAAATTCAATTTCGTTCTGCAGCTCTGAGGAGCCCTTCATTGCTTCCAGCTCGGCCAGCTGCGCGGCCAGTTTTTTGTTCGAGCTGACGGAATTCGGCTAAACGGGACATAGTACTATTCCAAGGAAATTGAAACCGAGTTATAGCAGATTGAGAGTCAATGTGCAGCGATGACGTCAACTACTAGGCGTTCAGCGCTCAGCTAACTCATGCGTTCTAGATGCCATCCATCTGTGAGAATCGATAGTGTGCCACGCTTCGGAAGCTTTGACTTGAGTGGTAGCGCTCAGGCGCTGACGAATTTGATTGCAGCAATGGTGGCGTTTAGGCATATCTGCTATAACGATGCTCAAAACGGCCTCAAGAGCTCCAGCATCATGCATTACGACTTCCAGACCCTGTCTCCTGACGAATTTGAAGCACTCATTGCTGACCTTTTTTCAGCAGAATGGAGCAGTCTTCTGGAATCATATAAGCCTGGCAAGGACTCTGGAATCGACCTGCTACACTCCCGCACTATCAATAAAAAAAATAAATGCATATTGCAATGCAAAAGATATCCAACACTTGGATTCACCCAGCTTAAGGCGAGCTTTAGAAATGAACTGCCAAAACTGAAAAATATACAGCCAGTTAGGTACATTATAGTCACCTCGGTGAATTTGTCTCTCGCCAACAAAAAAAAGCTTATGGAGGACTTATATCCTTGGGTCAAGAGCACAGGTGATATTTATGGCCAAGCGGAACTGAATACCCTACTAAGAAAACACGATCACATTGTGCGCTCTCATTTCAAGCTATGGATTTCAAGCACGGTAGCTCTTGAAGCGGTACTGCACTCTAGGATTTTTAATCTTACTCATTACACATTAGAGGAGACCAAACATCAAATGTGCAAATTGGTTCTCCATGACGGTTATGAAAGAACCCTGCAAATACTGAACCAAAAGCATCATTGTATAATTGCAGGAAATCCCGGAATAGGAAAAACCACTCTCGCAAAAATATTGCTTTGCCACTATGTATTGCAGGGCTTTGAGCCTGCTGTTGTTCACAATGATATCGGCGATGCTTGGGCTTTAATCTCAAGGCACCAACATACCGAAAATCATAAAATTGCTATTCTATACGATGACTTCCTAGGACAGACAAGATACGACCAACTGAAATTCGGAAAAAACGAAGATTCACATCTGATCCAACTTATAAGACTAGCAGAACGCTCAAACAACATTCGCTTCATTCTCACCTCGCGCGAATACATAATATCTGACGCAAGAGTGTCCCACGGCGTCTTTGACACTTATGCGGATCAAATTTCAAAATGCACAATCAACCTAGGCGATTACAGCAAGGCTCATCGCGCAAAAGTATTATTTAACCACTTGTACTTTTCTGATTTGTCGCACGACAAGCTCAGAGCTATAGTTTCAAGAAAATTATACAAGACCATTATAGGACATAAACACTTCAACCCCAGAATCATCGAGACCATTAGCTCCAAAGCCAATAGTGATTCACTTAGCCCCAGTGAGTTCATCGACTTCATCACTTCAAAGCTAGATAATCCTGCAGAAATATGGGAGGGCCCGTTTAACAACGAAATCAGGCCACTTTCACGCTGGATTCTTGCTGTTTTGTGGACTATGAATGGAAAGTCAGATCTCAAGAAGCTGAAGCGTGCCGTGGTGGCCTTAAGTGAATCTGCCTTTGGAGCAGAGTCTGCTTTTGACTTTAGGCTTTGCTTGCGCGAGCTAGCTGATACGTTCATCACTAGCGCAACTTATCGACACGCAAGTGGCGACGAGGACATTATAGAAATAAGCTTTCAAAACCCTTCAATCAACGATTATATGGAAGCTTTTTTGATTGCTGAACCATTGTGGATAGAGAGCATTGCAAGTGAAGCACTCTTTTCAGTTCAGCATATGAAAATTGAGTCCATTATTGGAATGTTATCAGGAGACGAAAAGCTCAGAGCTGCAGCGAAGCTTTTCAACCGGCGTCAGTTAGGTGCTGGGGAAGCGAAGGGCGACACATATCGCAACCGCGAGGGCATCTTGGTTTATACGGAGAATGACCTATACACCAAATACGATGATGTTCTCGTCACCCTTAAGATTTCTGAGCATATGATAGATAGTAAGGAGTACCCTAACCATAGTCTCGTGACCACCACCATTGGATGGGATAGCCAGCTGCAAATGGCAGCCGAAACCGGCGCTGCTCCTTACTCGATTAGGCGAATGATTGAATGGCTTACACGCTCTAAATATTGGCGGCGTTACGAGCATGAAATCAAGAAAGCTTTTTATCGATCGCTTATGAACTGTGTACACGCCACTCCAGATTGGTGTGAAGAACTCAGCACCATAAATATCTTGCATGAGTGTACGGCATTAATGGGAATCGAACTATCAACACTGGACAAGCTTAAGTTTCAGCATGATGCTGACTGCCGAGCTACCGAAGTGCTTGACTACGAGGAAAATGTCCAGATCCTTGATGATACAGCAGATCACTTAGAACAATTTCATAATCGCATGAAATTTGGCTCCAAGGATCTAGTGCTGCGACTGAGAGAAAAGTCTGACTCTCTCTTCGCTGAGGATGGCAGCCCAGAAGAAGGGGTAGATAGCGCAATATCTCAGACTGGCGATACTGAGCTGGATATCGACGCTATGTTCTTTGAGCTAGTAAATCAATAATAACCATTTAAGCGGGAACTTCCTGCAGTTCGGTCGCTGTTCGCAAGCATGCCTGGGGGCAAGGTGCACTCCGGCCATCATTTCCAGAATGCTCGCTAAATCGTCGAGTTGATAGATGCAATCGCTAGCCATAACCCGGCGCCGGACGAAGGTCTGACTGATCCAGATCAAGAAGGGGCTGGCTCGCCTCCGAACGCATCCTTGAAAAGGCTTTGGAAGATACCTGGCCCGTTGTCCAGCACCTCAATGCTCATGCTGTGTTCATCAAGTCGGCAGGTCAACTGAATCCCCCCAGTTGGGTGAACTTGATGGCATTGTCCATCAGATTCACCAACGCTTCGAAGAGTAGTGATTTATCAAAAATGGCATCAACCTGCTTCGCGCTACGTCCTTCTCACGCCCAGAGCATCTGCACGAAAGCTTGGCGGAAATTGATGAGCTGCTGGAGCGCATCAAAGATCGCGATTCCGAGGGTGCTCAACGCATGGCAACTCTCCACATCAAGAATGCAGAAAATGCTGCCATGGAAATGTTGGAGTCCAAGGCCGCTGAGTGATCTCCAAACGCCTGGGATGCAATGATTCCGGGCGCTCTACAGATCTTCTTGTAGATTGCTATGGTTGTGCTGGCCATGACACTGAATCTAAGCGCAGTGTGTCGTTCAGCTCACGGCGGCATCTGTCGACGTCCTAGATAGTACAAGTAGTACGATTGTTCCATCGCCAGTAATATCACTTACCAGCCTAGGCCAGCTATCGCACTGGCTCGGGAGCTGGCAGAGCGCTGCACATTCTCGCCAGCTCCCTAAGCCCGGGCATAGAGACATGCCTGCGAGCACCGCGCCCACCCAGCACATAAACCATGTCCTCTGTTTCAAAGAAGCAGTCTTCGTACTTCCTCATGAAGCCGCTGAGCAGAACACCGCCCGGCCAGGCATCTCTGCTATCGAACAGTACGCGCTGGGCATAAAGGGTGACCGGTTGCAACTCCCTTGCACTTATGAGCTGATCGTCACCTTCGCCCACCATGACGTCCAGAATCATCCACTCCCGCACAACGCGATACTCCCGGCCTTCGAATTCGTCCCTCGCTGCTGCCAACAACGGCTCATCAGCAAGGCCTGACCCCGACAGCATGCGCGCAGGGCTGTACAACACTTCTTCCAACAACAAATTCTCCACTCTCTACCTCAGCTCTTGCGCTCAGTGTCCTGGGGGCCTCTCAAGCGTAGAATACTCTCGCGCATCGCATCACGCAGCACAGCCTCTCCTTCTTCAAACGACTTGCCCCGCTGCAACAACCTGAGCAAGTGTCTGGCCATCAGATCCCCCAGCTCATCCAGAGCCGTTTCGTCAATCACAGGCCGGCTTTCGGACGCGCTCCCTGCGAGGGCGGCTGCAGCCGCTCTTGCCGAGAGGTAGCCAGGCCGGTCAAGAACCTCTGCAGAGTCGACAGACACGCGCCCGCCTTCACAATGCAGCGTGCGTAGGGCTTTAAGCGACTCGATGATTTCCTGCTCTTGAAGGCTCAGTGGTTTACCCAAAACCTACCTCATTAATCGACTATGCACCCAGCGGCTAATGCGCCTGCACCCGTCAGCCAACATCGGTGTTCATCCTGGCTTCACCCCAAGTTCAGATGTTCACAACAAAATCGGGCACAAAACCAGTCGGCTCGCCCGGGTAACCTCGCGGATTTGAGATGATACTGCAGCCATTCACCCGTACATCAATCTGGCGATGGGTGTGACCAAAAATCCAAACATCCACCTGCGCGAGGAGGTCATGCCATTCATTGAAATAGGCGGCCCCCAGATGACCTTCACTTTCGTGACCATTGGCCTCTGTGATCGGACAATGATGAGTAACGACTATCGTCTTGCCGGCAAAGCCCTTGCCGAGTTCATCTAGCAGGAATTGTCGCGTGGCAATGTTTCGAGCGATGAGATCGGCAGGGCGAAGTTTTGAAGTCTGTCCAGGCCGTGCTGACCAAGAACCTTGTGTCGCCGATGATCAGGGATCAACCGGCGACTACCGGGTTGCAATGCAGCTGTGTGGAGAGTGGATGAACGACTTCAGGAGTATCCGAATCGGGGAGGACTACTTGACGCCTGCACCTACCCATTCAGGCTGCTGAGCTCGGCTTCTGCGTGCGCTCAACACGCTCATTAAACTCGATCAAATCAACCACGCGCCTGCTGCGCTGCCTGTTGAGGCATATGCCGGCCAAGCTACTCACTGGGTGACTGCGCCGAAAAGCTGAAGAATGTTTGGTATCCGATGGCTCAGGGGGCTGATGCTGGATATCCTGGGCAGCGGATAGGTCACCCTAAGGACGCTACCCGAATGCACATGCGGGTAGCGTCTAGGTTTGATCGGCTCGTGCAACAGCTGTGGGCAACCGAACCCGGCTAACTCTTGAAATCAGGCCTCACGCAATCGTGAGACCCTCTTCTTGCTAGATAATGCTCAGCCTAAGGCCTTCAAGAGCTAACCTGAAAATAAAGGACTCTTAATATTGCACAACGGCGACTTTAGACATACCCAGCTCTGTAAGCCTTGAGTCCATCTTGCGAAGAATGATCACGTAGTTAATCTCGTAGTTCTCCATCAGTGCTCGAACACTATTTTCGATTTCAGACTGACGGTGAATGGTGTTGGCAACATGATCAGTTTCACTTTCACCTTCCATCCTGTCAAATTTAATCGTAGAAAATCGAATATAGCAACTAAGCTGTGCTGCAATCTTATGCATGTCTCCGCTGTCCTTATCTCCAGGCGCAGAGCAGGGGTCAGGAGAGCCCAGATTATCCACCGGACTGATATCAATCTCGTCCAAATGCAGCAGCATATCAGCCATATCCTTACCAAAATAGCGAATAACCTTGAACTGATTTTCAATCAGGTGCTGCCGCCACCCCTGATAAAATTTTTCATAATTTTCTTCCGGCTCGCTCATAAACTCCTTGGAGCTTTTACCTTCAGCTTCTTCTCGCAGCTTCCCGAGTTCACGATAGCCATCAGCCAACAGCTTACTGGTTTCTTGAGCAGTTGCTTGCGCCCCATCCAAGAATTTAGCTTGCTGGGCAACACCAATCTGTTGATTTTGCAAATGCAGTGCTCCAAACAGCGTAAGCGCTGAGGCAATAATTGCGGCACAAATCGTTCCAACTGTATCAGACATCCACACCCTCACATTAACCATATCGGCTTATTTGACCTAGACAAATCGAGCCAGAAGTAAAAACTGAAGCCTGAGGAAGATATCCTCAACCCTGCTAGACAGGCATTAATACCGTAAAAATAAGTTCAGTCAACTGACAAACAACGACAACTAATAGCAATTGGCTACGTATCTTTCACATTAGACAAAATATATGTTCGAATAACCCTGTATTTACAGACCTCTCAGAACGCCCTAATGCAGCCCTACGACTTTAGTCTAGTGGACATTGAATCGATGACTATCACGCCCTCATGAGGGGAAGGGATGAGAGCAGGACGATTATTAGAAAGGCTGCTAGTGATTGCTGCATTGACCCATGAGGGTCATTCGGAGCAGTGAATTGACATTCAGTTGGCTGAGGTTGAACAACGCAAACAAGGCAAGATCGTAGGAGTTCACCTGAATTCAAATGACCAGAGGGGCATCGGGAGGTGTACGCATGAGGGATGTCCTTGAGGCCATCCAGGGAGGAAAGAGCTGCAAGTAGGGGCCTTAGCCGGCGGGTGACGATCATCACCTAGACGAATTTCGCAGCTCCGTGGACGGGCCGAAATGGCTTGAGGTTAATCACCGATGACGAAACCTTCTTACGTGAAGTCAACGCTTCAATTTCCGTACCAGGCCATCACAAGCTCGTCACGCCAGAAGGCAGCTACCGCAAGGGACAACCTGTGCTTTTTGAGCCGGCTGGCCGTCGAACTTGGGATTCATTCATTGGGGTAATCGTGTCTACGACTGACAGCGGCCTCACGATCGAGGTGGAGGGATGCGTGAGACATCTTTCGAATGAGTTCGTACGGGCTAGCAGAACTTCCTTGGCCTATGCTCTGGAGGTGACACAGGCTGCTCGTGTGGGCTTGAAGAGAGGCTTGCTAGTTACCCAGAGCTACCATGAGGTAGGGAGTTACCTTAGGGACTTGGGCATCGAGATCGTTGATCACTATTCGCTGGATGAGGTGCGAGAGGAATCTAGGCCCCCTACAGGCCAATGGGTGATGCCAGCTATAGAAGGGGGAGGAAAATAGTACAGCTACCACCAAACTCATCCATTAACGCCGCGGCAGGGAACGACGGTGCTTACGCACCTGCTCCCAACGACCGAGGCGGAAACGTTCGTATTGTCGTACAGGTACGACTTTCTCATGATTTCTCATGGAAGAACCCTCCATATTTTCTCAGCATTGCCTGCTGATAGCCTTTGCGCCCCTTGCGCAAAGCTCATGCGGTTTGGAGGGTCAGGCAGGATGGAAAGGAGTCGCTGGTGGTAGCTGCAGGGCTATCCTAGCAGCCGCCTATCGGGATTGGAAGCGCTGGATGGCACATTGCCGCCACCCAGTCAGTGATCGGCAGGCAGCCCTAAGCGTGAAGACCTTCCTGCTCAGCCGGTGCTTCGTTCATCATCACGGTGTAGTGCTCGGGATATCCTGATTTGGCGAAAACGCCTTTGAATTTCTCAATCATTTTGTCGGCATCCCAGCCACCAAAATCGGTGACATTGATCGCATCGCCATGCGACTGCCGATTGATGTATCGGTACAACGGCTTGAACTCCAAGTCGTCTTTTTCCAGAGCTGCAAGGGCTTTCAGCAAGTCATCATTTTTATGAATGAAACCAAAGTAATGCTCTAGGATGTTACGCATCATATTCGGCAGGACGGCAGCATGGACTTTGGAGCCACGAGCATCTCTGAGGACTTGCCAGTAGGTTTCGTAGTCGTTTTTTATCTCTTCATGCCCCAGTACGGCAATCGCACTATGAGCACCCTTCGACACCCTGAAGCAGGCATATTTATTGGTTATGCTTTTAGGCGCATTTCTCAGCAGTTCGTGGAAGAAAAACAGGTTATGCGTAAGCACGACGACTTGCTTGAACCCCACAGAGGAACATAGCACACGATGATAGATATGAGCCGCAACCTCATAGACATAATTATGTGAAAGACTGGAAATAGGGTCATCAATAACTATCACCCGATCGCTGAGTACCGCAGGCTTGTCAGCGTCGACACTGCCGCTGCAAAGCTCCAGGAAATACAGGAACGTGATCAGGGTTTTCTCACCCTCGCTCAAAGACTTGTATACGTCATTGGAATTTTTTTCACGAACCAGGCGATAGCTAGTTCCATTCCCATCGGTTTTTTTGAGCGTAAACCCACTAATACCGATACTGGCGATGGCGGAGTTTATTTTCTTAACCGACTCTTCCACATTAGTCATCTGATTTTGGTATTCAGCGATTGACTCAAGATCGCTATCTTTTTGATCACTTAACTCTTTTTTCTTCGCATCAAGGTCTGCAACAGCTTCCAAATATACTTTTTCGGTGCTTTTGTGAGTAGTGACAATCTGATCAGCCTGCTTGCGCATCAGCTGCCAGACTTCCGAAGAAACCTCAGCAAACAGCTGATCTTTCTTGCTCAACCTGAGATTGTAGGCGTCGTCCTTGGTCTTCTGTGCCTTGATTGAAGCGTTTAACTGTTTAACCGCCTCGTTTGTCGGTTCCAACACAACGACCTTAGACACAGACGAAAGCTTATCAGTCAGCCTCGCACGATTAACGGTCAGCAACCGCTTGAGCTCACCCTTAGCTTTGATGAAATCGGCATCTGACTGGATAGCTGATGTCAGATAAGCCGGCGACTCCAGGTCAATCTCTAATGCATCAGCCGCCCTACAATATCGGGTATTGAGCTGGGCGACCTTGGATACCTCCTCGTCATAGCTCTTATCGAAAAGTGACTTAACATGGTTTTGAAAGCCGTGCGGAAGATCTTGCTGGCACAGTGGACACGAATTTCCGGAGTATTCCAAATAGGGTAATGCATTCTTGACCCAATCAGAATTACCCAGCTTTTGGATCAGGTCAGCCAGATAGGAGTCGCCAGAGGGCGTAATGACTTTCGCAAGGATCGTATCGCTTTCAAACTCTTCCACACTGAAACTAATGTACGGCAGCGCCAGCAATGGCTGCTCATCAGATGAACTAAGTGATTTTGCCGCATCTGAGAGTTCTTTTTGCGAACGAATCGCGCCTGTGGGCAGCGGTAATTTTTCTAATTGATCCTTGAATGTTTCTTTCTGTCTATTGCCCTTCATGCAAGCGCTTAGATCTGCTTTCTCGAACTCCAGCCTAATATTCCACAGCGCCTCTTTATAGTTGGTAGCGGCTTTATTGTGGCCCTCATCTATTTGCGCGCGCTTTTTGATTATTCGCTCGATTTCACTGGCAGCTGCTTCATAGCTTGCTTGCAGCTCAGTAATTTTTTCTTTCGCTTCGATATTGCCTTCGTTTAACGTAAAAATTCCAGGATGACTTTCTTGGTGGAAGTTTTTCTCAACGAACCGTTGATTGTAAACGAATATTTGTTCCTGCTTGAGTGGCGGATCTATCTGACACTTCTGATAACGATTTCCCGTAATATCCTGCAAATAGTTCCCAACGGTTGATTTACCAGAACCATTAAGGCCATAAATCAGGTTGATACGCTTCAGCGGGCCAAGATCGATAAACTTATCTTCGGGATAGCTGGTGACGCCTTTTATTGAAATTTTGTTAATCATCGAGCAGTCCATTGGCAGGTGAGTGTCAATTTGCCATCAGACTATAATCGGCGTACTGGCCGTTTCATAGCCCCATCATACAGGCGGTAGTTTGGGCGGGTACAGTCGATTGCCGGAGGGCTCTGGTGAGGGGGGAAGGCGCGCCGGGGGCAAACACGCCTTTATTCTACAGGTGAGTGATGGCGGATTGGGTGAGTGATGGCCGGTAGGCCAGGGTTGGGGGGGGGACGTGCGCATTACACACTTACACACTCTGGCCACCCTTTTGTCCTATAAAAGTTCGATTCCCTCTACCCGCTCCACACCGCATTCCCGCATGGCGTTCCAGCAACGTCATCGCTGTCAAAAGGAGCCTTGGCTCCTTTTTTCGTTTCTGTCCTCTGGTTGATCTTCCCAGGGCAAAAA